>Ga0172370_10009952_pt1 | contig 11002 bp, 7 predicted proteins | sample LakKiv5m_FD_114538 | JGI IMG/M metagenome (GOLD analysis project Ga0172370, IMG submission 114538) | Freshwater microbial communities from Kabuno Bay, South-Kivu, Congo - kab_022012_11.5m | ecosystem: Environmental > Aquatic > Freshwater > Lake | place: Democratic Republic of the Congo...
AAATTATATACTGTTTATGTTCAATCAATTTATTATGCAGCCACTCCTTGACATGCGCAGCCTGACTTTTTAGACGCCCCACCCTATCAATAACATCGTCAGTTAAATTAAAACGGTCTATTCCATTGAGCACCGTCATGTCAAAAGGAGTAGTAGTCGTGCCTTCTTCGATAAAACCGCGTACATGTATATTTTTATGGTTTGTCCTGCGGTAAAGCAGGCGGTGAATAAGCCAGGGATAACCATGGAAAGCAAAAATAATCGGCTTATCAACGGTAAATAGGCTATCGAAATCCTCGTCGGAGAGCCCATGAGGATGTTCGGTTTGAGGCTGCAGAGTCATTAAATTAACTACATTGATTACCCTGATTTTTAAATCCGGAAAGTTTTGCCTTAAAATATCAACCGCTGCCAAAGTCTCCAAAGTAGGCACATCCCCGCAGCAAGCCATGACAATATCCGGATCGCTGGCATTGTCATTACTAGCCCACTGCCAGATACCTATCCCTTTAGTGCAATGCCGGATAGCCGCATCCATATCCAGGTATTGCAGGCCGGGGTGCTTGCCGGCGATAATAACGTTAACATACTGCCGGCTGCGCAAACAATGGTCGGTTACTGATAATAAAGTGTTAGTGTCCGGCGGCAGATAAATCCGGATAATTTCTGCTTTCTTGTTCACAACATGGTCAATAAAACCCGGATCCTGATGCGATGAACCATTATGGTCCTGCCTCCAGACATGCGATGTCAAAAGATAATTAAGTGATGCAACCGGTCGACGCCACGAAATGCGCTTTGAGGTTTTTAACCATTTTGCATGTTGATTAAACATAGAGTCAACAATGTGGATAAATGCTTCATAGCAGGAGAAAAAACCATGCCTGCCGGTAAGCAGATAGCCTTCCAGCCACCCTTGGCAGGTATGCTCACTTAAAATCTCCATTACCCTTCCGTCGACGGAAAGATGGTCGTCTTCGGGTAATATTTTAGCCTCCCAGGTCCGGTTGGTAGCGTCTAAAACCGCGCCTAATCGGTTTGAAGTTGTTTCATCCGGCCCGAATACCCTGAAATTTCCGGATTTAGCGTTTAGCTTCATCACATCACGCAAGAAAAAACCCATGACTTTAGTCGGCTCCGATTCAGTTGTGCCGGGTTTATTAACGACTACGGAATATTTACGAAAATCCGGCATCCTTAGATCACGCAGTAATAATCCTCCGTTTGTGTGGGGATTATCGCTCATTCGCAAATTTCCTTTGGGAGCCAGCTGGGCAAGCTCGGAAACAAAGCGGCCGGCTTTATCAAAAAGCTCTTCAGGCTTATAGCTTTTCATCCAGATTTCAAGTTCCTTGATATGGCCGGGTTTTTCTGCCATTTCCGAAAAAGGTACCTGATGCGAACGCCAGTAGCCTTCTGTCTTTAATCCGTCAATGCTCTTAGGGCCGGTCCAACCTTTAGGAGTACGTAAAATAATCATCGGCCAACGCGGCCTCTCTAAAGTTTTTTTACTGCTGCGGAATTTTACTTGAATGGATTTAATTTCTTTATGCACATCCTCAAGAGTTTTAGCCATCAGCTGATGCATTATTTTAGGATTTCGCCCTTCCACAAAATATGGTTTATAACCGTAGCCGATAAAAAGTTGTTTTAACTCTAGAGCATCGATGCGCGCCAGCACCGTAGGATTTGATATCTTATAGCCGTTTAAATGCAAAATTGGCAGCACCGCGCCATCGGTTACCGGATTTAGAAATTTATTGGAATGCCAGGCAGCTGCCAAAGGGCCGGTTTCTGCTTCCCCATCGCCAACTACGCAGGCTACGATTAAATCCGGATTATCAAATGCCGCGCCATAGGCATGGGCAACTGAATACCCTAGCTCGCCACCTTCATGCATAGACCCGGGAGTCTCCGCTCCGACATGGCTGGGGATTCCGCCGGGAAATGAAAATTGTTTAAAAAGTTTCCTTAATCCCTCTTCGTCTTGAGAAATATCCGGATAATACTCGCTATAGGCGCCTTCCAAATAAGCATTAGCAACTAATCCCGGCCCACCGTGGCCCGGACCGGTAATATATATCATATCCAACCCATATTTTTTTATCAGGCGGTTAAGATGAACATAGATAAAATTTAAACCCGGTGTAGTTCCCCAATGCCCCAGCAAACGGGGCTTTATGTGCTTTAAGACCAAAGGAACCTTAAGCAACGGATTATCTAAAAGATAAATCTGGCCTACAGAAAGATAGTTAGCCGCCCGCCAATAAGCATCAATTTTTTTTAACTCGACAGGGTCTAGAATATTAGGGTTATTTTTTTTCATCTATCCTCCTTAATGTTAATTTTTAGTTATCGGATTTTCCTATTTATAAAGAAACTGTTTATCTGCTTAATAAAAACTTTTTCATTATCTTTTTATGATATTTTTTACTCTAATCTATCAATGTTATTTTTTATTAAGTTGGAATACAGTTTGTTGGAGAATAGCTAGATCCGTGTTGTTGGCAAGCACCAATAGAATATCCCCGCCTTCCATAACCGTAGATCCGGAAGGTATAATAAATTTGCCCCCTCTGGAAATTAACACAACCAGGCATTTGTCAGGAATACCTAAATCTTTAATCCGCTTGCCGATTGCTTCTGACTCATATGGGACAATAACATCCGTCAGTTCAGCGTCAATATCTCCGGTTTTTTCAAACTCAATCGGATAATTGATTCTATTCGCATATGGAACATCCAGTTTCAGTATTTTTGAGACATATGGAATGGATGTGCCTTGGATAAAAACTGAGGCGATTACAACGAAAAAAACGATATTAAAAATAGTATCTGCCTGGGCAATACCGGCCACAAAAGGGAATGTTGCCAATATAATAGGAACCGAACCCCTAAGTCCTACCCAGGCAATCATGGACTTTTTTGATAAATTTATTTTAAACGGTAACAGGCATAATAAGACACTAACAGGACGGGCGATTACCATTAACAAAAGCGTGATCAATAAACCTTTACCAGCTAAAGGGATTATATGCGAAGGAAAGACAAGCAGGCCTAAAGTTACAAACATGGCGATTTGCATAAGCCAGGCCAGGCCGTCATGAAACCTCATAATCATTCTCTTATTAGGAAACTCTGCTTGACCAAGTATTAAGCCGGTGAGATAAACCGCAAGAAAACCGTTTCCCTTTAAAAATACTGCAATTAAATAGGTCAACAAAACGAGCGAAATCATTATTACTGGATAAAGCCCCTCGTATTCTAACTTTAAACGCTTAATAAGCAGTATAATAAACCTGGCCATTAAATATCCTACCAAAGCGCCCATAACCATATCTAATATAAATTTCGGAATCAACCAGAGAAAACTCGTATCTCTTAATGTGAGAAGATTGATAAAGCCTATTGTTAAAAAAACGGCCATCGGATCATTACTTCCGGATTCGAATTCAAGCAACGGTTTTAAAGGTTTTTTAAGGCTTATTCGTTTCGATCGAAGGATAGTAAATACCGCTGCGGCGTCTGTTGAAGAAACTATGGAACCAAGGAGCATCCCTTCAAGTAAAGAAAAATTTAGAATAAAAACTGCGAAAAAACCTGTTATAACAGCAGTCAGCAAAACCCCTATAGTTGACAAGATCATGCCCGGGCCAACAATCGGTTTGGTATCTTTCCAATTTGTATCAATACCGCCGGAAAAGATAATGAAGATAAGAGCGACAATGCCTATCGACTTGGCCAACGGCGCGTTATTAAAATAAATCTTACCGATGCCTTCTGATCCGGCGAGCATTCCTATCGCTAAAAACAACAATAATACCGGAATAGCAAACTTATGTGAAAGTTTGCTTGAAATAACACTAATGAATATTAGTACCGCAACCCATAATAAAATTGTTTCAAACGGCATTGTATCCCTTTTAATGATATGTTGTCTATTCCAACTTTAATACTTTGCCCAAAGATTAAAATGCTTTGGCGGTAGAAATAGAGTTCTTAATGTCGATAGTTTTATTATGATACTCTTGTAGTGATTTTGGAACAATATTTTTCTCCTGCATCGATTCGATTGCCTCAACGCTAGCCCGGGCTGCTGCCATTGTAGTAATATAGGGCAACTTATGCTGTATAGCCATTATCCTGATATAACTATCGTCATACTTGCTTGTCCTGCCCACAGGAGTATTAACTATCAAATTTATTTCTTTATTTTTGATAGCGTCGGCGATATTAGGCCTGCCTTCGTGCAATTTCTTTATAGGACTGTTTTCAATGCCCTTATTTTTTAATATGAAACTTGTGCCCTGGGTTGAAAATATAGAAAATCCGAGTTTTCTAAGGCGCTTGGCAATATCGATTATTTCCTCTTTGTCTTTATCATTTACGGTTAGCAAAACATTGCCCGCTAACGGTAATTTCAAACCGGCGGCTGCCTGGGCTTTATAAAAAGCCAAGCCGAAACTATCAGCGATGCCCATTACTTCCCCAGTTGCCTTCATTTCCGGGCCTAATACGGGGTCGACTTCAGGAAACATATTAAAGGGAAACACTGCTTCTTTTACTCCAAACCAAGGCAGTTTTCTGTTTTCATTTAATTGCGGAAAATCTTTTAGTTTCTTACCCATCATCAGCTGGGTAGCAATACGAGCAATAAGAAAACCAGTGATTTTAGAAACCACCGGCACTGTCCTGGAAGCCCGGGGGTTTGCTTCCAAGATATATACTTTATCGTTACAGATTGCGTATTGGATATTGATCAATCCGACAACATTTAAAGTACTGGCTATTTGATGGGTATATTTTCTGATTGTAGCCAAATGCTCGGGCTTAATTGTCCGCGAGGGTATTACGCAAGCTGAATCACCTGAATGTATCCCGGCATATTCAATATGCTCCATGATTGCGGCAACAAAAGTATCTTTACCGTCTGAAAGGGCATCTACTTCAGTTTCAAGCGCATTGTCAAGAAAACGGTCAATCAGCATCGGGTATTCAGGCCTAACCTGTATTGCTTCAACCGCATACTTACGCAACATTTGCTCATCATAAATAATTTCCATTCCGCGGCCGCCTAAAACAAACGATGGCCGAACCATTAAAGAATAACCTATGCGGTTAGCTATTTGTATTGCTTCATCTAAAGAACGGGCGATTCCGCTTTCCGGCTGAGGTATATCTAATTCAATCATTTTCTGCCTGAAAAGTTCCCGGTCTTCGGCAAAAGCGATACTTTCGGGCGTAGTTCCTAATATTTTTACTCCGCATTCTTTTAATTCCTGGGCGATATTTAAAGGAGTCTGCCCTCCAAACTGCACAATTACCCCAAGCGGTTTTTCTTTTTCATAGATTGCCAATACATCTTCGATTGTAAGCGGCTCAAAATAAAGCTTATTAGAAGTATCATAGTCAGTAGAAACGGTTTCCGGGTTACAATTGACCATTATTGACTCGAAGCCTTCGTCGCGCAAAGCGAATGCTGCGTGCACGCAGGTATAATCAAATTCGATACCCTGCCCGATCCGGTTAGGCCCGCCGCCGAGAATCATTACTTTTTTTCGGCCGGAGACAGGAACCTGGTCCTTACCCGGGATATACGTAGAGTAATAATACGAAGCATTATTTACTCCGCTGACCGGAACAGCTTCAAACCTGGCTATCTTACCCAGCTTAATCCTGCGCAGCCGGACCTGTGATTCTTTAATATTAAAAATTTTTGCTAAATAACGGTCGGAAAAACCCCACTCTTTCGCCTTGATTAAATCAGCATCAGCTAATTTTTCCCAAGCAGATTTTAAAATCTTTTCCTCAAAATCAACCAGCTCCTTCATTTCTTTAACAAACCATACTCCGATATGGGTTAGCGCATATAATTCATCGGGACTCATTCCTTTGCGTAAGGCTTCATACATAAGAAAAATTCTTTCGCTGGAAGGCATGGCCAGGCGTTCTTTTAATTGGCTTAAAGACAATTCTTTAAAGTTCTTCGCCCATCCCAAACCGTGCCTGCCTATTTCAAGGGAACGGATCGATTTTTGGAAAGCCTCTTTAAAGTTTTTGCCGATACTCATGACTTCCCCGACAGCCTTCATCTGGGTGCCTAAAATATCTTTTGCCTTGGGAAATTTCTCGAATGCCCAACGGGCAAACTTTATTACCACATATTCCCCGCTTGGCGTGTATTTTTCAAGCGTACCGTCTCTCCAATAAGGAATTTCATCGAGAGAAAAACCTACGGCTAACCTTGTCGAAACCATGGCAATCGGAAAACCGGTTGCCTTTGAAGCTAATGCCGAAGAACGGGAAGTACGGGGATTGATCTCAATAACTACCAACCGGTCATCTTTTTTGTTATGCGCAAACTGGATATTCGTTCCACCTACTACCCCTATAGCGTCAACAATTTTGTAAGACAGATCCTGCATTCTTTTCTGCAGCTCGATGGGCACTGTCAGCATTGGAGCAACACAGAAACTATCTCCGGTATGCACTCCCATTGCATCTATATTTTCGATAAAGCAAACAGTGATCTTTTGATTTCTCTGGTCGCGAACCACTTCCAGCTCAAGCTCTTCCCAGCCTATTACCGCTTCTTCTACTAAAATCTGATGGACCAGGCTCATATTCAAACCGCGCTGGGCAATTACCCTTAATTCCTCAACATTATAAACAATTCCTCCGCCGGTGCCCCCCAATGTATATGCCGGCCGGATAACAACCGGAAAACCTAATTTTTTGGCAATCGCCTCCGCTTCCTCAACGGTTAGCGCAATCTCAGAAGCCGGAACCGGTATACCCAGCTGCCTCATTGTTGCCTTGAATACTTCCCGGTCTTCTCCTCTTTCGATCGCATCAGCCTGCACCCCGATTACTTCCACTCCGTATTTCTTAAGTATTCCGGATTTAAAAAGACTGGAAGCAAGGTTTAAACCGGTCTGCCCGCCTAAGTTCGGCAGCAAGGCATCGGGTTTTTCTTTGGCTATTATTTTTTCAAGGCTTTCGGTAGTAAGCGGCTCGATATAAGTCCTATCAGCCATTTCCGGATCAGTCATAATTGTGGCCGGGTTGGAATTTACCAATACTATTTCATACCCCTCTTTCCTAAGGGCTTTACAGGCCTGAGTCCCGGAATAATCGAATTCGCAAGCTTGTCCGATAATTATCGGTCCGGAGCCAATTATTAATACTTTATTGATGTCGTTTCGGCGGGGCATAATTCCTCCTTTAAACCTAGTTGTTATTATAACATTATCATTTACCTAAGGCAGGAAACCATGAAGCTAAACAATTTTACAATATTTTGCTATTTATAGCAATGTTCATTTACTGGCGTTTTAAACCTTCATTTATCCCGTCCCGAAGCCTGCCTAAGCGCATCAATAAACTCGGGCGGGATTAAATAACCTAATAATTCTGCTTTTTGTACGTCCGACCAAGCCTGATTATATTCTTTCTTGGCATAATAAGCCATAGCCCGATTGGTATAAACTAAAGCGTTATGATTAGAACCTAATTCCAAAGATTTGGTATAATCAGCTATGGCCTGGCCAAAATCACCTTTAGAGACATAAGCAGATGCGCGGTAGATATAAGATTCAACCTCATTAGAGTTCAATTCTATGGCTTTTGTGCAATCGGAAATAGCCTGGTCAAAATCACCTTTAGCATAATAGGCATAACCTCGCACTTTATAAGCTCCGGCATAATTAGGGTAAAGCTCTATTGCTTTACTGCTATCAGAAATAGCCTGGTCAAACTCACCCTTACCATTATGGGCGCTTCCCCGGTCAGTATAGGCAACAACATATCCGGGGGAGAGTTCTATGGCCTTGGTAAGGTCAGAAATAGCCTGGTCGAAGTTGCCTTTAATATTATAAACAAAACCGCGGTAACCGTAAGCTTTAGAATATTTAGGATTTAATCTTATGGCCTTGGTGTATTCAGCTATAGCTTGTTCATATTCATTCTTACTAAGATATAAAGTGCCCTTATCGAAAGCTTCTTTATATTTATAGGGGTTTTGCTCAACTTCAACAGGTAGGTTTTCTACGATTTCTAAAGGCAAGATCGGAGCTTTTCCGTCTATACTTGCAATTTCTTCAAAATAGTAAATTATGGGCACACCGTAAAAATCAATCTTTATATACTTATCTGTTTTTTCAACCAGCTTGCCTTCTACGGTTTTACCTGTCTTCAGCAGAATAGTCTCAGAAAAAGAAGATTGGGAAAAACAGAAAGTAAAAGTTAATAAAATAAAAAGACAAAAAGATTTTTTCTTCATTTATCTTCGCTTAGGAAATATCAAAGCAGTTTTATTAAAGATACAATAATACATATAGAAAGTGCACTAAGGGTAATACCTACCGTTTTGTTATACTTCTTCAGCCAACAATCCATAATGTCAATTTGAATATCTAAAGAAGTAACAAAAGGAGTAGAGAGTAAACTAAAATCTAGTTTTTCTTCTATTTTCTCGTATTTTCCCAAAGAGAACGCAAAAAGTAGACCAATTATACAGCATAACCCATAGACAAGAGATACCGCTATCAAAAATGGCCAGCCGAATTCTTCTAGTACCATAAAGCTCCTTTCCTTACTTGCTCAGTAATTTATTGACAAACGATGGGCTAAACTATTGCTTTATGAAGAAAAAACGCAAACGGCTAAAGAAATAAACACTATAACAATAATGGTAACTACCTTTTCAAACCAGGGGTTTCCTCCTTTCATAAAACGCAGAGGGATGGGCATTTTCTACACTTTTCTTATTATTTTTTTAATCGAGCTTATTCTTGGATTATAAAAACTATTTTCCCTGCGTTTTCCAGTAACTCCAAAAGGAATTAAGTTTAGTATACCATTGAAATTACATAAACGGTACAGGATTTGGGCAAGAAAAGGGGCTAAAGCCGCTAAGCTTTAGCCCACGGATCATTTCAGCTTTCTTTTATTTTTTGCCCGCTATTTCCTTCTTTTTTAAAGCAGCAATACTTCTTACCACTACAAATATGGATGCGGCTACAATAAGAAAATCAATAACATTATTTATAAATATCCCGTATTTTAAAGTAACCGCGGGCTGGGTAAGAGTTGCTTCTTTAAGCGTTACTACTAAATTCTTAAAATCAACCCCACCTATCAACATGCCAATGGGAGGCATAATAATATCGTTTACCAGAGAATTAACAATCTTCCCAAAAGCAGCACCAATCACAATACCTACTGCCATATCCACGGCATCGCCTTTTATGGCGAATTCTTTAAATTCTTTGATTATAGACATACCCACCTCCTATTCTGGTTCAACATTCTATAAATACATCCCAAAAACCCGGTGTTATTTTTTGTGAACGTAGGCAACTCAAAGTCACTTAAAACTGCTGCTTTACTTTGAAAATATTTTTCTTAAAATATAATTAAACGCTACTGCCTGCTTTGCAGCAAACTTATTCTTTTGCTTGCACGCCTAGCCAAATCCGCCAATGCTAATGGAGCTTTTGCAACAAAAGTCTTATATGAATTTATTGCCTCATCAATTCGACCGGTTTGTTCGCAGGCAACAGCTTTATCGAAATAAATCTTAACATCTGTGTCGTCTAACGCAATAACCTGATTAAAATCATCCAATGCTTGTTCAGGCATACCTTTATTGGCATATACCATGCCGCGATAATAGTAGGCAAGCGTATAGCGGCCATAAAGAACAATCGCTTTGGTAAGATCACTTTCTGCCGCCTCATAGTTACCTTGCTTAAAATAAAGTACCCCCCGATTAAAGAAAGCCTTGGGATACCTGCGGTTAAGTAGTAAAGCTTGATCAAAATCTTTCAGCGCCAGTTCTTTATTCCTTAGTTGAACATATAAAATACCCCGGTTCAGGTATGCCTTGGAATACCCGGGATCATTTTTTATTGCCAAATTAAAATCATCAAGCGCCCTCTCCGATTTCCCGCGTGAACTATACAAAACACCACGCATATTATACGCTAGCGGATACCCCGGATCGCTGGCTATGGCTTTATCTAATTCTTTAACCGCAACTGCAACTTTTTTTCTATTGGCATAGTCTGTGGCTCTAAAAATCAATAGCGCACTCTCTTTTCTAATTTTATGCTTAGCTACATCTTGAATAAGCGTAAGACATGTATCTATAGGGGCTGTAAAAGGATAATCAACCATCAGGCAGCGTTTAAATTGCAAATCGGCCTTCTCAAAATCACCTTGTAAAGCATAGCCGATACCCTGGTCATAGCACCCTTTCTCTGCAGTCTGGGCATAGCTTAAATGGGCTAAACCAGCAAACACAACCACATAGATAACAACTTTCACATTACGTATACCCATCATTCTATCCTACCTGAACCCTTTGTAATTTGTCTCAGAAACTCAGCGTTAATTTCATAATTACGATCAAGTATTTCAACAGCATCAGCGAGATAATCGGGGGAAATCTTATCATCTACGTCGAGCGGCAAGATACAGGTACCCGAAGAATTGTGGATGCCTGCGTTTCCAGCCTCTGCCAAACCCTGATGAGATGCAGGCACGACTCTCGTGAAGGGTTTTTGATATTCTTTCAGCAAGGCAAGAGTAGATTTATCAGTCGAGCCGTCATTGACGATAATAATTTCAAAGTCCTTATATGTAGAAACCAATACACTCTCTACGGCTTCATTAAGATAAACCCCCTGATTGTAACACGGAATGATTACCGATACCTTAGGCATAGGTCGTCTTGTTAAGATAAAAATTGGCGAGAGAACATCACAAGATTTTTCGGAGAGGCAGGGATTCGAACCCTGGAACCTTGCGGTTACGTGTTTTCCAAACACGCGCGCTCGACCACTACGCGACCCCTCCAAAATTAAATTTTATTAAATCAGTTAAATTCTATGGCGGAGACGGGAGGATTCGAACCTCCGATGGCCTTACGACCATTCCGGTTTTCGAAACCGGTGCACTCAACCAGCTATGCGACGTCTCCAGAAATAAATCTTTTAAG
>Ga0172370_10009954_pt1 | contig 11002 bp, 10 predicted proteins | sample LakKiv5m_FD_114538 | JGI IMG/M metagenome (GOLD analysis project Ga0172370, IMG submission 114538) | Freshwater microbial communities from Kabuno Bay, South-Kivu, Congo - kab_022012_11.5m | ecosystem: Environmental > Aquatic > Freshwater > Lake | place: Democratic Republic of the Congo...
CCAAAAATGTTGGTAAGGTTGAGTTTGTTTACCGAAAAAGCCGACCCTGTAAAGAAGGTTGAAACAGCCGCTCCCACCAGGATAGTTCCCAACGCTCCGTTGATGATCAGAAACCACTCAAAAGTACGCTGACCAAGGAAATTGTTGGGTTTGGTGCGGTATTCGTAAGCCACAGCCTGAATTACAAAAGCAAACAAAATCAGCATCCAAACCCAGTAAGCGCCACCAAAACTCGTGGAGTAAAACAGTGGAAATGAGGCAAAAAATGCACCGCCGAAGGTTACAAGGGTGGTAAAGGTAAATTCCCATTTACGACCCAGTGAGTTAACAAGCATTTTCCGCTCCATTTCGGTTTTCCCCAATGTGTAAATCAGTGTTTGTCCACCCTGAACAAAAAACAGGAAAACCAGCAGACTGGCAAGTATTGATACAATTACCCACCAGTATTGTTGCAATGCAAGCAATGATAATGATTCAAACATAATTAGTGTCCTCCTGTTATTCCTTTTTTAATTTGAGTAAGCATAATCTTAATTTCTGCAATGAGCAGCGTAGTAAATGTGATGGCAAACAGCCAGAAAGTGATCTGCACACTGCCCGCATCGATTTTCGAAACCGCAGCTAAAGTTGGCATCAAATCCTGAATTACCCACGGCTGACGACCCATTTCGGCCAAAATCCAACCAGCCTGACTGGCTATGTAAACCAGTGGAATCGACCATATTCCCACATACAACAGCCATTTCATTTTCTCAAGTCTGTTTTTGAGTGAAAATATCAGCATCACTACAAACAGCGCCAGAAAATGGCCCGAAAGGATTACCATTAAATGGAAAGAATAAAACGAGAGTGGTATGCTTGGTAGCAATCCGTGCTTGGTATCTTCAGAATAATATCCATAGCCGAAATATCTGAAAGTATTGTCTCTCCAGTTTGCATCTTCAAATTTTGCTTTTAACGCTGCAGCTTCTTCAGCATTGCCTGCGGTCACAGCTTCTTTGTACTGTTTCAGGGTAAGAATAGCTTCTTTGCCCAATGCAATTTTTTCGGAGTAAGAGAGTACCTTTTGCCCGGTGTTGGGATCAGTATAACCATTCACCAAATCTTTAACACCCGGGATATAGGCGTTGGGATCGAGGAATGCTAGGAACGACAGCATGTTGGGAATTTCAATTTTGAATGCAAATTCCTTTTCCTGGTACTGTCCTTCAGTTTTTGGAGGAGCCGGTTTTTCAAGGAATCCGATGGCCACCAGCGGAGCGTTGGTTCGTCCTTCCCACAGCGCTTCCATAGCAGCAAATTTCATGGGCTGAACTTTTGCTATTTGCCTGGCCGATCCATCACCGGTCCAAACAAGGAAAAGAGCCGAAATAAGCCCGAAAACCGATGCCACCAGGATGCTTTGTTTAGCAAACACCACATCTTTCTTTTTCAATAAAAACCACGAGGCAACCCCAATAACAAATACCGCCGAAAGCACATAACCTGAGGTTACTGTGTGCAGGAATTTGTTGATGGCGGTAGGCGAAAACAGCACACTCCAGAAACTTACCATTTCGTTGCGTGCAGTGTCAGGATTAAAAACCATTCCAACCGGGTCTTGCATCCAGGCATTGGCAACCAAAATCCATAATGCAGAAATATTGGCGCCAATGGCAACAAGCCAGGTGGAGGTCAGGTGAAATTTCTTGCTCACCTTGTTCCAACCAAAAAACATGATAGCAATAAAGGTGGACTCCATAAAAAAGGCCATAATTCCCTCAATGGCCAGTGGAGCGCCAAAAATGTCACCCACAAACCATGAATAGTTGCTCCAGTTGGTACCAAATTCAAATTCGAGAATGATTCCTGTGGCAACCCCAATGGCAAAGTTGATCCCAAACAGGGTAGCCCAGAATTTGGTCATCTTTTTCCATTTCTCGTCACCAGTTCTTACATAAATCGTCTCCATGATGGCAATGATAAAAGTAAGCCCAAGCGTCAGAGGAACAAAAATCCAGTGATACATTGCCGTGAGTGCAAATTGCCCACGCGACCAATCAATTAACGTCATGTCGAAATTTTCCATACGTAAAATTATTTTGTGAATAAAAAGTGATTAAACCTTAAAAACCTTTGTACATAAACCTGTTAAAATTAATTCAAACTTTAGTCACGAATTTCGGTACAAAATACCCGAAATTATTTTACGAAAACTCAACAGAAACAAGATTCCATATCCGAAAAGCATATTGTTTATTGCCCTCCTGTTTTTGTTAATTCTTCGATAACGTGATTGCTACGATCCTGATCTGTTTTAAAATTGGTTTTTAAAAAATCGGGGAAGAAAAAAACCTTCAGGATGGCAAACATAATAAAGAGTTTAATAAAAATGATGATCCAGAGTTGTCGCCCCCAGGTCATAGTCTTGAATCCTTCGTAATAAAACCGGAAAATCCGGACGAAAATGTACTTCATTACCGCGCCGATCTGTTAATAATCCAGTGTTAAAATCCTGCCTTTTGTAAAATTGAAAAACTTTTCCTTGTCAGCTTCAATCACACCCTCCATCAGGTCATCGGTCGTGTAACCGGCAACTTTAAGGCAACCCGGACAAGCCTGAATGACAATTCCTTTTTCGATGAGATTTTTGATTTGGATGTGCGATGATGGAAATTCTCCCATTGCAAAATCAGGTGCATTTTTTACCACTGCTTCCACACCTTTAATATCAAAATACATAATTACATCATGATCTCCCGACATCAGTCCGGCCATTCGCAGCGCCATCAGCACCCTGTGCGGATCGTCGCTGCTGACATGGATAAACATTCCATCTTTAACCAGTTCTGGCTCAATTGTTTTGTTTTGTCCAATACCACCGGTTGGGGACTGGTTACATGACGCAATGATGGCAACTACCATTAAAAGTACAATCAGGTTTTTCATCATTTTTATTTTAAATTATTCAATAATATTTTTGAAATCGTTTACAACATAACCCTTGTTGGTGATGGCAGCCTTCATTTCATCGAACGAGGACTGGGTTTTATCGAATTTTACCACAACGGTTGAATCGAGGTGCGATGCCTTTACTTCCTGAATCCCTGACAATTTTCCAACTGCTGCCTGGATTGTTCTTTCGCAACCTTCACAACTCATCCCGTACACCGATATTTTGATGGTTTGAAGGTTTTCAGGGGCAATAACGGCGGCATTTTGCTCCGAAGGAATCTGGTTTTTACTTCCCTGGTTGACACAACCAACAGCAAGCAAAACAAATATTATTAAAGTCAAAATGTTCTTCATTTTTTGATAAAAAAGTTAGTATGAAAGAAAACTACATTTAAACGGGCTAAAATTAGGTATTTTTTTTTCTGAATCTTAGCAAAAGTTTTATCGAATTTTTTAAATATGAATATTGTGGTATGATTGAATGAAATGGTCATGGGTTTTGAAATGAGAAAATTTTTGAATTTCAACCTGATAATCAAATATCCAGGAGGCGAAAAAACTTAATTCTAAGCGGTAATTTCCAAGGGTGACAATATTTTATTTTTAAAAAAAGGTGAATAAGGTTAAAATGGGTTTTTAGTTCATCTTTTGTACTAAGGTTCAGGGGATTAAATAAGGTATCTTTTTCCCAGACAAAATGATTTCCGATTTGAAAATTCAATTTTTATGAGGCAAATCCAAATCCCCTAACGGGAAAAAAAATTACAATCTGGTTTTCAAACCAGAAATTTCGAATGCACTATTTTCAAATCAGCCTGAAAGGATCAACCAAGAAGAAAAGGAAGCGTTGACTGCGAAAACCTGGTTTCTGTCAACTTTCTCTGACTGCCAACTGCGAACTGCCGACTTACATCCTACGATGCCGGGCTTTGCCCGAGCATGCACGAGGCTTTGCCTCGGCACTTACAACTTACGACTTACGACTTACGACTTCAAACTACTAACTTCACCCTTCCTCCTCATAAAAAATCCAATCATATTAATATTTTACTATTTTTGAACCCTAATCAGGTATTTAACTGCCTAAATAATTTTTTATGCAATTACGAATTCTGACTTTGTTTGAGTTTTTGCTGATTCTGAATGGCTTACTTTATTCACAGGTGAAATCCCCGGTTGCAAACCAGCCTGAAATGTTGGGAATTTATGAAAAACTGGATGAATACGTTCCGGAAGATTTGGTGTTTACCGATGAAAATGGAAACCAGGTAAACTTCAAATCCCTTGTCAACAAACCCACGGTGCTTACACTGGTTTATTTTACCTGCCCGGGCATTTGCAGCCCTTTACTGGATGGAGTGGCTGAAGTTATTACCCGTTCAGATTTAACGCTTGGAAAGGATTTTCAGGTTTTAACCGTAAGTTTCAATCACAAAGAAACCCACCAGTTGGCCAAATCGAAGAAAAGAAATTACGTGAAACAGGTAAAAAAAGAAATTGACACCACACAATGGATTTGGATGGTTGGCGACAGTGCAAATATCTACAAGCTCACCAATAGTGTTGGATTTCAGTTCAAGCAAGTGGGAAACGATTTTGTTCATGCAGCCGCTATTATGGTTTTAAGTCCTGATGGAAAGATTACCCGGTATTTGTATGGAGTTTATTTTTTGCCTTTTGATTTAAAAATGGCTGTAACCGAGGCTGCCCAAGGAAAATCGGGGCCTACCATTAATAAAATCCTGAATTATTGTTTCAGTTACGACCCCGAGGGCAAAAAATATGTTTTTAATATTACAAAAGTAACAGCTACGATCATCTTGTTTTTTGCCTTTTCATTTCTGGCTTATCTGATTCTTTCAAAGCGAAAAAAACCTAATATTAATAAAAAATATTAATAACATTTTACTATGACATCAATTCCAACACAACGGGAGTATGTAAATTTCTTCCAGGTTAAAAAAGGGTTTCTGTCGTGGATAACTACCCACGATCATAAACGGATTGCCCTTCTTTATTTCTACACTGTGTGTACATTCTTTGTGGTGGCTTTCATTCTCGGGCTTTTGATGCGGCTTGAGTTGATTGCCCCCGGTAAAACGCTGTTTGAAGCCCAGACCTACAACCAAATCTTTACTTTGCACGGTGTAATCATGATTTTTCTATTCATTATTCCCGGCATCCCGGCAATTTTTGGCAACTTTGCCCTTCCAATGATGCTTGGAGCGCCCGATGTATCGTTCCCCAGAGTGAATTTACTTTCGTGGTACCTTTATATGATTGGCGGTGCGCTTGCATTATCAACTTTGCTTTATGGTGACGGACCTGCTGATACAGGATGGACTTTCTACGCACCTTACAGCGTGAGGACAGGAACCAATGTTACTGTGGCCGTTCTTGCTGCTTTTGTTTTGGGATTTTCGTCTATACTTACCGGTCTGAACTTCCTTGTAACCATCCATCGCATGCGTGCTCCGGGAATGACCTGGTTTAAAATGCCGTTGTTTCCGTGGGCGTTGTACGCAACTTCGTGGATTCAGGTGCTGGCCACTCCGGTGGTTGGTATCACTTTGCTGATGATTGTTGCCGAACGCCAGTTTGGAATTGGATTGTTCGACCCATCGTTAGGAGGTGACCCGGTGCTATATCAGCATTTGTTCTGGATTTATTCGCACCCTGCAGTTTACATCATGGTGCTTCCGGCCATGGGTCTGGTGAGTGAAACCATCCCGGTATTTGTAAAAAAATCGATTTTCGGATATAAAGTAATTGTGTACTCCAGCCTGGCAATTGCATTTATCGGATATTTTGTATGGGGACATCACATGTACACATCAGGGATGAGCAGTGCGGCAAGGATCATTTTCTCAGTGCTTACTTTTATTGTGGCTATTCCCAGCGCTGTAAAGGTTTTCAACTGGGTTTCTACTTTGTACAAAGGGTCAATCGATATCAAAACACCCCTGCTTTATTCACTTGCCTTCATTTTCCAGTTTACCATTGGAGGGTTGACCGGACTTGTAGTTGGCGCCCTGGCTACTGACATTCATGTACACGATACCTACTTTGTGGTTGGCCATTTTCATTATGTGATGTTTGGCGGAACAGGTTTTGCCTTCATCGGTGCTATTCATTATTATTTCCCCAAAATCTGGGGAAGGATGTATAACATAAAGTGGGCAAATATTGGGTTTACCTTCCTTTTTATCGGGTTCAATTTGGTTTATTTCCCCATGCTTGTGTTGGGAATTATGGGAATGCCAAGGAGATATTACGATTATCTTCCTGAATTTACTACTCCTAACGTCATTTCAACAATAGGATCGTGGGTGATGGCGCTGGGTCTTATAATTGTGATTGTAAATTTGATTAATGGACACAAAGGCGCCAAAGCTTCCAACAATCCGTGGGGTTCAGTAACTTTAGACTGGACACACACCGATTCACCACCGACACTTTATAATTTCGACGAGACACCTGTTGTAACAAGAGGTCCCTACGATTATAAAAATTATGAAGAATATTTAAGCGAAACTTCAAAAAACAGATAAATCATGAGCACTCCATCAATAACTCACGAACATAGCGAGCATTTTGATGCTTACGGAAAAAAGCTGGGAATGTGGTTGTTTCTCTTTACTGAGGTTCTGCTCTTCGGGGGTCTTTTCATTGTGTATGCAACCTACAGGTTCCTCAACCACGATGCTTTTCACCAGGGTTCTGCCGAATTAAACCTCGTAGTAGGCGCTATCAATACAGCCATTCTTCTGACAAGTAGTTTAACGGTAGCCCTTTCAATTACAGCTATTCAGAAGGGTGATTCAAAAAAGGCTTTCAACCTGATTATCATTACTATCATTTTTGCGCTTGCATTCCTTGTTAATAAATACTTTGAATGGTACGCCAAATACGAGCATGGATTATTTCCAGGCATGGAACACTTTAAGGAATTGAGCCACGGTGAATCACAGTTTTTTTTCCTTTATTTTTTTATGACCGGCCTACACGCAATACACGTCATAGTTGGTGCAGTCCTGTTAGGCGTTATCGCTTACTTTATTAAAAAAGGAACCGTAAACAAAGACCGTTACATTTATCTCGAAAATGGCGGACTATACTGGCACCTTGTGGATGTCATCTGGATTTATCTTTTCCCATTATTTTATTTAATCATTTGAAAAATTTGGAAGCTATGTCAGAAGATCATAATGGACACGTGGTTGATTATAAATTCAACATTCTCGTTTGGATTGACCTGCTAATTTTCACCATCATCACCATTGAGGTGGCTCAGTTCGACCTTCAGGATTTGACCGTAATAATGGCTTTGCTGGTTGCCAGCGTAAAGACATTCCTTGTCGGTTCATATTTTATGCACCTTAAATTTGAGAACAAGTTCATGCAGGCCATTGTCATTGGCGTTGCGGTGCTTTTTGTTTTGGTGCTGATTCTTTTATTTTCTGATTATTTGTTTTTTAAATAAACGGGAGGACAAATCATGAGTGGATCATCAACATTTGCCGAAGGTGTCGATCTTGCCTTTTACCTGATTTTGGGAACGGCGGTTTTTTTCCTTGTCGGAATTACCGTGGTAATGATTTATTTTGTTATCAGGTATAACAAAAAACGTCATCCAAAAGCCGATACTTCTATTGAAGGTAGTACAAAACTCGAACTCATCTGGACGATCATTCCCACCATGCTGGTTTTTGTAATGTTTTATTTCGGATGGGCTGGTTTTGCTCCAATGCGCGAAGCTCCGGAAGAATCGGTTCCGGTTAAAGCCATTGCCAGAATGTGGAGTTGGACGTTTGAATATGCCAACGGGAAGAAGAGTGACAAACTGATTGTTCCAAAAGACAAACCCGTTAAACTCGATTTAATTTCAGTGGATGTCATTCATAGTTTGTATGTTCCGGCCTTCAGGATCAAAGAAGACGCAGTACCTGGCCGTCAAAATTACATGTGGTTTACAGCAACTGAATTTGGATCGTATGACCTGTTTTGTGCCGAATACTGCGGATTGCGCCACTCGTACATGTTCACAACCGTTGAAGTAGTGGATGATGCTACATGGAGTGAGTGGATTAAAACCCCCGAAGGGCAAAGCGAACTCGACAAGGTTTCTGAGGGTTTTAATGTAATTAAAATGAATGGCTGTGTGGCCTGCCATTCGTCTGACGGAACAAAACTGGTTGCCAATAGTTTTAAAGGAATTTTCGGGCAAACACACAAAGTAGTTACGGGGGGACAGGAAAGAGAAGTACTGGTGGATGCTGAATACATTACACGTTCCATTTACGAACCGAACGCTGATGTTGTTGCCGGATTTAACCAGGGGCTGATGCCTTCTTACAAAGGGATGATTTCTGAGCAGGAAGTTGCTCATATTGTTGAATATCTCAAATCGTTGACGGTCAATGCGCAATAAAATCTTACAAAAATTTTCTTTATTTGCCGAACTTAGCAAAATAAAAATCCCATCTGCTGTTACTGTAAGTGCACTTACAGGGTATCTGGTTTTTAAAGAAATGCTCGACCTGACAGCATTTTTTCTCATGGGTGGAGTCTTTCTGTTGTCTGCCGGTTCTGCTGCCTTAAACCAATTTCAGGAGTACCATTTTGATGCCATCATGCACCGCACACGCAATCGCCCGATTCCGAGCGGGCGGTTTTCTGTTAAAGGAACATTGATCTTCTCGATAATCCTGGCGCTTTCAGGAATTACCATTTTGTATTTCGCTACAAACCTCACAGCGACAATCATCGGCCTGGTCACGCTGGTTTGGTACAACGTCGTTTATACTCCTTTAAAACGAAAGACTGTTTTTGCAGTGCTTGCCGGTGCTTTTGTGGGTGCTTTTCCACCAATGATTGGTTGGACAGCGGCAAGCGGTTATCTTTTCGATCCGGTTATTTTACTCATCGCATCGTTGCTTTTTATCTGGCAGGTGCCCCATTTCATCCTGCTTTTGCTAAAATATGGTAAAGATTACGAAATTGCCGGCTTTGCTTCGTTAACTACTTTTTTTACTGAAAACGGATTAAAACAACTCATTTTCATTTGGATTCTGGCAACAGCCTGTGCAGTAGTAATCATCCCGGTGGCAGGTGTTATATCATCCAAAATCATCATTTTGGCCTTGCTTTTATCTTCCGTGTGGCTGGTTGCATCCTTTTATTTCATTTTGAGGAAACAATCGGTGAACCTAAAAATGGCTTTCATGCAAATAAATATTTTCCTGCTGTTGGTGTTGATTTTGTTTTCATTGGATAGCCTTCTTTAACCGGAATTTATTTTCTTTACACAAAAAATCAGGTTATGAAAGGTATTTTCCCGGAAAGTTTTTACAGGTTTCTTTTCCTTGCTTTTATAGCGGTTTTCGTATCGCACAATATTTCCTTTGGTCAGAAACCGAAGGTTTTTATCCTCGACAGTTTGCCTGATGACAAATTCATTAATTTGCCCGTTTGGTTGTTCCACCCGGGCGATGACCTGAATTGGGCAAAATCCGGTTATCAGGATAATGGATGGGATACTCTTGCTACAGAACTTAATCTTCTCAACAAAAATGAAGAATTCTTTCCGGGCATTGGCTGGTTCAGACTTCACATCGAAATCGATTCTTCGCTGATGAATAAAACATTCGCCTTGACGATGAATCAAAGAGGTGCATCTCAGGTTTATCATAATGGTGAATTGATAAGAGAATCCGGTACAATTGGTACCAATACCCAAAATGAAATCCGGAGAAATCCCAAAGACCTGCCCATAATTATTCATTTCAACGATTCAAGGCAACAGGTGCTTGCGGTGAGATATTCGCACAAGGAAGGGTTTAAAAACCTTAAAAAATTTAATGAAGAGAACGTTGGTTTTGTGATGAGAATTGGTACCTACAATTATGCCCTTGATATCCTTGGGGATCAGATTGTTTCATCCAAAATTTTATTGGCGCTGTTCATCATATTTGTTGTGTTGGGTGCCTTGCATTTTCTGCTGTTTGCCTTTTTCAGGGAAAAGAAAGCCAACCTGTTTTACAGCATTTTTGTCCTTGGTTTTTCTATCCTTCTTTTCTGGACTTATGCTGTCAATTCTTACCTCTATAGCCCCGATTTTTCGATGAAACTGGTTTACTTAATTTCTTTGCTATTTCCCTGGTTGCTCATCCCTTTGGTGAAAATGCTATACATCCTATTTCTGGAAAAATCACCCGCTATGTACCGGGTTTTATTAGGACTTTCAGCTTTAATTACCCTTTTGTACTATTTCCAGTCACCCCATCTTACTATCCTTTTTGCAGGTTTTACCGTGCTCGTTTTTATTGAAGTATTGAGAATTATCGGATTGGCCATTTACCGAAAGAAACCCGGCATCTGGATCATCGGATCGGGAGTCGTACTTTTTGTAATTTTTTTTCTGGCAATTGCGCTTATTATCCTTTTCCAGGAAAGTCTTACCGTCAGGGGCGATTCAATATTGGGTGCCATTTTCTTCATTTCCATCACACTGGCTATATTGAGTATTCCCATTTCCATGTCGGTTTATCTTGCACGTGATTTTGCTTTGACCAATCGTAATTTGTTAATACAACTCGAAAACGTAAAAGTACTTTCGGCCAAAACCATCGAGCAAGAGAAGGAAAAACAGCGCATCCTCGAAGGACAGAAAGAACGGCTGGAGGTGATGGTAACAGAACGAACCCGTGAATTGGCCGAGGAGAAAGAAAAAACAGAGCAATTATTACTCAATACGCTTCCGCTAAAAGTTGTAAATGATTTAAAGATGAATGGAAAAACCGAACCTGAAAGTTTCGATGAAGTGACAGTGTATTTCTCGGATATAGTTGGCTTTACAAACATTTCCACTACCCTCGAACCAGCGGTTTTGATCGGTCAGTTGAATGATATTTTTACCGCTTTCGACAACATTATGGAACGCCACCATTGCGAACGGATCAAAACCATTGGCGATGCTTACATGGCTGCCGGCGGTATCCCGGTTAAGAATATGACCAATCCTATCCAGGTGGTCATGGCCGCTCTTGAAATAGAGAATTTTATGAAC
>Ga0172370_10009955_pt1 | contig 11001 bp, 10 predicted proteins | sample LakKiv5m_FD_114538 | JGI IMG/M metagenome (GOLD analysis project Ga0172370, IMG submission 114538) | Freshwater microbial communities from Kabuno Bay, South-Kivu, Congo - kab_022012_11.5m | ecosystem: Environmental > Aquatic > Freshwater > Lake | place: Democratic Republic of the Congo...
CATTGATGATTGGGCCGACCGGGGATGCAGAATTATCCGCATGGAACTGGTGAGGTGACAGAGAATGAAAGTCGCTATGATGCAGCCGGCATTTTTACCCTGGCAAGGATATTTTGAGCTGCTTGATTCATGCGACACGTTTATTTTCTTAGATAATTTTCAGTTTTCGTTGCAAGGCCCACAGCAACGTAACCGCCTTATGGTAAATATCGGGCAGGCAGATTGGGTTACAGTGCCGGTTTTAAAAGAGGAGTCTTTTTTACAGCCAATCAATAAGACAGCTATTAATAATTCTGCTCCCTGGAGGGAAAAACTCTGGCGCACCATAACGTATAATTATACCAAAGCCGGATTTTTTTCTGAAATAGGCCCGCAGGTCCAGGCGTGGCTCTTTAGTAAAGCGGATAATTTAGCTGATTTGAATATTGGATTTATCAGATTAGCCTGTACGTTGATGAATATTCGCCCAAATTTCCGCTATAGTTCTGAAATGCCTTTACAGGGCAAAAGGTCGAGTCTTGTTTTAGAGTTGCTCAAGGCAACGCAGGCAACGCGCTATCTGTGTGCTCGTGGCGCCTTCGGCTACATGCTTGAAGATAAAGTTTTCCCGGTTGAGGGTGTGGAGGTGCTTTTTCAGAATTATAATGTCCTTGCGTATAAGCAAGTGGGCGCTAAGGGTTCTTTTATTCCGAATCTTTCTGTATTAGATGCTTTATTTAATATCGGGCCTGAAGCTACGCTGGATTTGATCCACAAGGGAAAAAGCCACTGGAATTCTTGGGAGGATATGCTGCGTTTAACCTCAGCTAAAGAAGGATCAGCTTTATAAGGATTGAGAGTTGGGAATGAGCAAGACATCATATATTGTGGCAACTATCAGGCCGTGGAACATTAAGATGTTTAAAGAGGTGATCAGGCATTACCCCGGTAGGTGGGTGTTTGTGGATAAGGTCGATGATTTAACTTTGGATTTTGTGCAAAAGGTTAAGCCGAGATATATATTCTTCCCTCATTGGAGTTTTATTGTCCCCAAAGAGATACTGGATGCCGCTGAATGCGTTTGTTTTCATGAAACAGACCTGCCCTATGGCCGCGGCGGAAGTCCTATCCAAAACCTGATCCAGCGTGGGCATATTGAAACCATGATTAGCGCGATCCGCATGACGCAAAAGTTAGATGCGGGCCCGGTATATATGAAGCGGCATCTTTCTTTGGCAGGTTTTGCTGAGGAAATATTTTTGAGATCCTCCGTGATCATAGCTGAAATGATTAAAGAGATCGCGCGAAAAGAACCAGTTCCAATAAAGCAGAAAGGAAGGCCAGTGGTATTCAAGAGGAGAAAACCCAGTCAGAGCAGGATACCTGTAAAGATCAAAAACCTTAAAAATGTATTTGACCATATCCGCATGCTTGATGCTTCAGGCTATCCCAAAGCGTTCCTGGAGTATGGCGGGGTGCGGATGGAATTTTCAAGGCCGGCTTTACGGACAGATAGTATCGAAGCGGATGTACGCATAACTTCCAGGAAGAGGTGATATATGATTAATTTTGAGAAAGTAAGGCGTATCTTGACTTTTTTCGCCCATCCGGATGATGAAACCTTGGCTGCCGGGGCAACGATTGCGAAATTGACTGGCTCGGGCGTGGATATTCATGTGGCTATTCCGGCGACGGGGATAAATAGCCGCAGAAATGTTAAAATCTCTAAAACCCTCAAAGAGGATCTTCGGCTTTTGCGGATAAATTGTCAGAACGCCATGGGAGTTATCGGCGTTCCCGCCAAGAATATATATTTGGGCGATTTTTCAGATAATGAAATGGATAAACGCAGTTTGTTAGAATTGGTTCATTGGCTTGAAGCGGTCATTAAAGATGTTAATCCCGAAATTATCCTGACTCACCATCGCTACTGCACTAATGTCGACCATCAGTATTGCCACCAGGCGGCTGTTGTGGCAACAAGGCCTGCCCTTAATAGTCATATTTCTGTTATTTCAGGGGAGATTCCCAGTAGCACCGGCTATTTGCGTCCTGTCCAGTGGGAACCTAATCTTTATATTGAAGTTTCAGAGCGGGATGTGGAGCGAAAAATCCTGGCGATGGAGACATATAAAGGGGAGGCCAGAACTGATCCCCATCCGCGTTCACCGGAAGTATTGAAAGCAATAGCCAAGGTGCGTGGTTCAGAATCCGGATTTTATTTTGCCGAATCTTTTATGATTCAAAAAACTTTTTTAAAATAACACCCTAAATGAACACCCTTTTTTTTACTTCTACTATAAAACGTGTAAATCGTAGCCGGCTAAAGCGGATCATGCGGGGCTACCGCTTTCTTAAAAAGACCGGCCAGCTTGGATTAATTGACGCTCTTTACGATGAACTAACTAATGCTCGTTTTGCTAAAATTGACCATACTGCGTCAAAGCTATTTTTTGGGGCCGGCGTTAGAATGGCGGAGTTGGTTACCCGCCAGTATCTACTTACCAGGATTGGCGGCCTTGGTTTGAATAAAGCCTTGCTTTATTCTCTGGGCGTAAATGGTTCTTCTGTCATTTACCCGATGCCGCCCTTATGGCAAGAGATAGTGGCTAAATACGGATTTCATGTGGCAAGAATACGTTGTTCCTTGGCCTGGATAGGGTATATCGGGCTTTCTTTTGGTTATGGAGTATTACTCATCGCAAAGGAATTCTATGTTTCGCTGCGTGAAATAATCCGGCCTCGCTCACCTGCCCTGGGCCGCTATGCATATTTTGCAGGATTGAATGCCGGTAATTTGCCTCAGCCCTGCCGGGATGGCCGCAGTCATGATATTGTTACCTGGTATGCCCATCGGGAGGGGATGCCGGGACATCTTGATACATTATGTCATGGAGTGGCGAATGCCAAAAGTTGCCATGTTGATGGTTTCTCTGTGGTGTTTAACCTCCATCCGTTACCGCCCCTGGATACTCCGGGTGGTTTGTTGCGCTTCTCGGGCTTGGTATTTGGAGGGATACTAGCTTCAGTTTTTGATTTGCTGAGAGGGCGCTGGTGGCGTGCTTTGTTATTGACAGAGTTTGCCAAAGCGGCAATGGCTCGTTTTCAAGCGCCTGATAAACTTGCCCGCGATTATCTATTTCACAATTCCGATTGGATTTACAGGCCTTTATGGACATATGAGGCTGAAAAAAAAGGTTCGCGTATCACTTTTTATTTTTATTCAACGAATTGTGAAAGTTTTAAGCGCTTAGATGGCTATCCTGTGCAAACAGGCAGCTGGCAGGTTATGAATTGGCCGTTGTACTTAGTCTGGGACGAGTATCAGGCGGATTTTGTGCGGCGCGCCGTTGGTGAGGGGGCGAATATCAAAATTGCAGGGCCGATCTGGTTTCAGTCCAGCTCTGTTGAAATGCCAAAGTTACCTGCAGGCTGCGTGGCTGTTTTTGATGTGCAACCGCACCGGAATTCGCGGTATCAAATAAAAGGCATATTTCAAGACTATTACATCCCCAGGATAGCCAATCAGTTTTTATTGGATATCCATGCTATTACCCGGGAATGCAAAAGCATGATGGTTTATAAGCGTAAACGTAATATCGGACAGATGATCCATCCGGAATACGAGAAGCTGGCAAAGGAGCTTGCCAGGGCTGACAATGTATTTTCTGTAGAGCCGGATATATCAGCAGTGAGGGTTATTGAAGGTTGTTTCGCGGTGATCTCAATGCCGTTCACCTCCACGGCATTGTTAGGAAGAGAATTAGGCAGGCCCTCTGTCTATTATGACCCTGCCGGGGTTGTGCAGAAAGATGATCGTGCCGCGCATGGGATACAGGTTTTATCTGGAAGAGAGGAATTACGGGGCTGGCTGGCAGGTTTATTATGAAAAACACAGAAAAACAGATTAAAAATATCCTTATCTATATTTTGCCGTACATTGTTACCGGTTTTTTGCCGATAATTACATTGCCGATTTTTACGCGCGTTCTTACGGTGAGCGATTACGGGGTGTATGCTTTAGCGAGTATTTACGCGATATTATTGTCGGGGATTGTTAATTTTGGATTAACTGCAGGCTATGAGCGTAATTTCTTTCAATATAAAGATAAGGATAAATCTTCTGAACTCCTATATTCAACACTGGCTTTTGTGCTGGCGGCTTTTCTCATAGCCATAGCAGTCACTTACATTTTTAAAAAGCCCATAGCCAGGGCATTTACCGGGTCAGCAAACCATAGCAGCCTGTTATTTTGGGTATTCTTGTCCACGGTAACGATGAGTTTTAAGCAGTATTATTTGATTTATTTTAAGAATACCGAAAAGGCTAAGGATTTCGTCGTTTATACCCTGGATGAAACATTGATAGGCGTGGTATTATCCTTATTTTTTGTAGTGTACCTGAAATCAGGGATTATCGGTTTGGCCTGGGGGCAAGGTTTGGCAAGCATAATTATTTTGTATTTTTTGATTGCAAGATTCCTGAAAGTTATGCCTCTCACTTTTGGGTGGGAGGTTTTGCGGGATTCGCTTAAAATCAGCCTGCCGCTTACCCCAAGGATTTTTATGGGGGCAGTAAGTACGCAGCTTAATAAATATATACTTAATCTGCTTAATACCGTTGGCGGGGTGGGCGTATTCAGCATAGCTCAAAAAATCGCGAATATAACTTTTATATTTATCACCTCGATCCAGAATGTCTTTAATCCTCACGTATACAAAAAAATGTTTAGCTCTGAATCATCCGCAGGCAGAGAGATAGGCCAATACCTGACCCCCTTTGTTTACCTCTCAATTTTTGTCTGTTTATTAGTTTCTTTATTCGCGGAAGAAGCGGTGCGGCTTTTAACCGGGCCTTCATTCCATTCAGCTGCTCCGCTAGTCAGTATTCTTGCTATGTATTATGGGTTTTTATTTTTTGGCAAGATAAACGGGACACAGTTGATCTTTAAGAAGAAAACTTTTATAACTTCTATGCTTACACTTATGGATATAGGGGTAGGGGTTGCTATCAGCATTCCTTTTATTATGAAATTCAAAGTGATCGGAGCTGCCTGGGCAACACTCTTCGGAGGCCTTGTTACAGGATCTTTGGCATTTATTATTTCGCAGCACTATTTTCATATCTTCTGGGAGGTAAAAAAGATAATCGCGATTTACGGCGTGTTTTGCGTATCTAGTTTATTGGTTTTGTTTATTATGAGCGGTTCTGCCGGATATCCTTTGTGTTTTGTTTTAAAATTACTCTGTGTTCTTGTTTATATGTTACTGGGTATAAGATTACGCATATTGACCGGTCAAAATCTTAAGCTTTTGTGGGATATTGCGACTTTAAAGAAAGCAACGTTGTGGGAAACAGGCAGATGGTTTTAATTAACGAAATTACAGAGTTGGTTTTCAGGGCGATAGATGAAGTTAATTCTTTGTTGCCTAAAGATGGGCGAATTGATAAAGATATGAGCGTTATTATTTCCGGGTCGGGCGCAGCTCTTGATTCTCTTGCTCTGGTTAATTTGGTGGTTGCGGTAGAGCAGGAAATAGAAAAAAGTTTAGGTAAATCGATTGTTTTAGCCGATGAGCGGGCAATGAAGCTGGAAAATAATCCTTTCAGGAGCATTAAAAGCCTGGTTGATTATATTTATGAGGTTGTAAGATAAAGGAAGCAATGGCGAATAAGATAATACTTATTTCTGATTTTAATTTAAGCAATTTTGCCGCCTGTTTGGTCAATGATGATGCTTTAGCACAAACGGAAGCGGCCCTGGCACCTTTTGGCCAGGTCATGCAGATCCTGATGGATAGCTCTGCTGCCTGTTGGCAGGATAAATATGATTGCGCTGTCATCTGGACCAGGCCTGAAGCTGTGGTGGAGTCATTTTCTCATCTTTTGATGAATGAACCTTTTGATAAGCAAGAGCTAATGAAAGAAATTGACGCTTATGCCCAGGCAGTTAAAGCGGTTTCTTCGCGAGTCGGAACTATTATCGTTCCTACGTGGGTCGCGCCGGCATATCAAAGAAGCTTTGGGCCGATGGATATGAAATATGATTTAGGGGTTTCCAATATTTTGATGCAGATGAATTTAAGATTAGCGCAGTCTTTTAGCGGTTCGGCTAACATACATTTACTCAATGCCCAGCGGTGGGTTGAAAACAGCGGGAAAAACGCCTTTAATCCTAAGTTGTGGTATATGGGCAAGATTATGTTCGATAATGAAGTTTTCCGTGAAGCGGCTAGAGACGTAGAGGCTGTTTTGAAGGCCGTAGCAGGGCTATCGCGAAAACTTATTATTTTAGATCTGGATGATATTTTATGGGGAGGGGTTGTAGGCGATTTAGGCTGGGAGAATATTGTTCTCGGTGGGCATGATCCGATCGGGGAAGCCTACGTTGATTTTCAAAAAACTTTAAAATCCTTATCTAATCGGGGGATCCTTTTAGGAATTGTTAGCAAGAATGAAGAGGGTATTGCTCTTGAGGCTATAAAAAATCATCCGGAGATGGTTTTAAGAAGAGATGATTTTGCAGGATTGCGCATCAATTGGCAAGATAAGGCTAAAAATATTTTAGAGTTAGTATCCGGCCTGAATTTAGGGTTAGAGTCGGCAGTGTTTATTGATGACAGCCCTTTGGAGCGCGCGCGGGTTAGGGAAGCTTTGCCGCAAGTTCTAGTGCCCGATTGGCCGGAGCATCCGTTGCTTTATAAGAGTTTTCTTTCAGGTTTACGTTGTTTTGATATGGCTACATTTACCGAGGAGGATGCTGCTCGTTCTAAAATGTACGTTCAGGAGGCTAGCCGCCGTTCTTTGCAGGCGCAGGTTGGCTCTCTTGATGAATGGATCAAGAATTTGAATATTAAGGTAGCCGTTGGGCAGCTCTTGGAAAATAACCTGACCCGGACAGCGCAGCTATTTAATAAGACTAATCAGATGAATCTTGCTACACGCCGCTTGCTAGAGGATGAGTTGTTGCGCTGGCAAGGCTCCGGCAGCAGGAAAATTTTTGTTTTTAAAGTCTCTGATAAATTTGGTGATTATGGGTTGACGGGAATAACGAGCCTGCAGATGGATGGAAACAAGGCGGAAATCGTTGATTTTATTTTAAGCTGCCGCGTAATGGGGCGGCAGGTGGAAAAAACCATGCTGCATGTAGCCGTGAAATATGCCAGGTCTTTGGGGGCCGAACGAATTAAAGCGCGGTATATACCTACTGAAAAGAATAAGCCCTGTTTGGATTTTTGGAAAAATTCCGGGTTTGAGTTTGATAAAAGCAATTTTATTTTTTCCTGGCGGGGAGACAAGATTTATCTGGCCTCGCAATGGATAACGCTTGAAGAGGGGTTTAATGAAAGATAAGACCGGAACCTTTAATATAAAGATAACTCAAAATATGGTGGATATCTTCGTAGGGATCACCTCTGATTCCAATCCGCTGCATACGGAAGGTAAGTTTGCCCGCAGGTCATTATACCGGGCTAATATTGTGCATGGGATGCTGCCGGTTGCATTTATTTCGCTGGTCCCTCTTTTAGCCGGGTTTAAGAGGTTTCTTTTGGAGAAAATCTCTGCGCGGTTTATCAAACCGGTATTTATCGGTGATCTTATATCTGTCAGCTATAAGGTATCTTTAAAGGCAGATGCGGATGGAGGCTTTGAAGTCGAATATAGCATGGCTCAGGCAGCTTCGGGAATGCTGCTTACGGCTGGTTTATTCGTTTTTAAGGTTAAAGATAAGCAAGTGCCTATTCATCAGCTCCCGGATCGCGGTGATAACGCGATGGTCCTGGCCGGGCTTTGCGGGAATAATTGGAGTTTCAGCCAGATTAAAAAAGGTTCCTCCGATGGATTCGTTTTCTTGATATCCGCTCCTGCGGTAAGAAAATTCAGGGAAATTTTAGAGGAAGGTTTTTGCGGCGAAGCAGAGATAGATTCTCTCCCGGAGGCAGAGGGCCTGTTGAACTTAATGGGGACGGCCCTATTTTCTACTTTTGTCGGGTTGTGTATCCCGGGAGAGCAGGCAACATTTATTGATTTTTCCGTTTCTTTCAATGATAATCTGAAATTAGAGCAGGAATACAGATTAGAAGGCAAGGTTGATTTTAAATCCGAGTCAACACGCACTATTGTAGAGAATATGGGGATTATTAACGGAGAATCTATCTGCGCTTCCGGAAAAGCCAAGGTGCAGGTGCAGGAGGAGCCTAAAAAAATGCCTTCAGTAAAGGAGCTTAAAGAAAAACACCTGGATTTGCAGTTAAAGGGAAAAGTTGTTTTGATAACCGGGGCCAGCCGCGGGATCGGGGAGACAACGGCAAAATTGTTTGCCTTGCACGGGGCAAAGGTCATTATCAACTATTTCAAAGGCAAGGAGGACGGGGAAAGAATAGCCGAGGAGATAAAATCTCAAGGGTTTCATGCCCTGGCATTACAGGCTGATGTTTCCGAACGCGATCAGGTGAGAAAAATGGTTGTCCAGGCCGTCAGGCATTTCGGCACAATCGATATTTTAGTTAATAATGCGGTGCGCGACAATCTCCCCGCGAATTTTACGGATCTGACCTGGGATGATCTTCAAAGAGATATCGATATCAATTTAAAAGGGGCATTTAATTGCTGCCAGGAGGTTGTGCCGGGGATGATCAAAAGTAAGTCGGGCAAGATAATCAATATAATAACTGTTGCGGCGGATAACCCTCCCCCTAATCAGGTTAAGTATGTAGTTTCCAAAAGCGCTTTGGTGGGTTTGTCAAGGAGCCTTGCCGTAGAATTGGCCCCCTGCAATATTCAGGTCAATATGGTTTCCCCGGGTATCGTTGAGACAGATTTAACCAGGCATGTGCCTAAGATGTTCCGGGATAAGCTAAAGCATGAAACGCCGATGCAGAGGAACGCCTTGCCGGAGGATGTCGCAAAAGCAGTAGTTTTCCTGGCATCGTCGCTTGCATCTTTTACTACCGGGCAGAAAATAATGGTTACGGGCGGCAACGCACCGTTTTTCTAAAATAAGGAGTTGCATGGATAAAGGCAGACTTTTACCGGTAAACCGGAAGGATATTATTGATGGCCGGAACCTTTCAATAAGGCCGATTTCGGCCGATGAAATAAACCAGCGCTATGTGGATTGGCTGAATAATCCGGAAATAAATCAATTTTTAGAGGTCAGGCACCGCTCTCAGAGTATTGAAAGCGCGGTTGATTATATAAATGGTTTGAGATCAAAAGAAGGCTGCGAGATGTTCGCTATTTTAACCAAAAAAGAGCAAATTCATATCGGTAATATCACTATCACTGATTATAACCCCAATCGGCAGCGTTATACTGTTTTTGGGATGATGATAGGTGATCCCAGGGCCAGGGCTATGGGTTTAGGCGGCCAGGCAATGGTCCTTTTAATGGAGTATCTCTTTACCGACCCGGTGATAATAAGGGTAGAGTGCGGGGCAATAGCCGATAATCAAAGGTCATGGAGGACCCTGGAGGCTTTAGGTTTGCGAAAGGAAGGCGTATTGCGCAAAAGATCGATTCTCTCCTCGGGTAAAATAACCGATATATACCTTTACGGGCTATTACGCGAAGAATGGGATGGGCAGCGAAAAAAGTTTGCCGGCATTTTAAAGGATATGAAAATAAGCCCGTACAGACCGAAAGGTAGCTTACATGAATAAAGAATTTACTTTATTAAATTCCGAAATCCGCATCGAACCGACAAATATGTGTAATGGTAAATGTATTATGTGCCCGCGCGAGGCAATGACGCGCCCCCAGGGGATTCTCGACATAAACATTTATAAACGAATAATTGATGAAGCTGTTGAAGCGGGAGCTAAACAGCTATCTTTAGAAAATTTCGGGGAGACATTTCTTGACCCGTATATATTCGAACGGGCGGAATATGCAAAATCCAAGGGGTTAAAATTACTTACCATCACTAACGCTTCCTTGCTTGATGAAGAGAAAAGTATAAAGGCATTGCAGCTCTTTGACGTTATTCGTATCAGTATGTATGGCGTTACCAAAGATATTTATGAAAAAATTCACAGAAATCTGGTATTTGAGAATGCGGAAAGGAATGTGGCCTGTTTATTTGAGATACGTAAAAAAAAGGCACAGCACAGTAAAACCAGAATAGAGATGTATTTTTTATTAATGAATGAAAATGAACACCAGATGAGAAGCTTTTTAGACAAATATGAAGGCCTGGCTGATGCGGTCGCTGTATGGAAGCCGCACAACTGGGGGGACGGAAGAACGTATAGAAAGCCGTTTGGTAAAAAAGTCAGCTGCGGCCGTCCTTTTACGGGCCCTCTCCAGGTCCAGTGGGACGGCACAGTCGTCCCATGCTGTTTTGACTATGACAGCAGAATGATTTTAGGGGACCTTAAAAAGCAGAGAATCCAGGATGTATTCCGCGGTAAAAAGTATGATGAGTTAAGAGAGGCTCACAAAGCAGGGGATTTTTCAAAATTTCCGTTTTGCAACGTATGCGACCAGCTGAATAAAAGGGGAGATGTTCTGGTTTATACCAATATAAAAAACGCCAAAGTCGGCTCTACCAATACAACTTATTTTGATTTGAAGAAATAACCGATAGTTTCACTTAGGTGGTATCTTGTGCCGGTTAATATTACTGAGATTTCATCGTGCGGCAATAAAGCGGAGTATAGCTTTTCAGGGGGCAAATTTCCCCCCCTTCTTACCACTGAATTAAGCACTATGCTGATTCCTTTTTCGCGGATCATATGTATTAAATCGGGCCTTTTCAGGAAAATGCAGGCCGGCATCTGTATTGCATCTGCCCAACCTGTCAGATTTTCCTTTACGGCCTCTTCTAATGTGCATTCGCTGGAAAAAGATGCTCCGATGCAGCGGATATGGCCGAAATGCCGCTTTTTTAATTGTTTCATCTCGGCAATCACATCTTGGTCAAGCAGGACATCTCTGGATGCCCTGTGGATGTATAATAGATCGATTTTCCCGAGGTAAGAAAGGCTTCTTTTGACTGAAGCCAGCAGATGTTCTTTGGA
>Ga0172370_10009960_pt1 | contig 10997 bp, 16 predicted proteins | sample LakKiv5m_FD_114538 | JGI IMG/M metagenome (GOLD analysis project Ga0172370, IMG submission 114538) | Freshwater microbial communities from Kabuno Bay, South-Kivu, Congo - kab_022012_11.5m | ecosystem: Environmental > Aquatic > Freshwater > Lake | place: Democratic Republic of the Congo...
CTTACTCAACATTAATTATTTTGTGGATATTTGCTGGAATTGGTCAAAGTCTTGCTGAAATGCCTTCAGAAACATTAATTGGCGAAATTATTAAGCCCGAAAGTCAGGGCAAGGTTTATGGTTCACATTTCGCATTCTCACATCTATGGTGGGCAATTGCGTATCCAATAGCAGGTTATTTAGGAAAGGGTTTTCCTAAATCCGATTATTTAATAGGTGGAATAATTTCATTATCGTTGTGTCTGATTTTTATTTTAGTAAGAAAATTTACAATAGATAAACAAACTCGCTGACCTATTAATTTTTTTATTAACTTCATGCTCTTCATTTTCTTAATAAATGATTCGAGCTTTCGTGCTTCAGTTCTATTGTTACAGTCAATAATAACAAACTGTTTCCAATCATTAGCTTGTTTAGTATATGAATTTGCAAAAACTCCTGAATTATGTTCTAAAAGTCTTTTTTCGAAATTCTCAGTTTCGCCAATATAATAATATCAATAGAAGAACTATAAGGGAGCTTCTAAAAATACCTAAATCGTCATGCTGAATTTATTTCAGCATCTCTTAACAACATAATAATTAGATTCTGAAACAAGTTCAGAATGACGTGGTGCTTGATTTTTAGAAGTTCCTTAAATTATATAACAGAAATTCATTTATTTGAATTAAAATTTATTTAACCATATAAATTACAATAAAAAAGCCTCAATACTTGAGGCTTTTTTATTGTGGGCCCAGTAGGGCACGATCCTACGACCCCCTGATTATGAGGGGTTGAGGCTTGATGTTTTTGCTATTAATATTCAATTATTTAGTATTTTGTTTGTCGCTCATTTTATAACAATCTTTTACAATTTGTAGCAGAACTTGTAGCAGTAAAATATTTAATCTCGCTACTATTCTTTTCCCAATCTGTTTTCGTAAAGCCAATCCATATTAATTCAAATTAACGTCGCCAAAGTTAATTATTAATCACTCCACCTGCTAATATCATCATTCATTATTTTGACATCATCTTTGAAGTTTTTCCAATGACGTTTAATTGTTGCTACCGAAATTGCTGTAAACTCGTGAACTTTTTTGATGGTTATATGAATTCCTTCGTTATACAGGGTTGATATACATTCATCAATTTTCTTATCAGTTTTATTAAATCTTCTTTTGGCGGTATATTTAGCAGCTATGCTCATTTTATCTTTTGGCAATAGTGCGCAATCAGGGTTAAACCAAATATATTTTCTTTTAGTTTTTATATTGAATCGCCCTTCATTATAGTTATCCCATGACCATGTTACAATTTTTATTATTTCATTTTCAGGTAGAGGCGGATAACAATGATGTATATTAATAGTTTTTATCACACTCATTAGATCTTGAAAGTAAGCATCTGGACTATTAAAGATAAGTTTATTTGTGATACTTATTAAAGATGTATGCCGTACTCCTTCTTTGATACCATTTTTGCTTATATAAACCAGAACAAAATCTCGACCGTCTTCAAATACTACATAATCTTCTCCATTAAATTCTTCAGAAGATAATTGAGTTTTAAAATTAATTCTTGATAAAAATGGCTCATTAGCCTGTCTATATACTTCTTTTATTATTGAGAAGGCTAATGAGACATTTTGTAAATTTTTATCTATAATTAAATCTTCTGGTACATTTAATATTACTGGGCTAGGATTGATATAAATGCTAGGGTCATAAGACAGAACATTAGCCTGAGTTATTTTGGGTACATTATTATCTAAAGGAATATTTATTTGGTCTGATATGTAGCGATATATTGTTTTTAAGGAATGAACGTTGACATCGTTTACCATAACTGTAAATCCAATTCCCTCACCACCAAAGGACCGCCATACGGCTCTAATAAACGGATACTTCTTTAATCGTTCTTTTATTTCATTTGTATTTTCAACGGAATCAATGTCGCAGTAAATAAAATTTGTAAGGGATTTAAGGTTTTCTGTTGATTTATAATTATTAAAATGAGCATACCATAAAACTGATGAAATTTTAATTTTATTCGAATCATATTCGCTTGAACCTTTTCCATGATATCTTGCTTGAATGATCAAATCTTTTTCTCTACCACCGGTTTTTATTCGGCCATAGATATCGTGTTCATTAACTAAAATTGATTCATTAACGTTTGTGTCAGCATAACTTTTAACTTTTTGGAAATACTTTTGGTTATTAATATTAGCTTCTTTCAGCATCGTTTTTTTATTGCTGAAATTATTCCTGATTAATACCAAAATCTTTACTTTTTCTGTATCTAAACGATATTTATGTGTATCAACATTCATCATATATTAAACAGGTATTTGAGCCGGAATAAACTGTAATTTATCCCGGTTTTTTTATAATATTTTAATTATTCTTAAAAGCTTTCCGGGAACAGTTTTATTATATTTATATTTTCTCAATATCCGACCTTTACTTTCCAGTTGCTCCAAGCCAATCGATATTCCAGTCAACGATTTATGTAAAGCACTAGACAATTCTTTATTTGTAATTTCATTTTCATTTTGTTCGCTCACGCCAAGGGCCAAAAATAAAAGTAATTCTTGTTCAAAATCGGATAACCCTTCCATTTGAAGAGCTATCTGAATATGTAATTCAGTTTTTAATTCTTCCATATTTTTCTATTTTATTTATAGTTATGACCATTTAGGGACGGTCTTTTTATTAAATATACGTCATTCTTAAAAAATGTAAAATCAGGATGAAATAAACTGTACCCAAACTCATATTTATTATAAAAATGTAGGGGCAAACGTACCTAGTCCCAATCATAGATTAAACCATTGTAACTCAAATCGCCACTATAATACAGAAGGGATATCATTATCTTATTCGACAATTTTAATCGAAAAAGCAGAAAAAAATTAGTTGCTGAAAATAATTGTTCCATATCTATGCCGGGAAAGTTCCTTTGAGTTGCTGATATTTATAAAAAACAAATAAGCAAAATGGAATTGTTAGAAAAAGTAAAAGATATAATAAGCGATCAAAATGAATGGTTCGTAATTAAAGTGGAACAACCAAATGTCCCCCATGAGGATTATATTAAAAGTGTGTTTGGTTCTGTAATTTCATCCAACCATAGTATTTCTGGTATTAAAAATTATGACTTCTTTAAACGATGGATACTTGGTGGTTTTCATGTAACATACAACAATGGTAATACGGGTGTCTTAATTATGTTTTGCCAAGTAAAAAAGCCACTCGACCAAAAGTTCCAACGATACTTTATTATGCGTTATCATTATTCTTTAAAACAATCCATACCGGTGGTTGCTTTAAGTCATATTAAGCCATCTGAAGAAATGACAACATATGTATTAATGAATATATACCTGAATTCCGAAATTGAAAAGGTTTTTGAATCAGGGAACATACCAAGACCGGTAGTTCGTGTTTTCGGAAATTATTCAAAATCAAGCAAAAACTTCAATAAATAAATGTGGAAATTATTTCCACCATTTCCCAAAGTTGTTGAAAAGTACACCATTTAATGTGATTATTCCAAGCACATTTAATTTTAACATCAAAAAGTTCTGAAACGAGCAAAATTATTGGGATGGTGCTTGTTTTTAAACTTTAAAATCTATAAATTAATCCTTGCAATGATTCCTACAAACGAATTTAAGTTGAGTTAATCTGTATTATGTTTATTTATATTTTTATTTACTAATCAAACAAACAACTAAAAACCGCACCAATGCTCAAAAATAACGTTAAGAATATTTGGAAATTAGCAATTATTGTATTATATTTGTTCAATAAAAGTCGTACCACAAGCACAGTTCAGACTTTTTTTATTAAAATGATAACTGAAATCCTAACATATTTTTGCGTTTCAGCCCTTTTAATGACAGTTAAGGTTCATTTAGATGGCGAAGAATTCTTTTCCAAGCAACTTCAAATTGCTCGAAAGAAACGCGAAGAATTAAAACAAAAATTACTTCAACGAAAGATATCCCCAATGGTTTACAAAAATGAGCTGGAACGATACACGGCTAAATCAACTATCAGCACAACCTTATGTGTTAATTACATTCTATCACCAGTTATCGCTCCACTAATCCTGTTAACATTCATATTTCGAATATTATCTGATACCATATTCTTAATCAATTTTAGGTGGTAATAATGGCTATGTGTTTTACTACACGATTAAGGGAAATAAACGACATCAAGACAATCGCTTCCGCCGTACCATGGTTAATTGAAAATATGGTGGTGGTTAGAAATGACGAACGATTTACCCGTAAAAGTTTTATTGGTTCAGCAATTGGAAGACATTCTGGAAATCAAATATCAATAAATACCCTATTGTCTTTATGGGATTATGAAAAATGGATTGAAATTGATTCATCAGGAAGTATTTGGTTTGTGTATCGTTTATATGATAGATTTTTTATGATGTTTGACAAAGATGGACATATACGAAAAATGGAAGGGAGTCGTAAATACGTTATACAATATATAAAACACCCTTGTAAAGTACCATACGAGTGGGGTGACGTAAATATTAATCAACTAAAAAATTTATATGATAGCTGTACAGGTTTATTTGGACTATAGAGAACTTCACAAAATTGTAAATGGTTTGTTGGTTCTACGTCAAAAACAAGTGGAACTTCAGCATATCATTGCGGTAGATGATACCAACAACGCTCATCGGGGAATAATACATGAAGTAAACAGGCTTGATACGTTGATTTCAAAAATGAACAAATTACTGGAGCAAGTTGACGGTGATACATTAAACAAACCACCAAATGAAAGTGAAGAAAATTAAAATGGTGGCAGGAATAACACCATTAGTTTCAAGATTATTATTTGTGAAACTCAGAAAATGTTAACGTTCAGTTGTATAACTATAAAAAAATATAAATATGTTTCAAAATGACGTCAAATCAAATAATACTGAAACCAAACTTCAAAGTAATTTCAGAAAAAAAATTACCACAGCAGATTATCTGGAATGGAGTCAAATAATCTTTCTTATAAATCAATTGAAAAAAGAAAAGGATTATTCATTGTTAATGGTCGTTGCTCTTGGCTCTTATCTTGGGTTGCGGTATTCAGATATGGTTAAATTGACTTGGGACGATATTCTTTCAACTGAATCATTGATTATTGAAGAGCAAAAAACAAAAAAAGTAAAAAAAATATCAATTAACCCGGAATTGAAATTAATTACTGAGTGGGCATTAATAAATCGGAAAACGTCATCTCCATATTTAATAATCAATAAATCTGGAAAATTATTATCTATCCAATATATCAATAGGCGTTTAAAAGAGATAAAATTTGATTTTCGGTTAAAGATTACAAATTTTTCAGTGCACACATTTCGTAAAAGTTTTGGAAGAAGAATTTACGAAAATAACTTCCGTTCTGAACATTCGCTGATATTGCTTAGTGATATTTTTAACCATTCATCTGTTGCCATAACACGGAGATACTTAGGGTTAAGAGCAGATGAAATAGCTAATGTGTATTTAAATTTATAGAAATAAAATATGATACCTTTATTCAAATCAAAATTATTTAAATCGAAAATTATAAAAAACAAAACGCAAAAAATTAACCATTTTGAAAAAGAAATAATGGTGCGGTATCTTACAACACAGCCAATGTATAGGATTCTAAATAGTGGGTATAAAATTGTTCCAAAACTTTTAATTTGCGGAAACTGGTTAGAACAAGCTGGTTTTTTACCGAAAGAACATGTAAGTATAACAGTAATGGGGAATACTTTAATAATTAGAAGGGTTGAAAACAAAAATGAAATCAAGCCATGTAGCTGTTCACCGATTAATAAACTTAAGTTCAAATCCAGTGAATGAAAAACTAACATATAAAATTGCTAAAGAATATCTACGGGGTTTAAAGCTTGCTGGAAGCCTTGAACAGTTGGGGTTTGATGTTACATGCTATCATCCTAATTTATGTGACACTTTATTTGAATTATTAGGAATATCTGTGGTTGCTGATGAAGTGTTAGATATTATTGAAAAGTATGAGGACAAAATTATTAAAATCAGTTATTTTGAATTTATTGATGGTGGTTTGAACAAGTTGACGGTTGAAATGATGGATAAATTACTTGCGTTTAAAAATCAAACAAATCTTTAACCATTACGTTTAGAGCTTCAGTGATTTTTATTAAAGGTGTTGTTGATAAATTTCTTTTTCCAGCTTCAATCTCAGAGATATTTGACTTGAACCAACCGTCAATATCTACAAATAAATCTGATTGAGTTATTCCTTTAGATACCCTTATTTCTTTAATTTTCTTCCCTAATAGTTTTAATTTATCAACTTGACTTAAGCTTTTCATCAGCTTTTCTTTAAAAGTCCATTTTTTTAACTTTCTAACAAAAAAAAGTTATGATAAATTGGAAGATTGGTTTTTATTTTTTAAATTTGCTTCAAAACATAAAATTCTGATATATGAAAACTATTACTATATATATGTTATTAGGAATGATGATAAGTTTATTTTTGTTTAAAAACTCTATACCCATTAACTTAAATAATCAATTTGGTTTAACCATAAAATCCCAAAATGATTACTCGAATAATAATTACGTAGATTCAGAAAATAGTTATCATTATGAAAAATCAGACTCTGAAAGCTTTAGGGGTAGTTTAAAAATTTTTGGATTGATAATATTATTGTTAACTATAATAACTATTGTAACTGCTGTTCTTCATAAAAAGGAAGTCTTAACTGTTTATTCTGATTATACAGATGTTACATTTACAGCTCTTAGCATTATATTGCCACTTTTATTTATGTTAATTTTTTATTTATTAAAATTTGATACTACCACAAATTATATTATATGTGGAATCATAGCATTGATATTACTTTTTATAGTCGCTCTTAAAACAGTTTATAATAATTATGGAAATGTTCTTTTTGTTATTTTAGTCTTTATTACAAAGTATTTCATTACAATCTTTTATTTACTTATTTTAATTTTAATTAATTTAAGGTTCCAGACAAGAAGAAAAGACGAATCTAAATACCAATTTGAAAGTAGAGTTTCGAGGGAAAATGAACAAGATAAAATTCGTGAAAAAGAAACTATTGCTAACTATGTTAGTACGTCTCGATTTCTTACAAGACATAGTTCTTGGTCTTCTGTTTCTAATTATTTTAATAAAAAACAATATTTAACAAAATGATAAGAATTTTAATTTTGGTAATATTTGGAATAACAAGTTTATTTCAAATAAGTTGTAATTCACCATTCCATAACAACACAAAAAATATTGTAGGTGACTGGGAATTGGTATCATTAGAAAGTGCTTCATCAGGAAATACATCTGCTGATAGGTTTCAAAATATGGCGACTAACTCCCTGAATAGTATGATGGAATCAATGAAGATAGTATATTCTTTTTCAAGTTCAGGGCGATACATGACCTATGGGACATTAAGGGGATTAAAGGAATTGTCAAATAATTTTATGACTATGGCAACTGCAAAAAACGGAACTTACGAAATCAATGGAAATATTCTTGTAACATCCGGTGATGATGGTATGACTGAATATAAAATTATAGAAGTAACAAGTAATTCATTAAAATTACAAGGTGATGATGGTCAAACAATGGTTTTTAAAGCGACATCAAAGGAAATTGAACAAAACGAAAATCAAAAAGAAAAAGAATATTCAGAATTAATTAAAGGGAAATGGGAGATAATAAGTATTAAAAATGAAAATAATCAGGAATGTTATATTAAGCAAAGTACAATAATTGTAATAAATGATAGGAATTGGTATTATATAAAAAATGGAATAGAAAGCGAAACCTATTTGTATAAAATAATGGGGAATAAGTTTTTAGACAGATATAATAGCAAGGTTCAATTCGAAATAGTTGAATTAACAAACGATAAACTTGTGACAAAGGTTAATGAACCATCTGAAGAAATGGTTAATATAATTACAACATTTAGAAGAATAGAGTAAACATTTAATGATAGATTATGAAAAGTAATTTTTTTTTTTAATTTCTATTATTTTTTTAATTATAAATTTAGGTTTTAACAATGGTTCCAACAAAAATAATTCAGGGAACATTGACCGAAGTACATCCAATAATTATAGTGGGAACCAAAACAGTAATCCTGTTGAAATTAGTTTTTTAAAGAAGGAATTGTTGATTGATAATATTGTTCGTGTTAGTTTCTCAATAAAAAATAACACTAGTAAAAATATTGAATATATGTCAGCTAATGTGATATTTTATGATAATTCTAAACGTTTTTTATGTGATCAGTTATTAAAGATAAATAATTTAAATAGCAATAAAATTGGAACTTCATTTATAACGTTAACAAATATTAAAGTGGATAAAATTGGGGATTTTAAAACAGAAATTAATTTTATTAATTATTCTGAAGAAATTTCAAATGGTAAAAGTGAAGGAACGATAGAAATAACACCGTTAAAAATTTACAAAAGATTTGGAACTGATGCTGAAGTAGATTTTAAATTTGCTAATAAATCTAACTATTTTTTAAGTTTCGCAAGTATTGAAATAATTGCATATTCAAAAACTAATGAATTTCTTGGTACAAGTACAGCTCAGTTTATAGATATTAGACCGAACAATGAATATACTCAATCTAAAATTTTTTATAATGTGCCTAATAACAGTATTGATAATTTTAAATTTAGGGTAGAATTATTGAAAGGAACAACCAATGGAGAAGATGATTTAGATTTGATTTCAAAAATATCACTTAAAGATGAAGAGTTTAAAGTCGGTAATCAGACTACTTTGAATCAAACAGATAATCAAAAAAAAATGTCTAAAAAAACAAACGAAGTAAAAGAATTATCAAATAAAAATCTATACGAAATATATAAAAAATACAAAAGTTGTCAAACGATGAAGTTCCTTTGGCAACAATCGGATTGTTATAAAAAATGTGAAGAAGAGGTTGGTCAACTTATTAAAGAAGCAAACACATTCGAAAAAAAGCAGAGTATATTGAAACAGTGGACACTTATGAAAAAAGGGAAGTAATAATTAATATAGCAGTTTTTAGAAATTGATTTTATGAAAACTAACCAAATTTTGAAATTATTAAATTTTTTGGTCCTATTCGGACTCCCTTTTCCGATTTTTTGTCAAGAAAATTATCTTGTTGATATGACCTATAACACCAATTATGACGGTGCTTTTACTAGTAAACAAAACCTTGAAGCTACTGAATTACTGTATAAGGAAATTAATTATTACAGAAGTCGTAATGAACGAAACGAATGTATTGTTTCACCAACAATTGTCAATTATGCGTGTCGTTGGGGTAATTATATGGTAACCAAGCATGTTGACGAAAGCAACAATTTCTATCATCACTCATACACTGGACCAGACGAATATCATATACCCAATTCTTGTAGCGAAATTATACATTTAGTTTATTTTGGTCATAAACCATCAAATGTTGAAATTGTTTCAGGATTGATGTATGGGGTAGCACGCCCTACTGGTAATGTAATAGGATGGATTCAATCAAAGGGTCATAATGAAGCATTGCTACAGCCAGAAGTGAAATATTATGGAGCATCAGTTTATGTTATTCAACAAGGGCAATGGTGGGCTGTGTATTCTGTTGTAAATTTTAGTTTAATTCAATAAATATAAGTTATGAAAACAATAAATTACTTTATTTCATTAATGTTATTAGGTTTAATAATCTCATGTAACTATTCTGAAAACAATAAACCACATTCAAAACTTGAAGATTTATATAAAAATGAAAAATTAGATAATATCGCAAATGAAAATGTGACAAAAGTTTTAGACCCAGAAACTTATGAACTATTAGAAAAAATTAAGAAAACATATCCGGATATTTGGATTTCAGATAGTTTTAAAATTGTAAACGGTCAAATGGAATTAGTTTTACCATCATTTGAAGAAATGATAAAAGAAGGATGTGTGGGTTATCATGTAATTGTATTTCCAGTTGACAAAAAAATTTCATTTAATTTTAGTTTTGGGCAAGCATATAGTTGTAATGGTGAAATTTTTGAACGTAACGGTAGCTTAATTCGAGAATCTGAGTGTTATGGAATAGATGGGCCAACAGGAAATATTGAAAAATTTGTCGATGGTAAAAAGGTATCAGATTCCAAAGATTATATATCCTCAATTCAAAGTAATTCACCTACAAAAATTACCAAATTTCAGTCAACCTCAGACGTGTGTAAGTATTTGGAGAATAAGCATTGGGCTCCAGATTTAAATAGTAAAGGATATTTAGAAATCGATTGCTTTTCAGGGTTAATTGTTAATGGAGAATATAGGTCTTTTGCTTTAAAAGTAAATGTAGAATCGTCAACTGTTGCCACACTTGAAGGCTATTTAGCAAGCGAGGGAACTCCATTTACCATAACTGTGAATTGTTCCGATCATACATTGTATTTAGGTACAACAACTTATTATATAAAAAAATGAATTTAATACGGGACAATTTTGAAAAATCATATCTTATGTATTTCAATACTTTTAATTTATTCCTACGAACTTTGTAATGCTCAAAATTCCAAGAATAGCACCGTATATGATTTACAATACAATATCAATTTTCCAAAAGTAGTTGACCTTGGACAAAACATTGTAGCCGTTGATTTATTATATCAGGAAATCAATTTTTACCGTGAGCGGAATAATATATAAAAGCACTAAAAATAGTCTTTCAATAACAACGATTAATATGACCAATTTAGTAGGATTTTTCTTCTTTTTTTTTAACCCAAATTACGCATTAGAAAGTTACTAATCTGATAATCAAATAGTCTCCTGTTTTCCGCATTATTTTGCAACACCCATGTAACTTATTGTAAATCAATATATGTTTTTTAATTTTGGGTGTTGCAAATTTAAAAGATGTTTATTAGGAAATTAAAAAATCGTTCTGGAAGTCAATCTGTACAAGTC
>Ga0172370_10009961_pt1 | contig 10996 bp, 17 predicted proteins | sample LakKiv5m_FD_114538 | JGI IMG/M metagenome (GOLD analysis project Ga0172370, IMG submission 114538) | Freshwater microbial communities from Kabuno Bay, South-Kivu, Congo - kab_022012_11.5m | ecosystem: Environmental > Aquatic > Freshwater > Lake | place: Democratic Republic of the Congo...
CCATCACTTCGGTGCAGGCAATTTATGTGCCGGCTGACGACATCACCGATCCGGCGCCGGCCACGACTTTTTCCCATTTGGATTCCACTATCGTTCTGAATCGGGCCTTGACTGAAATCGGCATCTATCCGGCTGTTGATCCGCTGGCCTCGTCTTCGACCGCTCTGGATCCGAAAGTGGTCGGCGAGAAACATTATAATGTCGCCCGGGAAGTTCAGAAGACTCTCCAGCGCTATAAGGAATTGCAGGATATTATTGCCATTCTTGGTATTGAGGAGTTGTCCGATGCCGACCGTTTGGCGGTGGATCGGGCCCGGAAAATCCAAAAATTCCTTTCTCAGCCGTTCTTCGTTGCCGAAAACTTTACCGGTTTGGCCGGCGCCTATGTGCCGCGAGAGAAAACTATTCAGGATTTTGAGGATATCCTTGCCGGCGTTTACGATGATTTGGCCGAAGATCAGTTCTACATGAAAGGCAGCCTCAAATAATGAGACTTGAAATTTACTCGCTTCAAAAGTCATTGTTCAATGCCGAGGCTATTTCGGTGGTTTGCCCGACCGAAACCGGGGAGATCACGGTTTTGCCGAATCACCATCCTTTGATTGGCGTTCTTAAAGAAGGGGTCATTGAAGTCAGAGACACGGATCAGAAAGAGCATTTTTTTCAAGTAGAATCCGGTTTCATTGAAATTTCGCCGGAGCACAATGTCCGGCTGATTGTTGATCAGCCGAATAATTGATTTCCCGCCCAAGGCGGGTCCGCCTTGGGCGGATTCCTTGTAATTGCCTTTTTTGTTTCTGGCGGTTAATATAAACTCAGCTTTAAGTTGAAGCGGGCCTGTCCGCCGAAGCTTAAGCGTAGGCGGGCTGTAGTATACCGGTAGTACGTGCGCTTCGGGTGCGTAAAGACAGGGTTCGATTCCCTGCAGCCCGACACGAATTTTGTCTTAATTTTCAAGGCATAGCCGTAGAAAATTCAGTCACAAAATTCAGTGTCCCGAGGAATGGAATGACGAGGGGCTACATTAGAAATTAAGATAGGGCCCATAGTAAAGTGGCATTACGCCGCATTCGCATTGCGGAGGCGGGAGTCCGATTCTCCCTGGGTCCACCACAGCAGTTAATTTAAATGAATATTTGTATTTTTGGCGATAGCATCACTTGGGGAGCTTACGATCCGGAACAAGGCGGCTGGGCGACGCGTTTGCGGAATTATTTTGAATCCGAAGATAGTCCGCCATATTTCCGGGAAGCCGGAGACGTTCAAGTGTATAATCTCGGCGTTTCAGGTGATACCGTCGACGATTTGTTGGAAAGAATCGAAACAGAAGCCAAGTCTCGCAATCCCGATTTGATTATTTTCGCCATAGGTATAAATGACGCGCAGTTTATAAATTCTAAAAATAGTTTGAGCGTTTCGCCGGAACAATTTCAAGGAAACATAGAGAAACTTGCCGCTATTGCGAAAAAATTTGCCGGAAAGATTATTTTCGTTGGTTTGACGCGAGTGGACGAATTAAAAACTGTGCACTGTCCTTGGAGGCCTGATGTGTCTTATTTCAATGAGAGTATTAATAAATTAGATGATACTATAAGAAAATTCTGCAAGGAAAATGAATTAAAATACATACCATTGGCCGATGTTATTGGCAAAAATAATCTTTTTGATGGCCTGCACCCCAATACACAGGGGCATATCAAGATTTTTAATAAAGTGAGGTCTGGAATAATAAAGTTTTTAAAGATTTAAAATGGAAACAGAAGATAGAGACAATTTGTATTTTAAAACTTTTACTGAATTACAATCTAATAAGGATATTATTTTAGATAAGGTAAGAAATCTTTTATCAAGAAATATTAATTATTTAAGAAATTTTCACCTCCACTTATTAACAATTTCAGTCACTGTAATAGGTGCAGTTTTAACAGCTCTTTCTTTTATTAATCAAGAAATAATTCAAAGTAGAACGCTTGCAGTTTTAGGGTTAATTTGTTTTTTTACGGAGATAATTTATATTATTTTATATACAAATTCTCTATTAATTTTTGAAAATAAAGATATAACCAAAAGAATAAATTTTTTCAATAGTTCTTTTTCTGAATCATTGAATGTTAATGTTAATTTTTACAAAGAGAATAAACCATTCTCTCAATACAGAGAAGAGCATTTAAGATTAGAGGAAAAGTTTGACAAGGAAGAGAAAGAAATAATTAATGAATCTAATTTACATGCCAAAAAAGATTATCACCTTTGGTTAATAGGTAGTATTTTTATAGCCGGTATTGTTTTTATCATCCTTTCTGCTTTACCGAAAGATTTTTATGAATTTTTTATAAATATTTTGTTTTTTAATTAAGTTTTACCATTGAATTTATTAAATCATTTAGAGATTATAACAAAGCTGTTTAATCTCATAATTAATTTCGAGCTGAGCCGTTTATTTTTGCTCCAAAAAAGAGTTTCCGCCCAAGGCGGACAAGTTTGACACAAACGGCTCAACGCTTTCAGGGCGCTGAGCCGTTTAATTTTGCCGTGGTAAAATAGGACTATGTTCGAACAGGAATATTTTGATATTGTTGATGAAAATAACGTTCCAACGGGCGAGCGGAAGCTCTGGTCCGAAGCCCACAAGGACGGCTCCTGGCATCGCGTCGTGCCTATTTATGTTTTCTGGAAATCTGGGGAAGAAATTGAATTTTTGGTTCATTTTCGCTCAGACAAAGTGGATGCTCATCCTAATGAATGGGACACCCGTTTTGGCGGACATATCAAGGCCGGCGAGAATATTGAGCAGGCCTTTGCCGGCGAATTATTGGAAGAAACCGGGCTAAAAGCCGATCCTCTGAAAGTCATCAGGGGTGAGATTTATAAAAAGGACTATTTTCCTAATCGGGAATTTTCTAATGTCTTCTATTATGAATTTTCCGGCGAACTGGCGGATTTGAAATTCAACGATGGCGAAGTGCAAGAAGTAAAATGGCTCAAATCCTCGGAAATTATAAAATCAATGGAGGAAAATCCCGGCCTTTGGTCGGCCGGCCGGCAAGGGTTTATTGAGATTTTAGATTTTTTAAAGAATAAAATAATTGCCTAATATGGATTTCAAATTCAAAACCGACAAATATCGCAAAGCGCGGGGCGGGTATTCTCGATTTTTGGATATTTTCTGCGCCCATTGCGCCGCCAAAGTTTTGGTTTATCAGAAGGACGGTCCCGGCCCGCTGAAACGGCTTTATTTGGACCGCATTTTCGCGCCGGAAAAATTAACCAACTGGCAAAATATGCCACTGGCGAAAATCTTCCATTTGGCCTGCGGCCAATGCCGGACGATTCTGGGCATTCCGTATGTCTATCCAAAAGAAAAGCGGCCAGCTTTCCGCCTCTTCGCCGCCGTCACTAAAAAGACAAACAAATGAAATTGAAGTGAATGAAAGTATTTAAAATTTGAATAGTTAAAACCACATTGTATGACGCGTCATACAATGTGGTTTTTAAATCAGGTTAGTGATTAACGAATCGCCTGATTATAATTTTGTATATATCGTGCCGTATTTGGTCCGGCGCGGCCGGCGGCCTTCAAGATATTTCTGAAAATCCTTGCTTAGCGGCCGGCGGGGAAGCGGACTGAAAACCTTTTTCTTCCGTTCGGTTTTCCCACGTTCCCGGTAACTTTTATAAATCTTTTCTGAAAGTGATTTTTTTATGGCATAGATGGTTTGGCGGGAAATGCTAAGTTCGCGACTGATTTGTGATGGGCTGATGCTGGTCTCAATCATCTTTATTGCTGCCAAGCGGCAGGCGATATCGCGCTTTTCTTTGGCAGTCATAAGCAATCTCAATAGGCCAGGGTTTTTTCCGGCGTTTTCCCAAAAATCTTTTTCCAATTTCTCTGCAATTTTCATAATAGTTTTATTTTAGCACAGGTTGTATGACGTGTCATACAACCAAAGAGATGCAGATGGAAAGAATTGAGAATAGGTAATCTAGGAAATTAATGATAGTAGCGCGATTTTTCCCGAATCAGAGAACTTGTCAATTGCGTGATAGAATAGGGATATGGCCGTGAAAATCACTTATTTCGTCCATGGGACGACGACAGACAATGAGAAAGATTTGGCGACCGGCTGGCAACCGGGTGAGCTTTCGGAAAAGGGCTGGAAAGAGGCGGCTGACTTAGGGAATTTAGTGTCTAACCAGAAATTTGATGTTGTTTTTTGCTCTGATTTGAGACGAGCAGTTGATTCCGCGCACTTGGGTTTCGGCGAAAAATATGAAATCAAAGAAGATTCACGTTTGCGGGAGTGCAATTACGGCGATTGGAATAGCTAATCAGCGATGCGATTCAAAAATGATTTGAAGAAATATATTAATGAGCCGTTTCCTGGCGGAGAGAGTTATAAGGATGTCGAAAAGCGTCTATCTGATTTTCTAAAATTTTTAAAAAATAATTACAATAATAAAAGCGTGGCGATTATCGCCCATCAAGCACCCCAGCTATCTTTGGAGGTTTTATTAAAAGACAAAACCTGGGAACAGGCGATAGACGAAGACTGGCGGAAAACAAAGTCTTGGCGACCGGGTTGGGTTTATGAATTGAAATAATATATATTGAGAATATGATAAAAATCAACGAAATGGTACCGGAGTTCGAGGCGGATGCCTATCAGAACGGCGATATCAAAAAAATAAAATTGTCGGATTTTCATGGAAAATGGGTCGTGCTGGTATTTTATCCGGCCGATTTCACCTTTGTCTGCCCAACGGAATTGGAGGATGCGGCGGCGCTTTATGGCGAGTTTCAGAAAATTAACGCGGAAATAATCAGTGTCAGCACGGATACGGCTTTTGTCCATAAGGCCTGGCATGACAATTCTCCAGCAATCGGCAAGGTCCAGTATCCGATGCTGGCTGATCCAACCGGCAATATCAGCCGCTTTTTCGGCGTTTATATTGAGGAAGAGGGTTTGGCGTTGCGCGGCACGTTTATCATTGATCCGGATGGCATTTTGAAAACAGCGGAAATCAATAACAATAACATCGGCCGGAATATCTCGGAGACATTGCGGAAACTTCAGGCGGCCCAGTTCGTCCGGGAGCACAAAGACAATGTTTGTCCGGCTAATTGGCATCCCGGCGCGGAAACTTTAAAACCTGGCCCTGAGTTGGTTGGAAAAATCTAAATTGGATTTATGGAAAAGAGGATTTTTATCGTTCATCGATGGGATGGGTCGCCGGATAGCGACTGGTATCCTTGGCTGGAAAGCCAATTGGAAGATCGCGGTTATCGGGCAAGAACTATAGAAATGCCTAATCCGGAAGCGCCGGAAATCAAAACTTGGTTAGCGGCTTTAGATGAAGCGGTCGGCGAGGCGGACCAGGATACTTATTTTGTCGGCCATTCGATCGGCTGTCAGGCGATTTTGCGGTATTTGGCAGTTTTGCCTGGCGATCAGAAAATCGGCGGCGCAGTATTTGTGGCCGGTTGGTTCGATCTTATCGGTTTGGAAACCGAAGAGGAAAAAGAAATGGCTAAGCCGTGGTTGGAAACGCCGATTGATCTGGAAATTGCTCGAGCGGCCGGCGGAAAAATAACCGCGATTTTTTCCGATAATGATCCGTTTGTGCCTTTGGCCAATGCCGATATTTTTGAAAAGAAATTAGGCGCCAAGATAGTGATTGAAAAAGGCGCCGGGCATTTTGCGGGTATGGAAGAATTGCCGCTGGCCTTGGGAGAGATTTTAGAAATAATAGAATAGAAAAACAGTACGCCGCCCCAGGATTGAGGCGGCGTCATTTTCGAAAGAAACAAAGAGTCATCAGGGAAAAATCCCTCGCATAAATCTATCGTCAAGGTTTATTGGTAACGATTGCCGCAGCGCTTTGAGACCCATCTCAATGTGCTGGCCGGTGGCAGCTTCACCTTCAAAGAGATCAGCGAGATTAGAATTATTCCCGAATATCTCCAGGACGACACCTCCCGAGAAAACTCCGTTATCGGAATATTGTTCGGTTCGGCTAAGAATCGCGTCTTTTTCCGCCCGATCGATTTCTGGGTGGTCATTGAGAAATTTCTCAATATTGGCTTTAGCATACATTTCAGACTCCTCTGTCTATTGGATAATGGTAAGGCTTCTGGATGGATTATCGATTATCAGCGGAAATAAGTCAAATTGGAAAAAAATATACGCCGCCCCAGGATTGAGGCGGCGTTACTCTTCGGCAGCCCTATCGAATGGCTGCGGTTTCCGAAAAAGAATCATCGATTTCCCTGATTTGGCGGCGAAATTCGGCAATTAGAGCCTTATCGTACTGGAGCACGAATTCGATGTCGTTTAAGGGCACTCGGCCGTTTTTGGTGACTTCCTTGATTCGGTCCAGCGCTTCGGGCATTTCATCGCCGATTCTCTCCGCGCAATTTTTAACGAACACTCTTAGATCAGCCGTTTTGTAGTACTGCATGAGGACTCCTCCTTTCTCTTCGTTGCTGTTCTACGGCTTATTTCTATTTTAATCCCGTTTTCTTCAAAAAGTCAAAAATAGTGCTAAAATTACCGCAATGGCTCTATTTTTTGGCATTGTCGGACTACTAATCGTTTCTTTTGCGATTTGGTTGAAGAATGAACGCCGGCAGGATATTTGGTTTATTATTGGCGGCATCTGTCTGCTGATTTACAGCATTAATATTGGCAGTGTTATTTTTGTCATTCTTCAAATTATTTTTATTATTTCTGCGGCCATTGAAATATTAAAATTAAAAAAGAAAAATGGATCCCGTTAGAAATATTTAATCAATTATTATGAAAAATCGAGAATTTAAAATAATTATTAAAATAAAAAGGTCTTGATGTGTATTTCTCGGTCGCTTCAGGTGACCTATTTCTAACGGGATGGATCTCAAAAATAAAATAGTTGTTATTACCGGTTCTGGCCGGGGATTCGGCCGTATTTTGGCTAAGACTTTTCAAAAAGAAGGCGCGCAAATCGTTTTGAGCTCAAATGAGCCGGAAATTCTGGCGGCAGCAGACCGGGAATTAAATTGTCCTTCAATTGTCGCCGACGTCACCAAAGAAGAGGGTGTTCAGAAATTAGCAGCCTTTGCCGTCGAGAAATTCGGCCGAATCGACATCTGGGTCAATAATGCCGGCGTCCGGGTTACGCACAGTCCAGTAGAGGAAATTGATTTTTCCGCGATGAAAAAAATGATGGATGTAAATCTTTTCGGCTTGGCCTATGGTTCGAAAGCCGCTCTGATCCAAATGAAAAAACAATCAGAACGCGGAACCATTATTAACATAATTTCGAAGATTATTTTCAATGATTATCCCGGAAGCGCGGCTTATTGCGCCAGCAAGTATGCGGCTTTCGGTTTCACGAAGATTTTACGAGCGGAAGCTGAGCCGGCCGGCGTCAAGATTCTCTCTTTTTATCCCGGCGGCATGAAGACTGATCTTTTTAACGGCGACAAGCCGGAAGATTATGATACTTATCTTGAGCCGGTCTTCGTGGCGGAAAAATTGATTACTAATTTAAAACAAGAAAATCCGGAGAAAGAGATGATTATTCGCCGGCCAGGCCATTGATGATGGACTATCATCCGGTAACGAAAAAACACCGATCTGCTGGCAGTGAATAATTGCGGAGATTGCTTAAAATGTTTAGCGGCCCGTTCAAATGAACGGGCCGCTTGATGATTTCTTCAGCCGTGGTAGCCGAAGAATTTCTGTAGAATGGCATACCACAGTAACCGGACAGGTCCTCGGGTCCACCAATCATTTGATTTCGGATCGAATCCGATTCTACCGATTAACTCAGGCATATCAAGAACTTCAAAGCCGGCTTGTTTGAGCAATCCCTTAGATTCTGTGAGACAGAAAATAGGATGAGCTACAGGCACCACTATTTTCACCCCTTCGTGGCGGAACAATTCGGCGGCTTGAGCCGTTACTTCTGTCGGATCAAGGCGAAGGCCTGAAATCCGATGTTGGTCAATAATCAGGTCAGGGACGATTCTTTTTGGGGAATGGGAGTCTTCGAAGGAATATCCGATTTCTCGCTGAACGACTATTACTATGCTTGTTTCTAGCCTTTCCCCTTGATTGTCTGGGTCGTACCAGTCCCAGGTGTAAGGAGAGATTTTCTCGATGCCAATTCCTTCCTCTATCTTCCTGACGATTCTTTCAATGGCCCGTCTTAGGCGCGTATTGCAGCAACCAGGCTCATTAAGGGAATCATGAGAAGAAAAAGAGAATCCTAGGATTCCGATTTTCGCCATTCAAACTCCTTTAGACTGAAAATTATGGTAAAGATTTCTATTTATTTTAATATCATTATTTGTACTGCAAGTCAATTTATGTCCAACTGGCTTTATTTTTATCTGCCGAATATAATTAACTGGTAATGTCTCAATACTACAACGCCAAAAGAACCAGAAATGTTTTTGATCCGAATTCGCGGACGCCGTTCAAATTAAGCCGGAGTAAGATTGATTTGTTTTTGAACTGCCCCCGCTGTTTTTATATGGATCGCCGGTTGGGTGTCGGCCAGCCGCCGGGCTATCCTTTTAATTTAAACTCGGCTGTCGACAAACTTTTGAAAAAAGAGTTCGATATCCATCGGGCGGCCGGCTCAACTCATCCTTTGATGAAGGGGTATGGCTTGGATTTAGTGCCGTTCAAACACGAGAAAATGGATGAATGGCGGGACGCTCTTGGCGGCGGCATTCAATACGCCGTGCCTGGCACCAGCTTAGTGATTACCGGCGGCGTCGATGATATTTGGACTGATAAAAACAGCCAATTGTATATTGTCGATTATAAATCCACCGCCAAGGATGGCGAGGTTAGTTTAGACGCCGAATGGCAGATTGCTTACAAGCGGCAGATGGAAATCTATCAATGGCTTTTCCGAAAAAACGGCTTCGATGTAAATCAGACCGGCTATTTTGTTTATTGCAACGGCGATACCGATAAGGAAGCTTTTGATGCCAAATTGGAATTTGATATTAAGATCATTTCCTATGAAGGTGATGATTCTTGGGTGGAAAAAGCGGTTTTAGAGGCCAATACCTGCTTGAACGGCGACGAATTGCCGCCGGCGCCAGCCAGTTGTGATTTTTGCGCTTATCGGGAGGCGGCTAAGAGTGTTGAAGATTCTTTGCTTTTTTCCGCCGGCCGGGAAAAGAAATCCGCAATTCCAAAATTTACCGGCGAGCCCCAGAAATTAATCTGATTTTTTGAAAAAAAGTTATCAACATCTTTTATTAGTTGTTTATTTTCTTTAGAATGAAATAAAGAAAAAAATAACTGATAAAGCAGTGTCTCTGAAAGGTAAAACTTGTTTGATTGCTTACAATCCCTCCTTGGATCATCCGAAGGAGGATTTTGATTCTTTTTTGGAAAAGCGGGAAGATGTCAAATCGGTCAAGCGGGCCCTGAAAGAATTGGGCGTGCAGACAACGACTTTGGGTTTGCGTCAGATTTCTCCCGGATTAATCACTTATTTGAAAAAGGAAATTAAGCCGGATTTTGTCTTCAATCTTTGCGAAACTTTCCGCGGCCGCAATCACGCAGAAATGCATGTGGCCAGTTTTTTTGAATTGTTGAATCTACCCTATACCGGCTCGCCGCCTCTGGCGCTTGGTCTGGCGGTCAATAAAATGCGTTGCAAGAGGATTCTGCGAGCAGCGAATCTGCCGGCGCCGGCCGGAGCAGCTGTTCATGTCGGCGAAAAATTCAATCCCATTGCCGGAATGAAATTGCCGTTTATCATAAAGCCGGCCCTGGAGGACGGCAGTTTCGGCCTTTCCAAAAAATCCGTGGTTTATGATCTGGAATCGGCGCAGCGGCAGATTGATTTTATCCATGAGGAATTCCATCAGTCGGCTTTAGTGGAAGAATATATCGATGGCCGGGAGGTAACAGTGGTGATAATTCACCAGCCGCCGTTTTATTTTGGCTTAAGCGAGATTATTTTCGAGAAATTCGATCAAGATGAACCGAAAATAATTTCTTATGATGTCAAATGGGCAGTTCAGAGCCGATTGTCCTTTGTCTTTCCGGCGCCAGTGGCAGAAAATACGAGAAAGAAATTGGAAAAAATATCCGGCGAGGCTTTTCAGCTGATCGGTTGCCGCGATTACGCGCGGGTAGATATCCGTCTGGATAAGAATGATCGGCCGTATATTTTGGAAGTGAATCCCAATCCGGATATTTCTCCCAAAAGCGAATTCGAAAATCTGGCCCGGACTTCCGGTCTGACCTACACTGATTTCGTCCGGATGGTTTCAGAAAACGCGCTGCGCCGCCGGTCCGATTCCGGTCTGGAGTTTTAAAATGCATTTTCCGGCGTCCGCTCCTGGCGGGCGTTTTTTGTTACAGCCGCATAGAGAAGGCTGAATCCGGCCGCTAAAGCAAAAGCGATAACGAACGGGTGAAAATCGATCGCAAAAAAGAAAATTATAAGAGGCACGAAAATCAATCTTGCCAGATTATAAGTCGTTTCCCGGGCAATAATGAACAAAAAGGGATTTTTCCCCGAAGCCAATTGGTAATTATAAGCATCCCAGGGGACATGGACCATGTGGCCGGCGATATTCCGATAAAGATCTATTAAGGTCGCTGAAAGGAAATTGTCGATAAACAGCCGGCTCAAGAGGCTGATGGAATAAAGTCCCGTGCCAATTTTTATTATTTTCTTTTTATCAATCCGATCGGTTTTCTGGCCGATCAGAAAAAGAACGGACAGAGTTAGAATAGCGGTAAAAGCATTAAGGTAGCCAACCAGTTCTATTTTGGAAAAAATAGAGAAAAGGAAGATTGGCCAAATGATGCCGCCGACAGTCGATTCGATGGCATAGCCGGTGAAACTGAGCTTTTGCGGCCAGTTTTGGCGAGAAATCAGGTTATTAGTCAGATCTGAAAACCTTGAATTCAGAGGTATTTTTATTTCCGGAGAGAAAAATAGCGGGATTATTGAGAAGGAAAGAAAGACGATGCCA
>Ga0172370_10009964_pt1 | contig 10995 bp, 10 predicted proteins | sample LakKiv5m_FD_114538 | JGI IMG/M metagenome (GOLD analysis project Ga0172370, IMG submission 114538) | Freshwater microbial communities from Kabuno Bay, South-Kivu, Congo - kab_022012_11.5m | ecosystem: Environmental > Aquatic > Freshwater > Lake | place: Democratic Republic of the Congo...
AGGAGCAATACAAGGACAGTGGAGCGCATCAACAACACCCGGATGGCAATTCCGCCAATTTCTATATGGCTTGCTATCGTCTCTAAATATATAAAAGTTCGCCCCTGCCTAAAGCTGCCATGCAGAATTCGGATAATGCTCAGTTCGCGCAGCTTTTCGACGTGCATGCGCACCACCCCCTCAAGTCTATTCTTCCAACCGACACGCATTTCGCCTGCGTTTCCGGCTTCTCCCCGCAAACCAATGACGAGGTGGTGGAATACGCCGCAACGCACTGGAACTGCTGCTTCTCTCTCGGGCTCGCCCCGCAAGACGTAATCCGGTCGGAAAATCCAGAAGCGCTGCTTGATGATTTGAAGGAAAAAGCCAAAGCGGCGCTGTCAGACCCGGCACTAAAAGGAAAGTTCGTTGCCATCGGGGAATGCGGGCTGGATTATCATTGGGCGAAAAAAGAGGAGGAGCATGAAAAAGAGCGCGTTATTTTCGCGAAAGTCATCGAATTCGCCAATTCCATCAACAAGCCCCTCGTAATCCATTCCCGCGATGCCGAGGAAGACTGCATCAGAATGCTCCACGATGCCGGATGCAAAAATGTCCTGATGCATTGTTTCGGCGGCGATGAAATCCCGGCAAGGCTTGCCGCCTCATGCGGCTTCCTCATTTCCATTCCGCCCATTTCAGGCAAAACCCGCAAGAAGGTTATTAAGGAACTTCCGGTTTCCTCTATTGTAATCGAATCCGACGCCCCGTACATCGGGAAAATGTCATCGGATACGATGAAATCGGCGGAATTGGTGGCAAGGGAAAAAGGCATGAGAGTGCGGGATGTGCTGAAGGCAACGGGCGAAAACGCAAGCAGGTTTTTCGGGGTATGGCAATGGCGGAAATAAAGGATGGGAAGGAAGGGATAATCGAGCGGTTCACGTCTTTTGTTTCAAGGTCGAAAGTTCCGGAGCGCAACATCGCATTATTCATAGACGGCCCAAACGTAATCCGCCGCGATGTGCGCCTCGACCTCATGGCCGTGCGGAAGCAGGTTGAGAAGCACGGCAGGATAAAGGTGTCAAAGGTTTTCCTCGACCAATACGCCTCCGACAAATTAATCGAGGCGATGACCAATCAGGGCTACGAGCCGGTTATTTCAACCGGGGATGTCGACGTCACCATGGCATGCGAGGCGATGGTGCAGGTTTTCAACCCGGCCATCCACTGCATTGCGCTGATGACGCGCGACATAGACTTCCGCCCGGTCCTTGTGAAGGCAAAGGAATTGGGGAAGGAGACAATCGTCGTCGGAGTGGAGCCCGGCTTTTCGATTGCGCTCCAGCACACCGCGGACATTCTCATTATCGCGGAGAACAAATGATACAACCATGCCCCTGCGCGGGCGCTTGTTTTTTTCGGAAAATAGGTCTCAAAGGTTTTTAAATCCTGAAAGGGTTCTTTCTCCATGGCGAAACGATTGCAGGCTCAAAAATTCGAGGATGAATATCTTGTCGGGAGTTGCGAGGAAGTTCTTAAAACCATTCCAAGCAGCACTTTTGACCTGATTGTAACCTCGCCTCCCTATGCGGACAGCCGGAAGAAAACCTACGGCGGGCTTCATCCGGACCAATATGTGGATTGGTTCCTTCCAAAAACAAGCGAATTCCTGAGAGTGCTTAAGCCTACCGGCACATTCATTCTTAACATAAAGGAAAAAGTGGTCAATGGCGAGCGCCACACTTATGTCATAGACCTGATAACTAAAATGCGCAGACAGGGCTGGCTCTGGACCGAGGAATACATATGGTACAAGAAAAACACTCATCCCGGCAAGTGGCCGAATCGCTTCCGCGACGTCTGGGAGCGCTGCCTCCAGTTTAACAAGCAGAAGAACTTCAAAATGTACCAGGACGAAGTGAAGGTGCCGGTGGGCGACTGGGCGAAGTCACGCCTGCGCAATCTTTCTGCCAAGGATAAGACAAGGGCGGAATCTGCGGTGGGCAGCGGATTCGGCAAAAATATTTCCAATTGGGTGGGCCGAGACACGGTCTATCCAGGAAACGTTCTTAGCATCGCGACCGAATGCGGGAACAAAAACCATAGCGCCGTATTCCCGACCGCTCTACCGTCTTGGTTCATCCGCCTTTTCACAAAAGAGTGCGACATGGTGCTTGATCCTTTCGCAGGCTCCGGCACAACCGCCGTCGCATGCAGGAAACTCAATCGGAAGTTCTTGATGATTGATGTGAAAGGGGAATACAAATCCGTGGCGCAAAGGAGGCTTGAGCATGAAGCAGCTGAAAACGGAGGAACTGGAGCGGTTTGTGGAAGCGAATATAGAATCCTTCCACAACAGCCGCTTGCAAACGCTGGAGAAGACAAGCTTGAAAGACCTTCTTCGCAGAAAAAATCCGTATCTCTATAGGGCCAAGCACATAGTAACTGCGCAGGAGCTTGTCTCTTCTCTTCTTGAAGCGAAGCTTTCCTCATCAGAAGAGGAGATTTTCGGCAATTTTTTGGAAGCACTCGCCATATTCGTCGCGGAAAAGACACGCGGGGCGAAAAAATCCTCATCCAAGGGGATAGATTTCGAATATTCGGAAGGCAAAGCTCGCTATCTTGTTGCAGTGAAATCCGGCCTGAATTGGGGCAACAGCAGCCAGTGGGGCGATTTGGAGAATTCATTCAAGGCCGCGTCAAAGGTTCTGAGGCAGTCGAAGAGCGTTTCCCACGTCGAATGCGTTCTTGGGGTCAGCTACGGGCGGGCTAAAACAGTTGTCAAGAAAGGCTTCATAAACCAAGTCTGCGGGCAGGCTTTCTGGCATCTGGTGAGCGGCAAAAAATCGTTCTACATCGACATTGTCAGGCCGCTCGGCTACAAATCAAAGGAGTTGAACGACTCGTTCAAGGCGCGGAAATCCGAGCTGATAAACAAGTTCACTGGGGAATTCATCTCCGAATTCTGCGATGGCGAGGGGAAAATACTCTGGAACATGATAGTGGAATTGAATTCGGGGAACCTTGGGGGGTGAGTATCCCCGGAAATTTCAAAAATGATACATTATTTAAGGCAGTCTTCAATCAATTAATGGGGTGGATTTAGCGCATGCGGATTGCGATGCTCGGCTGGGAATACCCGCCGTTCAAATCAGGAGGGCTTGGCGTCCATTGCTTCGAGCTTACCTCCCGCCTTGCGCAGATGGGGCATTCCATCGACTTTTACATGCCTGTTGTCGGCCAGCCCCTTCCCTCGCCGCACTCGAACATCAAGCTCATCGAAGTCGCGGAAACCATCCTCAAGCCCTACCTCTCGTTTTCCAAGAAAGGGCAGCGCGCCACATACGGCGCATCGCTCGCGCACGCGGTCCAGCTCTACAACCAGCAAGTGGCGAAGATGGTCATCGAGAACGACAAGAAAACCCCCTACGACGTAATCCACGGGCACGACTGGCTCACCGTGAAAGGGGCATGCGATGCCGCGCACGAAACCACGCTGCCGCACGTGCACACGTTCCACTCCACCGAATTCGACCGCACCTCCTACCCCTGGGATTTCGTGCTTGACATCGAGCGCCAGGGCGCGGGGCAGTCCACCCTTCTCATCGCTGTGTCAAAGCGCACCCGCGAGGCGGTGCTGCGCCTCGGAGCGGATCACAACAAGGTGCGCGTGGTGTACAATGGCGTGGATGCCGCAAAATACGGCAACAACGGCAAGCCCCATGAAACCTCCGCAATCTCCCGCATGGGCGGGCAGGGCAAGAAAATCGTGCTGTTTTTGGGAAGGCTCACCGAGCAGAAGGGGCCTGTGCAGTTCCTGCACGCCGCGAAAAAAGTCGTGGAGAAGAACCCGAACGTGCTCTTCCTGATAGCCGGAACGGGCGAGCTCATGCCGCTCCTCATCAACATGACGATTGAAATGGGCATGCAGAACAACGTGCGCTTCCTCGGCTTTGTTTCCGAAGAGGACCAGAAAAGGATTTACTCCGCATGCGACCTTTACGTCATGCCCTCCACGTCCGAGCCGTTCGGCATCACCGCGCTCGAGGCGATGGCGTCGGGCACGCCTGTCATCATATCCAAGACTTCCGGCGTTTCCGAAGTGGTCAAGGCCGCGGTGCGCGTCGACTTCTGGGACATAAAGGGCATGGCCGCGAAAATGCTCGCCGTGCTTTCCTACCCCTCGCTGAAGCAGACCATGGTGATGCTCGAGAGCAATGACGTGTCGCAGCTCACATGGGAGCGCACCGCGCGCGAAACTCAGGATGTCTATTCCGAAGCGATGAAATTATCGCCGCGAAAATCAACCATCAGCATTCCGAGCCGGTGAGCGCATGCAGGTCTGCTTCTACTTCCAGGTGCACCAGCCGATGCGGCTTGCCCATTTCTCGGTGTTCGACGGCTCTCCCTCTTCCCCCTGCGATGCGTATTTCGACGACAACCTGAATCGGGGCATCATGCAAAAAGTCGCGAACAAGTGCTACATTCCGACGAACAAAATACTGCTCGAGGCGCTTGAGCGCAACCAGAACATGAAAATCGCTTTCTCCACGACCGGCGTATTCCTGGAGCAGGCGGAGAAATTCGCCCCGGAGGTAATCTCATCCTTCCAGGCTCTTGCAAAAACCGGCAGGGTGGAATTCCTTTCCGAAACATACTACCATTCGCTTTCCTCGCTTTTCACTGACAAATCCGAATTCACCGAGCAAATCGCGCTCCATCAGGCAAAGCTCAAGTCATTGGGACTGGTGCCAGAAGGCCACAAGCCGGCGGTGTTCCGCAACACCGAGGCGATGTTCTCCAACGACATCGCATACCTTGTGGAGCGCCTCGGCTACTCCGGAATAATGGCGGAGGGCATCGACAACGTGCTCGGCTGGCGCGCCCCCACCTACCTTTATTCCGTGCACCAGACGAGCAAGATAAAGGCGATGCTCCGCCACTACAAGCTGTCCGACGACATCGGCTACCGCTTCTCGGCAAAATGGTGGAACGAATATCCGCTCACAGCGGACAAATACGCGCGCTGGCTCTCGCACCTCCAAGGGGACTGCGTGAACCTTTTCATGGACTACGAGACATTCGGGGAGCACCACTGGGAGGACACCGGAATTTTCGGGTTCCTGCGCGCGCTGCCCGACGAGATTTCCAAGCACCCGCACCTTTCATTCGCAACCCCGTCCGAGCTTGCAATCGCCACCGAGGCAAAGGGCGTGATCGACGTGCCCAACATCACCTCGTGGGCAGACATGGAAAGGGACACTTCGGCCTGGCTCGGCAACGACATGCAGAAAGCCGCCTGGGCCGAACTGACCGCGCTCGAGGGCCCGATAAAGGAACTGAACGACCCGGAATACACCCGCGCCTGGCGCCATCTGCAGAATTCCGACCATCTTTATTACTGCTGCACAAAGTCATTGTCCGACCAGGACGTGCACAACTATTTCTCGCCGTACGATTCGCCTTTCGACGCGTTCATCAACTTCATGAACGTCCTGCAGGATTTGAAATCGCGCGTGCATGAACGGATGAAAAAGTGAATGAAAGGATGAAAAAATAGGGAAGAAGAAATTCCGCTGCGTCTGCGAATAATTATTCCCGCCCTGCAATCTCCTTTTTCAGCGCATCAAGCACATGCGGCTTTGCCAGGGGTATGTCTTCCTTGATTGTTTTCCAAAGGATTCCAATCTCAGTATTGCCGTAATCGTGCACAATCTTGTCCCTCATGGCTGACATCTCCCTCCATGGGATGCGGGGGTATTTTTTCCGAATGGATTCCGGAGCCATCTTCGCAGCATCTCCCATGATCTGAATCGAGCGGGAGCAGGCGTAGGTGGATTCAATTTTCAGGGCAAAATCTTCAGCGTCTGCGTATGGTTTTATGAATTTCTCAAGGTGCTCAATCTCGTCCGCGATGTCCTGCAAATAGACGGCGGGATTCTTCGCGCTCATACGGGCACCGCATCCTTCATGACCTGCTTTGCTATGAGCGGTTTCAGGCTATTGTAAGTCACCAAATCGGCTTTTTTCCCAAGCAGATCGCTTATGTATTCTTCAGCCCTCACCAGCGTGAACATGCCTGGCACAACTTCAAAATCAACGAGCAAGTCTATGTCGCTGCCTTTTTTCTCCTCCCCCCTTGCATATGAGCCGAAAATCCTTATTTCCTTTATTGAAAACATGCCGTATAGCTCTTTTTTATGCCTGGCAATTATTTTTTTTGCAGCTGCAAGGTCCATATGCTGCATATGCGCTCCTGGCAATAAAAACTTATCCACGGGCTATCGGCACGGGCAAATCTAATCGAAGTTCCGCAAAATAAAAATCTGTTCAGCCCAGCCCCTTCTTCTTGTTGTTCGCCGCTATCAGGTAGACGACCGCGCCCGCGATGATGAGCGCCACCATCACCTGGATGAGCGTGCCGAAGTTGTCCTGCTCCTTGAGCGGCACCGCCGGCGCCGGGGTGATTTTCGGCTCGGGAATCACGGGCGCCTGCCCGGCATTCGATTCGTTTGCCGCGCCGCCATTCTGCGGTTCGGCCGTGGAATTCAGGCTTTCATTCAGCAATCCGCCCGGCGCGCTTTCCGCTATTTCCGCCGGCAGTTTCGCAGTCGCAGCCAGAATCTGCACGAGCGAGGTTTCCTGGTTCTTGAAGCCCGCAGCCGCGGACTGCATCGCGGAAATTTTCTGCGCCGCATCCGCAACGCTCTGCATGTCGTATGCAATCGGCGTGCAAACCGAACCGCCCGAAATCACCGTTGCGCCCGCCGCCTTCGCAGACGCGTTCTTCAGCCTTCCCACCGCGGAATCAAACGAATCGAGCAGGGGCAGGCTTGCGCCATCGCTTGCCAATTTCATGCCCAGCGCGTTCAATTCGCCGTTTATCAAATCCATTTCCGCGGTGTTGTTCGAATAGGACAGCATCTGCTCCGGAAGGCCGGAGTTTTTCGCAAGGAATTCCGAGCAAAGCGTGGTGAGGTTGCAGCTATATGCGCAGGCATTCGCGCTCCTGCACCTGTTCCTGTCGATGCCGAGAAGCACGTTGCACCTTTTCTCCCCGAGGGTGCGCGAGCCTTCGAACTTCGCAACAAGCGGCGGCAGGTCGTTCATCGCCGTGAGCATGCCGGACGGCTTGCTGTAAGATGACATCCTCGCCTTGTACACTTTTTCAATAAGCCCAGCATCGCGGATGATTTTCGCATCGTACAGCGTGGTTTCGGTCGAATTGTCCGCCGCCTTCTTTTTCTCAAGAAGCAGCAAATACGACGGCTGCAGGTCGAAGCCCGCCACCGCGTATTCCGTGCCGTTCACGAAGAAGTTGTCGTAAGACGCCATTTTCCCGTACGGGGCGAATTCGGCCGTCGCATTCCCGAGCGCTGACATTTTCGCCTTCGCCTGCGCGGCACCTGCGGCGTCTGCAAACGAAAAAGAACACAAAAGCAAAAGCGCAATCCCCAATACTGCCAAAGTCGAGTTTTTCATGCCTTCTGGAACGCCAACAAGATTTTTAGCTGTTTCCAAGACGGGCTCGGGCCCCGCTCCTTCCGAACACTGCCAAGCTTCGCTTGACGGTCGAACCCACTAAATCTATTTATGAAGAAGAAACGGGCCCGATGGGATTGCCGCCCCTCGCTCCGCTCGCGGCGGACACTCCCGACCTTCGGTCGAGAGTCGAACCCACGTTTGATAATTTCGGGCCCGGGGAGATTTGAACTCCCGACCTTCTGGTGTCCCCTGCATTCAGGTTCTGGCATTCGAAGCCAGACGCGCTATCCAGACTGCGCTACGGGCCCTTGATAGTATTTCCTCTCCTGAATTAATAAAATGAGGCGGAACCATGCCGTTCAATACGCATCATCGCGTTTCCTTACCCTGTGGAGAATAATATCCCCCCCGCTGATTTCAAAAACAATCCTGAAATTCGCCGCCCTTTCGCTGAAAACTCCCGCCTCATGCTTAAGGGGCTTTGAAAGCTGCGGATTCTGCCTTATTTTCTCAAGCGCACCATATTCCTCAACAAATTTTGCTGTCGGCTTGAGGGCTTGGGGCATCAGATCATCTTTTGCGCACCTTGTTGAGCGCGCCTTCATCCAGGATTTTCAATTTTCCTTCTGCGATAAGCTTCCTTGCCTTGCGCACATACCTGGCATCTTCAAGGTCTTCGGCTTCCTCCCTCGCCTTTTCAAGCAGCCCATAGCGGTTGTTCAGCTCAAGCGCTCCAAGGCGCAGCGCCTCGCTCTTTGTCTTTGCAAGCCCCTCTTTCACCGCCTCCTCAAGTATCCGGTCTATCATCCCCTCGAATTTCAGCGTCGCATACATGAAAAACACCAAACAATCATTATCATATGTTATATATAATCATTTTGATTATATTTTCGATAGTAATCCATTGCGCATGTGCATTATTCACCATTCATTTCCAGTTTATGCCTTTTCCGGAACCGCATTTCCGAAAGATTCCGGGCCAGATCGCGCCATAAAATCACCTTAATAAACATCCTATCTTCATCTTCCCTTATGCAGAGGGCACAGGTGGGGGCATCGGTATCCGGGCAGAAGACCAAGGCAATGCTGCTCACTCTCCAGCAGAATGAGTCGTTATGGCCAGCGGTCCTTGTCTTCCTCGGGACTCTCTTCCTCCTCTCATTGTTCACATTCTATCCTTTCGCCGTAATCCTCGGGCTCTCGCTTCTCTCCGCTGCGATGGCATACAAATACCCGCCCCTCGGCACGTTTTTCGGCGTCATCGCGGCATTCCCGGCAATAGCATACCAGTCGCCGATTTTCGCCTGGCTTTATTGCATGATTATCGCGCTCACGCTTTTCGAGGTGCTTTCGCACTGGGCGATAATCTCATTCCTTGAAATCATCATATGCGCGCCGTTCGCCCCGGGCCTTCTCGGATACTTGGGAGGCTTCGTGCAGTTCGGCCTCACATTGGGCGCATTGAAATCCGGCTCAAAGGACTCAATTCTCATCTCGATACCCTCCGTCATTTTCATCCTCCTTCTCACCACGCTCTGGCTTTCCCCCAACTCCGCATTCATGCTCACGAAATCCCTCGGGGATGGCAGCATCTATGGGCCCGCGCTCGATTCCCTCCGCCGCGACATCAGGCCCGAGATGGGCTTCCCTGAAATCCCCGGCGCGATAACCTCGTCGCTTGGCAGCCTGTTTTCCGGCGACGTCATAGCGCAGGTCAACCCCGCCATCGGAAAAGTTTTCAATAATGTCGCACTGCTTTTCGCATCGGATTCCGCATTCCTGCAGCTTGTAGCCTGGACCGGCGTGCTTTTCCTAATCGGCTACCTGCCCGGCGTAATCAACAGCAAGAACAAGCAGCTCATGGCAGCCTCCATCCTCTCGCTCATCCCGGTTTCGCATTTCTTCATCGCCCAGCTTTACGGGATAGAATTCCCGCTGTCAATCCTCGCCTACACATTATTGTCCATCATGGCGGTCGGCATACTGGAGCACTACCATTTCGACTTCTCGTCCGAGCGGAAAATAAAGCGCGAGGAGAAGACGAAAAAATTCGGCAAGTTCGGCATCGAGGATTTGGCGGACGGGGCGGGCCCGGATTCGCTCGACGAAATCGGCGGCTACGACGATGTCAAGGCCGAGCTGAAAGAGGCCATCCAGATGCCTATGAACAACAAGGAGCTCTCGCTGGCGTACGGCATCAAGCCGCCGCGGGGCATATTGCTTTTCGGGCCTCCGGGCACGGGGAAAACGCTGCTCATGCGCGCGCTGGCAAAGGAGCTCGGCATCGGATTCTACTATATCAAGTGCTCCGAAATCCTTTCGGAATGGTACGGCGAATCCGAGAAGAACATCACCGAGCTTTTCACCACCGCGAAAAAAACCGCGCCGTGCATACTGTTCTTCGACGAAATAGACTCAATCGGCAAGAAGCGCGACTCCTATTCCGCGGACGACGTGGCGCCGCGCGTGCTTTCGGTGCTGCTCACCGAAATCGACGGTTTCCAGGCGCAGTCCGCAAAGCCGGTCATCATCATCGGCGCAACGAACGCGCCGGACTCCCTCGACAACGCACTCATCCGCCCGGGAAGGCTTGACAAGATAATCTACATGCCCCTGCCGGATGCAGGCGCCCGCGAGGCGATATTGCGCGTGTACTGCGCCAAAATCCCGCTTTCCCCCGACGTTGACATCGGCTTTCTCGCAAAGAGGACCGAAAGGTTTTCCGGGGCCGACATGTCCAACCTCGTCACCGAGGCGACGCGCATGGCTGCGCGCGAGGCGTCCGCAAAAGACGTCATCATCCCGATTTCGCAGAAGCATTTCCTTTCCGTGCTCAAGGGGCTGAGGCCGTCGGTCGGCTTGGAGTCGTTGGAAAACTACGAGCGCTTCCGCCTGGACTTCGAGCGCCGCTCCGGCGGCACGGCGGGCTCCGCGGCGCAGGAGGAAAAGGAGGCGACGGCAGTAAAATGGGACGACGTCATCGGGCTTGACACCGTGCGCAAGACGCTCCTTGAGGCGATAGAAATCCCCCTCCTGCACGAGGACCTCATCAAGAAATACAAGATAAAGCCCGCGAAGGGGCTGCTCCTGTTCGGGCCGCCCGGCTGCGGCAAGACCATGATAGTGCGCGCGGCATCGCACGAGCTTTCGGCGACATTCCTGTCGGTGTCGGGCGCGGATTTGGAGCGCAAGGGGCCCGAGAACGCCATCCGCGTGCTCAAGGAAACATTCAACCGCGCACGCGAGCAGACTCCGGCGCTCATATTCATCGACGAAATCGAGTCTCTGGCGCCAAGCCGCTCGAATTATTCCTCGCCCATCCTCACGCAGCTCCTGCAGGAGCTTGACGGCGTAAAAGAGCTGAAGAACGTCATGCTCGTCGGCGCAACGAACAAGCCCTCTCAAATCGACTCCGCGCTGCTGCGCCCCGGGCGCTTCGACAAGATAATCTACATCCCGCCGCCCGACGCGCGCGGAAGGGCGTCGCTGTTCCGGAAAAACATGTCCGACGTCGCCCCTGGGGTGAAT
>Ga0172370_10009970_pt1 | contig 10990 bp, 10 predicted proteins | sample LakKiv5m_FD_114538 | JGI IMG/M metagenome (GOLD analysis project Ga0172370, IMG submission 114538) | Freshwater microbial communities from Kabuno Bay, South-Kivu, Congo - kab_022012_11.5m | ecosystem: Environmental > Aquatic > Freshwater > Lake | place: Democratic Republic of the Congo...
AGCAGTGCCAGCGGCAGAGGGAAATCAGCCCACAGGCGGCGTGTCGGCAGGCAAAAGAGGAGCAGTCGGCTCCTTCATGAATAATCCGGGCTAGGGGACTGACTTGCCCCCAGGGTCGCGAGTCCTTCCGCGACCGAGGTTGCACCCTGGGCTGACGAATTTCAGCCTTTCAGGCTGGAGGGTGGTTGGGGGGCTGACCTGTCCCCAGGATTTCATCCTGGGCTGACGGATTTCAGCCTTTCAGGCTGGCTCTGGGATTTTAGTCTTTGCCTGCGGTATAATGGCTTGCAGGGCGGCTGCGCCGCAACCCTCCAGCCATTGAGCGAGGTCGCGGTGTTGATGCCCGACGGCCATCATCGATGGCGTCAATCCCTGTATTGTGAGCGCGGTGACATCCGCGTGATGCTTCAGCAGGAGACGAACCACATTCGCATGCCCCTGCCAGGCGGCGCAATGCAGGGCGGTCAAGCCATGTCGATTCCGCGCGTCGACCATGGCACCGGCACGCAACAAGGCGTGGACGACACGCGTCCGTCCAGCGAATGCGGCGTAATGTAACGGCTGATAGCCCTCGACATCTTCGACATCCAGCCGTGCCCCGGCATCGATGAGGGTGATCAGCGCGTTGAAGTGGCCTTCGCGCGCTGCAATATGCAGGGGAGTGCGCTGGTATCCATCCACGATATCCAGCGGCTCACCGTGCCGAATGGCCTGGGTAATCACCCCCAGCATTCCGTGCTGTGCAGCCTGGTGCAGCACGGTCATCTTCTTATCTTGCTGCTCATCAACCATCGAAGTGGCAAGTGATTGCATATTCCTCTCCTCCCAATCGCATCAACGCGGCATCACCAGCTATACGGTGTGGGATCTCCAACGAGCATTCCCACGGCTACTGGGATGTCCCTACCTGCCGGTTGGCAGGCGTGCTTCTCCGCGAGCGCTTCCGCTGCCGAATCATCTCCGGAAACGGAGCATCATATCCAGCTCCTCGTCTGCATCCGGCAGGCGATGGAACCGAAGTGTCTCCCCCGAGTATCCCGTATCTCAATATCTGCACTGAGGGCGATCAGGCAGATATGCGCCCGGCGCTTATTGCTGGTAGCTCTCGAGCAATGCCACCATGACAAACTGGTGATCGAGACGCGCCAGGTCGAGTGGTGTCGCACCATACCCATCACGGGCCAGGATGGGAGCGCCTCCCCGCAGCAGCATACTGACCGCTTCGAGATGATGGTTGATCACCGCGATATGCAGTGGGGTCATGCGTGAGATCGTTTCCTCAACGGCAACATCGGCCCCCGCCTTGAGCAGCACCTCGATGATCCTGGCATCACCGAGAGAAGCTGCTGCATGTAACGGCGTCCGGTCCCATTGTGCGCGATGATTGGCATTCGCGCCTCGGTGGAGAAGGAACGCGATGATTTCATGCTGCCCGGTCTCAACGGCGTAATGCAGCGCGGTCCGCCCCTTGGGGTCAAGACGATCCACCGGCTCCCCAGCGCAGATCAATTCGCAGACCGTCGCTAATTGGCCGGCGGCAGCCGCTGCATGGAGTGTGACGTCCTGGAGCACCGGTGTGTTGGCTGCTCCGTGCGCTGATCTGCTATTCGAATCAATCATTTGTTGCCCCCTTCGTTGCGACATTCACCATCTTATCGTACCGGCGCCCCGGAGGATTCCGCGGTGCGCAGGAACTTTGCCAGCGCGGTGTTTCCCATCTGCTCTGCCAGGCGACGCGGGGTCAATCCGCGCGCATCCGTCAAATTGGGATCGGCATCGTGTGTCAATAGATAGCGCACGACTTCACTGCTGCGTCGTTCTACGGCGCAATGGAGCGGTGTCCGACCGTCACCGGTCCGGGCATTTACGTCACCTCCCTGTTGTACAAGTATTTTCACGATCGGAAGGTGCTCTCCGATTACCGCGTTATGGAGTGGTGTCAAGCCGGCCTCGTTGGGGATATTCACGTCTGCCTGGTGATGCAATAAGGCCTTGACCATTGTGAAATGCCCTTCATAGGTGGCAACGTGTAAGGGGGTCAGGATCGAATACGTCGCAATCGTCGGATCAGCGCCATGTGCCAGAAGCGCCAGGACGATCTCCTGATTGCCGCGTTCCACGGCCAACAGCAATGCGGTGCGGTGCAATTCATCGACGGCATTGATATCCATGGTGTCGATCAAGGCGCGCTGGACGGCGTCGAGATCGCCATCAAGCACGGCGCGATGTAACGCGGTTTTACCGCAATCATATGGTGTGCCTTGCGTAAAATACATGAGAATCCTCTCCAAATGAACTCCAGGAGTTCGGCCGATTGTGTTCCGGTATCGCGAACTGTTTGCCTTAAGAGTATAAGCAAACGATAGATCACATACCGCATACCAATGGTGGGATGACTGATATCTGCCGCACCGTGATGCCAGATGCTCCAACGCTACGAGTCACCTGCGCGGGATAATCCCGGCAGGAACTGGAGTTGGTGTCAATGAGAGAGCAACTGGCAATGATGCGCGCGAATCTGCCATCGCCGGAATGCCGTTGCACCGTGAAGGCGCATCAGGCACCGGGTGGCGTCATGTGGGCCGAAATCGGCGGATGGAAGAGGGTAAACTGCAGCTCACGGCAACGAGTGTCTGTCGTTGGGTGGGTGGAATGGCAGGAGAATCCGAGAAGGGTTCCCGTCCTCTGTAGAACGGTGTGACTCACACTCTGAGGGGGCTGTGGAGTCCGAATGGGATGATGTTGATCAGTAGTGGTGCGGGGGCGCAAGTCGGTGTGCGCGGAACTCGCGAGGGAAACCTCGCATGCAGGCAGCGTCATTGGAATATCTCCGATCAGGAGAGCTCCTATGAGAATTTGTGCAGTCATTTGTATCCTCCAATTCCCTATGGGATCAGCATGATAACTCCAAGAGAGTTATCGATATGCATTAAGGCCTTACCCGCAACACGCGGCGCCTAAACCGGGTGAACGGAAACGCCCAGCACCACCAAGGGGTGATACTGGACGCTGATGCGTCCCCTAGCTGATCGTCACTTCACTGTAACATGGAACATATGAAATGGCAACCGGCATGGTACCCTTCAAACTGGCACCGCTTATCAGATGGCGCCAGGCACCAGTCTCTTTCATTCGGACGGATACCATTCCCAAGGGACGAATACGGGGACAGGTAATCTATTCCCCTGCGTGAGCATATACTCATACAGGAGAGGGACGCCGACATCGTGTCGGTGAGAGGGGAGTTGGGGGGATGACCTGTTCCCCGATCCGGTCCTTTCACGCAAAGAACGCAAAGAACGCAAAGGGGGGGAGTTGGTGGGCTTGCCTATCCCAGGGGTTCCGCCCCGACTTCATCGGGGTAAACTTTCGCTGCACCCCTGGCTATTGACTGGCGTCCCTTCGGGACTGTCATTTACCTTTGCATGCGGTATAATGACAAAAAAAGGGGCGGCTGCGCCGCAACCAAACACAAAGCTGCGCCTAATTGCGAGAAATTGAGCATTAGAAAATAGAGGTGGTGAATAATGGACGAAAATATCCGATTTTTCTGGTGTGTTCGGGGTGGGGAGGCCGGGCAGGCGGATTCCATCTTTCTGCGGGACGAATATCTGGCCATCGGGTGGCCGGAGGTGGGCGATCTTTCGCTGCTGCCCAGGGATCGCGGCGCGTTCAAGGCGGCGGTGGCGCGCGCGTATCCGTTGATCAAGCCGGGGGCGATTCCGGTGTTTGCGGGGATTCTGTATCGCTTCGCGCATGAGATGCAACCGGGCGAACTGGTCATTTACCCCTCGAAAATCGATTACCAGTTTCACATCGGCCGTATCGAGGGGCCCTACGCCTTCCAACCGCGGCGTTCGGTGGATTATCCGAATGTTCGGAAGGTGGCGTGGCTGAAAACGCTGCCGCGCACGGCCTTCAGCCAGGGGGCGCTGGCGGAGACGAACTCGATCCTCACCGTGTTTCAGATCAAAAATTATGCCGATGAATTTTCGGACGCGCTGGCCGGCAAGGTTCCCGGGAAGGCCGTGATTGGGGTGGAAGACGAGACGATTGCGGTGGTGCTGCTGGATATCGAGCAGACGACGCGCGATTTCATCCGCAAGCGCCTGTCGACATTGTTGAAGGGCTATCTCTTTGAGGCGTTTGTGGCCGAGCTGCTGCGCGCGATGGGGTATCATGCGCGCGTGACGCAGCAAAGCGGCGACGGGGGGGTGGATGTCATCGCGCATCGCGATGAATTGGGGATCGAGCCGCCCATCATCAAGGTGCAGGTGAAGAGCAGCGGGGGCACGACGGGCGACCCGGAAGTTTCTGCGCTGTATGGGAAGGTCGATACCAACGAAGTCGGCCTCTTCGTGACGCTGGGCACGTTCTCGGAGCAAGCGAAGAAGTTTGCGAACAGCAAGCAGAATCTGCGCCTGGTGAATGGCGAAGAGATCCTCGAACTGATCATGCGGCATTACGATGATTTTGACGCCCAATACAAGAGTCTGATTCCGCTGAAGCGGGTGTTGATTCCTGTGCCGATCGAACCGGCGGACGGGGAGGGATAGGGGGATTGGGGAGGACGGATAGGGTTATGGCAGGTCTACCCGGTCTTTTTCGGCACTTGCTTATGTCTGGTGGGGAGAAAGAGTAAGAGAAAGAGAAAGAGTCAGCGTAGTATCGACCGCCGGACCGGGACTATTTTTGTGAGGCATAGCGAGCCATGGTGAATAATGCCGAAGCGTTTACGCCGGTGGCGGAGGATTCTGCGCGGTATCGTCCAGGCTAGCGTTGTGCATTTCACGGCAGTTTGTGACAAAGGACAGGATGTTATGATACGCGTATGGGCAGCGAAGTGCAGTCGCGCGCGGTGTCGTTCTGGGCGACGTATCGCCATTATATTTTACTGATCATGCTGGGGGTCCTGCTGGCGGTGTTCCTCCTCCGGCTGCCGGGCGAGGCGCGGGCGGCGTTGGTGGCGGCGCTGTGGGCGCAGCGGGTGCTGGTGGGATTGGTGTGCGCCTTCACGATCGTTGCCGTCACGCTGGTCTGGTCGGTCGGGCAGCAGTTCGATACCCGCGTCTTCGTCTTTTTCAACCTGCACGGGTATCGCAGTGACTGGCTGGATCAAGTGGTCTTTCAGGTGACACAGCTCGGCAGCATGGTGGCCGCGTTTGCCGCGGCCGGGCTGTTGTATCTGCTGCACTTGCGTCGCGTGGCGGTGGAGATCGTCCTCGGCACCATTACCGTGTGGCTGGTGGTGGAGGCGGTGAAGCTGCTGACGCGGCGCCACCGTCCGTTCATCGCCATGGAAGGCGCGCGCCTGGTCGGCTGGCGCGAGCGGGGCGGCTCGTTTCCCAGCGGCCACACCACGCAGACATTTTTCCTGGTCACGCTGCTGGCGCACCGTTTTCAGCAGGATATCGCCGGCACCATCGCGCTGTATGCGTTTGCGGTGTTGATCGGCTTCACGCGCATTTACGTCGGCGCCCACTACCCGCGCGATGTCATCGCCGGCGCCCTGCTCGGCACCGCCTGGGGCGTGCTGGCGGCGCTGGTGGATCCATACTGGCTGGCGCTGCGGTTTTAAGGGCTGGGGGTTGTCAGCTTTCGGCCCGAATCTGATCGTATCAGGGACACCATCGCGGAGGAAATGCACAATGTGGCGAAAGACCGCTTTACTCCAATTTCTCATTGCCTGCTGCGTGCTTGCGGTCGCGGTGCTTTCGTCTTCGGCAGCGGAAAAGAATGCCTTGCTGCTCGACCGGACCATCACCTGGGCCGACGGCGCGGCCGAGCACGTGCAGGTGGGCCGTGATGGCTACTTCCGGCTCGACGGCCACAAAGTGCGGCTGGTGGGCATCGACATCGGCACGACGGGCCTGAACGGGGTGTATTATACGGAGGCGAACCTGGCCATTATCGACAAGGAGCTGGGGTACCTGCAAGCCGCCGGCGTGCGCGTGATTCACGTGACGTTCGGTTACGAGGGGTACAAGAGAGAGGCGGAGCATTACCCGAAGCTCCTCGATCTGCTGTATCGGCACAAAATGCTGGTCTTCCCCATGATCTCCGGGAAATGGCTGCCGAACTTCGGCAACCTGACCGAGCCGGATTTCCGCATTGGCGGCGCCGATTCGCTGACCGGGTGGGTGGCGCGCTGGTGCGCGGTGATGGCGGCGTATCCCAATGTCGTGGCGGTGGCGGCGGAGAACGAGCTGGATATTCCGGTGAAGCCGCAAGCGTATACGGCGGCCGGCGTCACGGCCTACATGACCCTCCTCACCACCTCCATCCGCGCCGCGCTGCCGGTCCCGGTGGTGTCGAAGCTGGTGGGCGAGGTGAACGCGACCTGGCCCTGGCGGCCGGAGATCAAGGAAGCGGTGCTGCCCTTTTCCGACGTGCCGGCGCTGGATGTGTACTACCCGACGGTGCCGGAGTTGAACAGCCACCTCGATGCGGTCGCCGCCTGGTTGCAGGAGAAGGGGTATGGCGCGGACGGCCTGTGGATCACGGAAGCGAACGCCGGCACGGGGAATGGGCCGAAGAGCGCCGATTTCAGCACGGCGTACCTGCAGAGCATGTTCGATCACGGCGCGGCGCTGGTCTGCCTCTGGGTCGCCAACCGGGTGAAGGCTCCCGCGATGGCCTTTTTTGATGCGGGCGGCAATCCCGGCGCCAGCTTAGCGCAGATCGCACGCGACCTCCCGAAATTGCAGACGCCGTTGCCGGAGGCGCCGGTCGTTCCGTGAAGTCATGGTGTCCCCGAATTATCCAATGTCAGTGAAGGGGTTGAACCCCGAAATTATGAAATTATTATTGACAGATCATAAAATTGACGAGATTATGGATCATCAACATAACTTGTTGATATCGCTTTCGATAGAAAGTCAATCATTATGAAACAGGTATTCATATCACATTCCTCCAAGGACAATACCTTCGTACGAAAACTTGCTTCTGACCTTAATGCTGAAGGTCATCGACCATGGTTAGACGAATGGGAGATAAGGGTCGGAGACTGTATTGTAACGAAGATAGAGGCGGGTATAGAAGAATCTGATTATGTCATCCTTGTCCTTTCTAGAAACTCTACGGTCTCTATGTGGGTTGATAGAGAATGGAAAGCAAAATATTGGGAAGAAGTGAACAAAAATAAAACAGTAATTTTACCTATTCTATTGGAAGATTGCAATATACCAATCTTATTAAAATCAAAGAAATATGCTGATTTCCGTTATAATTATCATGAAGGTTTGAAACAGTTGCTTAGCGTGTTAGAAGATTCGTCAAGCTTTCCGAGTTTAAAGGCAATGGATGACAAATTAATAAAAGAACAAACCATATTTCTTCAGTTATTATATAGTAAGATTACCGAGTGTTCTCCCACCAATAAACCTAATCTATGCAACCTGTTATCTTTCATGCCTCCAAGTATTGATAAAGGTTTTGTGAAAGAAGCGATTTCAATTGAAAAGGTATTGGAATATTGCTCACTGACAGACAAAATCGAAGAGTGTTACGTATTTCTAGTCGAAAAGCTTCGCGTAGACTGGGCGCGGTTACTCCCAGAATTTAAGGAAGAAATAATTGCTAACATCCAGACGACTTGTTTACGGTATGATTTCTCTGATTTTGCCGAACTGACAGCTTGGGATAGGCGATATCTACAGGTATCATGGGCAAAGTATGAGAAGATTTATCTCTTTGAGAAAGAAAAGATACTTGATGATCTTGCTTTGATAGGATTTGACCTACGAAGAAATGTCATTTCTCTTCACATTTACAATTATAATGAATTATGGGTAATATGTTGTGAACAATTGGGCATACTAATACGTAAACGTGTCGAGCTTGACTTCGATGCAATTACTGATGTCTTTCCAAAGATAGACGGAAAACTACGTTTCATAATTGAGAGTAATCTAGAGGAAGAGTACCATAAGTTACGGCACGAACTTCATAAGACTGTTTTTGCCTTCTTAAAAGCAATTCGTGAAGTTTCCGTGGAGCGTCCTCTGACTTTCGAAGATAATCTACTTTTAGATAAAGAAGTGCAGAAAAAGCTTGATCAATTCGACATTATCAAACAGAATTTCAAGAACCTTATCTTTGAAATCTATCAACAATAGAAATACGAATGCTATTACAATGTTCGAGTATTGGAGACGCCCTTTAATATTAGATGCGTCACCGTCCGATGTAACAGGCGGGAGAGAGGGTATCCCCCATACAGGCGGCCAGTTATGGGCATATGCACTCTGGTTAATTCGGGAACACAATGATTATTCTAGTTGACTCCTCTACCGTGCGCGTGCTATATATCCAGACGGCTATTTCCACGCGTAGAAAGCATTAACGATGAGCCACAGTATTCCTTTGTCGCCGATTGATGATTTCATTGTGGTGGGGGGAAACCCCTCCGGCACCACGAGCGCCGCGGAGCTGAGCGAATGGTCGCGGCGCACGCAAGCGACCCTTGACCAGGCGGGGGATTTCACCCCGCGGGGCAGGCTCTCGGGGTCGTTCATCTACGCCCATCCGCCCGATTACCGCGGCCGCCCCACGCTGCGCTACTCAGTCGCGGATTGGCGCGCGCTCTTCCGGGAGTTCAAAGAGATCGGCCTGGATACGGTGATCTGGCAGGCGTCCGCCTGGATGGAGCTGGGGGAATGCTATTACCCGTCGAGACTGCTGTCCGGTTACCGGCAATGGGACGTCGTCGAGCCGATGATGCAGGCGGCAAGCGATGAGGAGATGTTCCTCTTCCTTGGCACCTTCGGCGTGCTCAGCGGCGAGGCGACGCTGGGCACGGATGATCGTGACCTGTCGCGGGCCATCGCCGCCGCGGAACAGGAGATTGCCTGCTATCGCGAGCTGCTGCAGCTCTACCCCGGCGGATTTCAAGGCTATTATCTGAGTTCCGAGGCCACGTATACTCCCGAGCGCGCCCCGGAGATTTACCCGCTGTATGGCACATTTTTCGAACGCGTCACGCACACCGTGAAAGCGCTGACACCCGAGGTGAAGATCCTCGCCTCGCCGGCAGTCATCCACGCCACCGGGCACATGCGCGAGGCTGTCGAGAGCCAGTTGACATGTTTTGGCCGGGCCGCGGTGGATTATTTCGCCCCCATGGACTGCATGGGGCAGGGCGAAGAGCTGGCCTTCCTGGAGGACGATCTGACGGTGTGGCGGGACGTCAGTGCGGCGACCGGGGCGGAGTTCTGGACGAACTGCGAAACCTTCTTCATCCCCGACCGCGATCATGCCGTGATGAAGATCGAGCCCGCCGACCCGCGGCGGTTCCTCTACCAGATGACCGTCGCCGACCGGGTGGGGGCGAAGAAGCTGGTGACGTGGGAGGCCATGCACTTCCTGGATCCCAACGGCTCCCCCAAGGCGCGCGCCTTGCGGCAGGCGTATCTGGAGCACGTCGCCGGATTGCATCAATAGCGGAAATTCAGGGATACCCTACTAGCGGTAATTTGATAACCGGTCGCCTCGTACGGGAGCCACCTCTCCCCCAGCCCCTCCCCTACGAAGGGAGGGGGGCAGGCTTTCCTGATATAGAGTGCTGGTTAGCTGAGTCGGTGGTAGTAGCACAAGGTCTTGATTATTGAGACTTGTTTTCGAAATCTCACCCGCTACTCCCCTCCCTTCGTAGGGGAGGGGCTGGGGGAGAGGTGGCTCCCGTACGAGGCGACCGGTTATCAAATTACCTTATTGCCAATGTATAGTACTGCCGAACGAGGAGCCGGCATAGTGTCCCTGAATATTAACTCGCGGTGATCGCGCCCCAGATGGCATCGGCGATGGCCTGCATGCCGCGGTCGCCCGGGTGGGCGGCGACGCCGTCATGGGTGAACGCACGCTCGGAGCGCGCGTAGTTGGCTTCATCCCGACTGAGGGAACTGATGTCAACGAAGGCGCCGCCTGCCGCCTGGCATACCTCATGTAGAATCGCATCCTTGTCCGGGTCCGGCCAGAAGGAGCTGCGTACGATGATGCGGGGGTTATTGTGTTGCTGCAACATCGCCAGCAATGACGCCACCTGGTCGCGGAACCGGGTTCGCATCGCCTCCGTTTCGAGCGCCGGCACATTCTCCCCGATGGCGAGCACCACGAGATCCGCGGCAAATTCGGCTTGCGCGCTGAACGCCGTGTCGACCGCAAACTCCTCGAATCCTCGCTCAAAGTCCGCGATATTCTCGATCATGGACGCGGGCGCGTTTCCGCCATGGTGCTCGGTGAGACGCTGCAGCAGCAGGTGCACATAATCATGCGCCTGGTCGCCGGCGGCCATGCCCCAGTTGCCGGTCCAGCCGATGTCGGCTTTCGGGCCGTGCAGGGTGATGCTGTTGCCGAGGAACAGGACTTTCCGCAGCCGGGTTGTGGGATGCTGCGCTTTTCCGGTGAGGGCAATCTCCCGCGTAAATGCATTGCAGGCCATGCCGCCGGCCTGCAGGTCGGTGACCACCTGGTTGTTGAGCCGCAGATTGTCAATGGTGACCCGCTGCGCCAGGTGGTCGGCGTCATACCCGTCAATGCGCGACGGCGGAATGCCGGGGGCGGTGACGGTAATGTCCTGAAAACGGATATCCTCGATGCGGCCGCGCTCGGTATCGAAGGAGGCATACCCGGGCTTGATTTCCAGCACGATGAGGTGGGGAAGGTAACCGGTATCCGGCGGCACGCTGTAGACCTGCTCGGGCGATTGCTGGTACTGCATCGGGGTGATGCCATCGTCGAGCTCCACGCGAATATTGCGGAAGACGATCTCGTGGCAGCGCGCGCGGTCGCAATTCTGCACATCGATCGCCACCTCGGCGGCATGAATAATGTCGCAATCCTCAAAGAGCAGCCCGCGAATCTCTTCGGCAACGGTTTCGGCGCCGATCTCCAGGGCGCGCCCCCACTCGTTCCAGACTACGCACCGGCGCACCTGGATATCCTCGATCAGCCCGGTGGGGCAGGGGTAGATGCCCAAACGCCGCTGGAA
>Ga0172370_10009973_pt1 | contig 10986 bp, 7 predicted proteins | sample LakKiv5m_FD_114538 | JGI IMG/M metagenome (GOLD analysis project Ga0172370, IMG submission 114538) | Freshwater microbial communities from Kabuno Bay, South-Kivu, Congo - kab_022012_11.5m | ecosystem: Environmental > Aquatic > Freshwater > Lake | place: Democratic Republic of the Congo...
CGCCGCCGCCGCGCGAGGACGCAAGCCCTGGATTCGTGCCGTCTTGCTCGCGTGGCTGCTGGCAGTGGCTGTGCTGCTCAGTCTGACGTATTCGCGCGCCGGTCTGGCTGCAGGCATCGCAGGTGCCGGGTTGCTCGCCTATGCCGCCCGCACCGTGCGCGTCCGCCGCGCCCTGCTGGTCGTCGCGCTGGCCTACTCGGCTTGCGTCGCCATCGCCTACGGTGCGAATCCCGACATGCGCGCCCGTATCGGCCTGACCGATCGTTCCTACCGCGCCACCTACCGGGCCCGAACACCTTGCATCGGACACGCCGGCGAGCGACTTGCCGTACAGATTGCTGTGCGCAACCGCGGCGAGTGGGCGCTCTCCAACCGGCAGGCGCCTGGTTCGCTCTTGACCACGCTGATGACGCCCGAGGGACACCGTGTCGGCGACTGGCGTCAGACGCGCTTGCCCGACATGCCGCGCGGCGCCAAAGTGACCGTGCCCACGACGGTCGATTTGCCCAGCCGGCCGGGAAGGTACCTTCTCGCAGTCGATGTTGCGCGAGACGAAGTCTTGCGTATCAGCGCGTTGGGCAATCCGATGGCCTACCTGAAATGCCTCGCGGCCGCGCCTGGAGCGGATCTGGCCCGCCTGCGACCGCCATCCTTGGGCAGCGACCGGCCGCGCGATGCATCCGAGGTGGCAGCGGTGCGCCGCATGGAATTGGAGCGCAAGCACTATTGGTGGGCCGCCTGGCAACTGATCCAGGAACGGCCGCTGCTTGGCTTGGGGGCCGACCGATTTCGGCTGGAATACAAACGGTTCGTGCCCGCCGAAGCGTACGATTCGCGCGCGCGGGCCCATTCGGTCGTGGTCGAGACCGCCACCGATCTCGGCGTACCGGGTCTGCTTGCGCTGTTGGCATTGGGCGCAGTCCTGCTCAGCAGCGCCTGGGTTGCAATTCGGCGCGGCTGGCGCTGTCATGGAGACGCCGCGTCCGTGGGCGATGGACCGATCCTGGCCGCCGCCGCGGGTCTGTGCGGCTTTGGTTTGCACTGCCAGGTCGACTACTTCCTGGGGTACACGCAGATCGCCATTCTCTTCTGGCCCATGCTGGGTCTCCTGAGCGGCGCGGTCTGGAACAGGGCCGGTGACGCGGCAGCCGGAGCGCGCGATGGCCAATGATGTTGCAGCCTTGGAAGTCTGGATCAACGGCGAGCCGCGACAGGTGCGCGACGGCTTGTGTGTCAGCGACTTGCTGAGCGAGCTGGGCGTGCCGGTCCAAGGGGTGGCCGTCGAGATCAACTGCCAGGTCGTGCGCCGTCAACAGCATGCGACCTGCACCATCGCCGCCGGGGATCGCATCGAGATCGTGCAGTTCGTCGGTGGCGGCTAAGCGCCCGGCAGAGCATACAGAGGAGCAGACATGAGCGGAACTGTGCAAGTTGCGGACATTTCACGCGAACCAATGGACGATCCCTGGACTCTCGGAGGCCGGACCTTTTCTTCGCGCCTCCTGGTCGGAACCGGCAAGTATGCGTCGATTGAGCAGACGCGCGCCGCCATTGAAGAAAGTGGCGCGGAGATCGTGACGGTCGCCGTGCGTCGCGTGGACCTGAGCAGCGGCGCGCCCACGGTTCTGGACGCGCTCGACAAGAAGCGGCACACGCTGCTGCCCAATACCGCTGCCTGCTACACGGCCGACGACGCCGTGCGCACCGCACGCCTGGCGCGAGAAGCGGGCCTGGGCGATCTGGTCAAGCTGGAAGTCATTGGGGATCCGCGCACGCTGTTTCCCGACAACGAAGCGCTGCTGGTTGCCGCGCGCACGCTGGTCGCCGAGGGCTTTGCCGTGATGCCGTATTGCAGCGACGATCCGATCGTATGCAAGAAACTGCAGGAAATCGGTTGCGTCGCCGTGATGCCGCTTGGCGCGCCGATTGGTTCGGGGCTCGGCATCCGCAATCCTTTCAATTTGCGCATCATCTTGGAGCAAGCCACCGTGCCCGTGCTCGTCGACGCTGGCGTTGGCACGGCCTCTGACGCGGCCATCGCCCTCGAACTCGGCTGCACGGCGGTTCTCATGAACACGGCGATTGCCAGTGCGCGCCATCCCATCGCCATGGCGCGGGCGATGCGACTTGCCGTCGAGGCGGGCCGTCTCGCCTTCCGCTCCGGCCGCATCGAGCAGCGCCTCTACGCGTCCGCATCCAGCCCGCTCACGGGCCTGATCGCGTGACGCCGCCGCGACTGTTGGCTGTTGCGCCGCCAGATTGGCAAAGGCGCCTTGGTCAATTCCGCGCCGAGTTACAGCGATTTGCTGATGAAGTACAACCACTTGGTGCGCAGGCGGCGGTCTACCTGCGCGCCCACGGCCATGCGCTGGCGTCCTGGCAGGCGTGGCTGACTGCGCTGGACATCGGTGCGCTGCAGCCCTTGCGTATCGGCATGACGGTGCCATCCAACGAGGATGATTCGCGTCTTGTCGCCGAGACGATGGCCTTGGCGCACCGCACGGGCGTGGCGTTCGTGCACCTTCCCGCGCATCGTCCGCCAGACGCGTGGGCACTGGCGGCCGCCACGACACCGTACCGCGTCGGGTTGTCCTGCGCCTGGCACGCTGACGGCCCAACCGCGCGTGAACGATTGGATTCTCGTTGTGAATGGCTCGTGGTGTCACCGGCCTTGACCACGCCATCCAAGCCCGGCGTGCCTGCCCTCGGCTTGCCGGAATTGCGCAGGCTCGCCGCGCTGGCACCGCGGCGTCTCGTGGCGCTGGGCGGCATTGATGCAGCCAATGCGCCCGATGTCTTGGCCACCGGCGTGGGCGGTGTGGCCTGTTTGCGCGCCGCCTGGTCCGAGGCCGCGGCATTGTGCGCCGCGTGTCGCTGAAACGCCTGCCCGCGATGCGCATTTGCCGACGCGCCGGTCATCGCCGCTATTGACGGAACGTGCGCGGATGTCGACTATACTGGCCGCCCGCGCTGTCCGAGCCGCCTCGATCAGCCATCGCCCAGGCCCGCACGCTGTTCGGAACTGGAAAACGCGGACGCTTGAGAAAGTGGAGCTTGCATGTTCAGTATCACCATCCGGGAAAGGAGCGGCCAGGTCTACACCTTCCACTTCGACAAGCCCGAAGTTCTCGTCGGTCGCGTCAAGGGCAACGACGTGATCCTGCCCAAGCAGAACATTTCCAAGCGCCACGCCATGATCCGCGTCCAAGGCGAGCGTTTCGTGGTCGAAGATCTGGGCTCCACCAACGGCACATATGTCAACGGCCATCGCATTGCGAGCGCTGTCGAGATCGGACCAGAAGACAAGGTCTACCTCGGCGATTTCGTTATGAATTTCCTCGATCTACAGCAACAGCCGCAGGCGGTGTCGGATTCCGGTGTCATGCCCGAGTTGCCCGAGTTGCCGGAAGAGGCGGTGTCGCCGGCCGGCCGCCGCCGCGATGCGAACATCGGCGCTACCATGTACAGCCAGCCAGACTTCGACGCGATGGACGCGGCGGAGTCCATCGTCGCGCCCGTGCTCTTCCCGGATCAGTTGGACCTCAGTGAGCTAGAAGCCCTGATGGCCACTGCGGAAGCAGACTACAGCGGCCTGGGTGCCGTCGAATCGGCCGAGCCGCCCAAAGCGCCCGACGTGCCCGAAGTGCCCCTGCATGTACCGACGCTGCGCAATCCGGTGCCGCCGCCGGTCGCGCCCATCGTACCGGACGAGTCGACACGCTCCTACGGCAGCGGCGTCCCGGCTGATGAGCGCATGACGGGCGCGATCGACGGCCTGGCTCATGCGATGGAGACACGTGCCGCTCTCGACCAGCAGCCGCAGGCGCGCGTGCGACCGCCAATCGAGTCGGTGCCCAAAGCCTCGAGTGCCGCTGCACCGGCCGATCTGTCCGCCCGCACCCCGACTACGCACGAACGTGCCGGGTTGACCGATGGCGGCCCGGATGCGCCGCACTACGACGCGTTGGCAGGGCTCTACCGGAATGCCCTGAGGGATTTGCGTCCCGGCGTGCCGACCGACGCGTCGCAAATGTCGGACAGCGATTGGGCGGAGATGGAGGACCGTGTCGTCGCTTTCGTCGACGGCGCGACCGATCTACCCGCCGATGCCGATGTGGCGCGCTTGAAGCGGGACCTCATCTACGAACTGGCGGGGCTCGGGCCGCTCGAGCCGATGCTCGATGATCCCAGTGTCGAGATCGTCGAAGTCAACGGCCCTTCGCAGATTTGCGTGTTCCGGCGCGGCTCGCGCGAGTCGGTCGCCGACCGCTTCAGTTGCCAGCAAGCGCTCGCTTCCGCAGTCGATCGCCTCGTGCGAGCCACCGGCAACAGCCAGGATCGCTCCAAGGGTCACGCCGAAGGGACCCTCATCGATGGCACCACCGTGCGCGTCGTCTGGCCGCCGCTGTGCCCGACGGGTCCTGTGGTTCTGCTGCGCAAGCAACGCGTCGAAGCGCCCGATTTGAAGGCGCTCATCGAGCGCGGCGCCGTCTCGCCAGACGCCGCGTCCGTCTTGCGCGAACTCGTCGGCCAGCGCCGCTCGATTGCCGTGTGCGGCGTGCCCAATGTCGGTCGGCGTACCGTGCTCAATGCGCTGGCGATGTTGATTCCGGAGCAGCAGCGGATCGTCGTGATCGAGGACGGCGTGCGTCTGCGCCTGCCCCAGGATCACACGATTCGCCTCGATAGTGCTGCGCGCAATGAGTCCGCGCTCTCTCTTCTGGACGTGGCGCGCAGGATGGGCCCGGATTGGCTGTTGCTCGGCGAGTGCGCGACGCTCGGCGTGAACGACCTGATCGATGCGTCGACAGACTATGTCGCGCCGTGGATAGGCAGTTTCTTTGCCCGCTCCAGTTCCGACTTGCTGCAGCGCGCGCTGCACGCGTACGTGCTGCGGCACCCCGGCGTGCCGGAATCGATCGCGAAAAAGCGGGTGTTCGATGCCTTTGACGTCGTGGCTGAGTTCAGTTCCGATGGCGGCAAGGCGGTGCTCAAGTATGTCTTTGCCGTGAGCGCCGATGTCGCGAATGACGCCATCCTGACGCCATTGTCGGGCGGCCGTCACCACAACCCGATCTCGCTGTGACAGGCACATGTTCACGCTCATCATCGAGGACAAGCTCGGCGCCATCGTCGACGAATACTCCTTCGAGGACGGCGAGTTCATCATCGGGCGCAGCCAGCAAGCCGACATCATCCTGTTGGCCGACAACGTCTCGCGCCAACACGCGCGCCTGTTCACGGTCGATGGCCGCTGCTTCATCGAGGACTTGAAAGCGGCAAACGGTGTCTGGCTTGGCGGCAAGCGCATCTACAATGTCACCGAATTGCCGCGCAGTGCGCAGGTGCGCATCGGCGATTTCTTCTTGCATATCGAGGGGGCAGCGTATTCCCGCCCTCTCGGCCCAGCCGTCTACGCCCGCCTTGTGCCTGCGCCGGACAGCATCGGCGAACTGACCGAGCTGGGCCAGCCCACCATGTTGGTCGGCCGCGGCAAGGACTGCGCCATCGTTCTACCCGACGTGTCGGTGTCGCGCATTCATTCGAAGATCACGCAGGATGCGAGTGGTGCGATTTCAGTAGAAGATCTACGCAGTTCCAATGGAACCTTCGTCAACGATCGCCGCATCGACCAGCAGACGCTGCGCCACGGCGACCGCGTGCGCTTCGGCACGGTGGCGTTCAGTTTTCAGGTCGATGGCATGCCCGACGTGGCGCCTCCCGCGCTCGAGGCGTATGAAGCGCCTCGCCCCCTGCCACGCAACGCCGGGCCGGTGGGTCCGGCGCCTGCTCCATACAACGTCTACGCGCCGATGGAGCCAGCGACGTCCGGGCCGCGCTCGCGTTCCGTGTTGCCCCAAGTCGCTGCAGTTGCAGTGATTATTGTCGCAATCATCGGCCTGATCGTGCTGGTCGGCTTTGCCTACGATCGCTGGGTGGTGCCCGTCCTGCAAACGCGTGCCGGTGTGGCGCACGCTGTCGCGCCGCCGCCGACCGATGCTGCTGCCGCGCCGACTGCGTCCGCGCCTGCCGCCACGCCTGCCGCGACCTTCGAGGATCTCCTGTCGCGAGGCCAAGATGCCGTCGCGCGCCGCCAATGGGATGAAGCCGAGTCGCTGTTCAAGCAAGCGCGGCGCATCGATCCCATCAACCAGCGGCCCACCGAAGCGCTGAATATGATTGCGATGGAAAAGCGTGCCGGCGCTCGCTTTGCCCAGGCCGAAGAAGCCTTCGCGCGCAAGGACTTCGGCACAGCGATTCGACAACACCGGATGATTCCGCAGAGTTCTGTCTATCGTGCCGATGCCAATGCGGCGCTGGACGCGATCGCTGGCGTGCTGGAGATCGATGGCGATGCGGTGTGCGCTGCCAAGAACTATCTGGCCTGCCAGGAGAAATACAGCCTCGCGCTCTCGACCGGCTTTGCCAGCCCGGCCGTTGAGCAGAAGTATGCAAAGGCCCTGAAGACTCCCAACAAGTGACGAACACATGGTGCGAGTGCTGGGACCCGGCACCGGCCTGAGCCTGCCCAAGCGACGGGAAGGAGCGAGATGGCGACAGGACGCGACGACATCGAGAGCGCGCTGGTCGAGACGCGCAGTTTTGCTCCCACCACAACGTTTTCGCAGGCGGCCTGGCTGGGCGACCCGGCGGAGGTCGAGAAGCTGCGCAGGCGGGCGGCCAAGGATCCCGAGGCCTTCTGGTGCGAAGTCGCCCGCGAGGATTTGCGTTGGCAAAAACCCTTCACCCAAGGGCTGGATTGGCGCGATGCGCCGCACGCGCGCTGGTTTGCCGACGGCGAGATCAACCTCGCTGACAACTGTCTGGATCGACACTGCGAGACGGCGCGGCGCCACAAGGCAGCGCTCATCTGGGAAGGTGAGCCTGTCGGCGATGGCGGCCCGGAAATTCGCACGCTCACCTATGGGCAGTTGCTTGCCGAAGTGCAGAAGTTCGCGAATGTCCTAAAGAGTTTCGGTATCGAGGCGGGCGACCGCGTTGGCATCTACCTGCCTTTGGTGCCCGAGGCGGCGATCGCCATGTTGGCCTGCGCCCGCATCGGCGCCGTACACTCAGTCGTCTTTGCAGGCTTTTCCTCGGAGGCCCTGCGCGACCGCATGTGCGACGCAGGCGCCAAGCTCATCGTGACCTCGGACGGCAGCTACCGCCGCGGCCAGGTTCTGCCGCTCAAGTCGGTGGTGGATGGGGCGCTGCAAGGGCAGGGCGCGCCGACGGTGCAATCGGTTGTCGTGGTGCGTCGGACGGGCGGCGACGTCGCCTGGCAGATGGGCCGCGACCACTGGTGGCATGAACGCATGGCCGCCGTGGGGACTCGCTGTCCGCCGACGCCGCTGCCCGCCGAGCACCCGCTGTTCATCCTCTACACCTCCGGTACGACGGGCAAGCCGAAGGGCATTTTGCATACGACTGGCGGCTACCTGGCGCACGTGACGCGCACGGCCCGTTGGGTCTTCGATCTGCGCGACAACGACCTCTACTGGTGCACGGCCGATGTCGGTTGGATCACCGGCCACAGCTACGTCCTCTACGGCCCGCTCTCCAACGGTGCGACTTCGTTCATGTACGAGGGTGCGCCGGCCTGGCCTGAGAAGGATCGTTTCTGGGACATGATCGAGCGGCACGGCATTACGGTCTTCTACACAGCGCCGACCGCGCTCCGCACCTTCATGAGCTGGGGCGAGGCGCCGATCCTGCGCCATGATCTCTCGTCTTTGCGACTGCTTGGCACCGTCGGCGAGCCGATCAATCCGGCGGCTTGGATGTGGTACCGGGACACCATCGGCCAGAACCGCTGCCCGATCGTCGACACGTGGTGGCAGACCGAGACAGGGGGCATCCTGATTGCACCGTTGCCGGGCGTGCAGACGACGGTTCCGGGCACAGCGACGCGGCCGTTGCCGGGCATTCTCGCGGAAGTGGTGGATGCGGAAGGGAAACGCCAGCCGGACAACGTCGGCGGGCTGTTGGTCCTCCAGCAGCCTTGGCCGGGCATCGCCCGCAGCATCTGGGGGGACCCTGAACGCTTCAAGGAGACGTATTTCAGTCGTATTCCAGGCATCTACTTCACCGGCGACGGCGCACGGCGCGATGCGCAGGGTAACTTCTGGATCATGGGCCGCGTCGATGACGTCCTCAACGTGTCCGGTCACCGCATCGGCACGATGGAGGTCGAAAGCGCCCTGGTCAGCCACGAACTGGTCGCGGAGGCGGCGGTGGTCGGTCGGCCGGATCCGTTGACCGGTCAGGCGCTTGTCGCATTCGTGACCTTGACGGCTGGCACGGCGTTCACCCGCGAGCTGGGAGAACGGTTGCGTGCCCATGTCGCCAAGGAAATCGGCGCGTTGGCTCGACCGGCCGAGGTGCGATGCGCGGCAGCGCTGCCCAAGACCCGCTCGGGCAAGATCATGCGCCGCCTGCTGCGCGAACTGGCGAGCCAGGGCAGCGTCACCGGCGACACGACGACCCTGGACGACTTCGGCGTGCTCGAGCGACTGCGCCAGAACGACGAGGAATAGGCTCTCGATTCAACGGTCATCGCCGCGCCGCATCGCCATTGCGACGTGAAACCCGAGCGCATCCATGGCCGCCGGCGTCACCCCCGGAATGCGCGCCGCCTGCCCCAAGGTCGCAGGCCGCACCCGCGCCAATTGTGCGCGCGCCTCGATCGACAGGCTGCTCAGCGCGGCATAATCGAGATCCGGCGGAATCGAGCGTTCCTGTTGGCGCAACGTGCGCTGCCGTCTCTGATCTTCGCGCGCAATGTAGCCGGCATAGCGGATCGCAGTCAGCAGTTCCTGCACATCGTCGGCGTCCACCTCCAGGTCATGGGGCAGCCACGGGTGCACGGCCTCCCAAGGCAACTGCGGTCGCCGCAGCAGGGCCTCGAGCGTCACCGGCTGCTCGAGCGGTTCACTGCCCAATTCCTGGAGCCGCGCATTGTTGGCAGGCGTCGGCCGCATCACGTTGTCGCGCAGCACTGTCCGCGCCCGTTGCAGCCGCTGCTGCCGCGCCTGAAAACACTGCCACTGCTGATCGTTGCAAAGGCCAAGCTCGCGGCCCAGCGGCGTCAAGCGCAAGTCGGCGTTGCTGGCGCGCAGGCTGAGGCGGTGCTCGGCGCGCGCCGTGAACATCCGGTAGGGCTCGTCGGCGCCAAGCGTGACGAGATCGTCCACCATCACGCCCAGGTAGCTGTCGGCGCGGCTCAAGTGGAGGGGGGCCTTGCCGCGCACGCATTGTACGGCGTTCAGGCCCGCGACCAGCCCTTGGCCCGCCGCCTCTTCATAGCCGCTCGTGCCATTGACCTGGCCTGCCAGGAACAGCCGCGGCAGACGGCGAAGTTGCAGGGAATGGTCGAGCGCGCGGGCATCGACGGCGTCATACTCGACCGCATAGCCAAAGCGCACAATTTCCGCGTGTTCCAGCCCGGCGATCGAGCGCACCATCGCCACCTGTACGTCGGCCGGCAGCGACGTCGACAGCCCGCTCAGGTAGATCTCGCGCGTCTGCCAGCCTTCGCGTTCGAGGATCAGTGCGTGCCGTTCGTGGTGCGCGAAACGCACAACTTTGTCCTCAATGCTCGGACAATAGCGCGGTCCCTGGCCTTGGATGATGCCAGCATAAAGAGGCGATCTGTCGAGGTTTTCTCGTATCAGGCGGTGCGTCTCAGGCGTTGTGTGCGCGCCAAAGCAAGGCATCTGCGCCAAGATGGGCTTGGGTCCGCCACGCGCCATCGGTGTTGGATCGGGCATGCCTGGGTCGATCGACAAGCGCGCGAAGTTGACGGTGCGGTCATCGATACGTGGACAAGTACCTGTTTTGTGGCGCAAAGTGCGAACGCCCAGCCCGCGCAGCTGCTCGCCCAGGCCCGATGCCGCGCCATCGCCTGCGCGTCCTCCCGGCGTCTGCGACAGGCCAGTGTGGCAGACGGCGGACAGGAATGTGCCGGTCGTCAACACCACGGCTTGCGCCCCGAAGCGCAGCCCGGCCCGCGTGCGCACGCCGCGCAGTTCGCCCGCCTCCAGCCAAAGCGCCTCGACCTCAGCTTGCTTGATCGACAGATTCGCTTGATTCTCCAAGACCTGTCGCATCGCGGTCGCATACGCCAGCTTGTCGCATTGGACCCTCAAGGCGCGCACCGCCGGCCCGCGCGAGGCATTGAGCAGCTTGTAGTGCAGGCCAGCCTTGTCCGTGGCGCGCGCCATCTCGCCGCCCAGAGCATCGATCTCTTGGACAAGATGCGATTTTCCCACGCCGCCGATAGCCGGGTTGCAGCTCATCCAGCCGATGCGGTCGACGTTGTGGGTCAGCAATAGCGTGGCGATGCCGCAGCGCGCGCTGGCCAACGCAGCCTCGCAGCCAGCGTGGCCGCCGCCGACGACGATGACCTGCCACGATCCGGGATGCGTTGCCGACATCAGGGCGTCGGCGCGGCCTGGGTGGCCGGCCTGGCCTCGGGCTTGGCGTCCCTGGCCTCGGGCTTGGCGTCGGGCTTGTGCTCGGCATCCGCAGCCGGTTTGCCTTGCAGGCCGACCCCTTCCTTGCAGCGCGTCGGCGCTGTACCGATGAGGTCCTTGGCAGCCTTCGCTTGCGGCAGCTTGTGCATCTCGGTCTTCAAGTACTTCAAGACTTCGAGTGCCCGCACACACTTCCCTTGCAGTTCAAGAACATGCGCGATCTCCAGCAGGGACTGCCCGACCACCGGCAGCGGCTTGCCACCCAAGCTGTCGTGGACCGCCTGCAGGATGCGCGTGGCATCTGCATAGCGCTGTTCCTCCACAGCAATCCGCGCAAGGACAAGGCCGCAGCTTCCCGCCGCTTCGGACGACGCGAAACGCTTCTGGCACTCTGCCGCGACCGCCGAAGCAACGCGCACATCGCCTGCGGCGTAGCGCTGGTCCGCAAGTCTGGCAAAGCCATCCGCATCCACGGGCAGATCGGCTGGCAGCGCCAGGATGGCGATACCCG
>Ga0172370_10009975_pt1 | contig 10981 bp, 7 predicted proteins | sample LakKiv5m_FD_114538 | JGI IMG/M metagenome (GOLD analysis project Ga0172370, IMG submission 114538) | Freshwater microbial communities from Kabuno Bay, South-Kivu, Congo - kab_022012_11.5m | ecosystem: Environmental > Aquatic > Freshwater > Lake | place: Democratic Republic of the Congo...
GGGGCGAGCGTTAACTGGATAGGATAGTTCCACGTGCCGATTATGAGAGCGACGCCCAAAGGCTCTGGATAGATGTAGCTCATGGCCGGAAAATGAACCAGCGGCGTCCACACGGGCTTGGGTTTTGCCCAGGAATGCAATTTCGCGCACGAGTGGTCAATTTCTTTTAGCAGTAGTGCAATTTCGCCCACGTAGGTTTCGAATTTCGACTTCTTCAAGTCCGAATAGAGCGCGTCGTATATTGCTTCTTCACTCTCGGCTATTATCTTTTTCAGGGCCCGTAGCCGATTGATCCTAAAGGATATATCGTAGGTCACACGGGTATTGAAAAACGCTCGCTGTTTCTCAACAATCTTCGCGACTTCTTGGATATCCATGACCGGTTCCTTTCTCCAGCTTTCCATACCGTGTGCGGGCTGGGACAGTTGCGGGGGTTGAGAGACTCAGGTTCTTCTCAGCAATTTGTAACAATTTCCTCGGTTCAGCGCAACTTGATATAGGGCGGCAGGGTATCTGTTTGCCTACCAGTGAGGACGCTAGCGCACTTACCATCATTTCGGCGGAAGCCGGAATCCAGTCCCTCAAAAGCGCCTGGACCCCGGCTTTCGCCGGGGTGACGATGAGCGCCGTTTGAGGTCTCTCCAAGGGACAAAAATTCACTCCCGGCCCCCTTTTACGCTCGGAACGGAATGATTACACGGAAAGATCGTTTCAGGTTGCAGGTTTTGTCGGTGGTATATAGAATGTATCAGACTGGATACATGTCGCTTCATGAATAAGGGAGGCAGACGATGAGTCGTATGGGATCTCGCCCGCCGCAACCTACTCCGGACGCAGGCACACAAGCAAATGCCGCCTCGGGATTTGCCCGAATACGCGGTGAGCTGCAACTGCTAAACATCATTCTGGACAGCATTTACAATGGCGTCATGATCACCGACGCTCAGGGATATGTCACTCATTTCAATACGCCTTACGGACAGTTCCTGGGGGTCGATCCGAATGCCCAGATTGGGAAACACTGCACTGAGGTCATTGAAAATACTCGGATGCATATCGTCGCACAGACCGGAAAAGCCGAAATCAACCAGACTCACCGAATCCGAGGCCAGGATATGGTTGTTCAGCGCATCCCGATCAAAAAAGACGGGAAGGTGATAGCTGTTTTTGGGCAGGTGATGTTCAAGGATGTCAGAGACGTGGGCAAATTGGCAAAGAAGCTGTCCATGTTGGAATCCAAAGTCGAGTTGTACGAGCAGGAACTCATCTCCCTGCGCTCCACACGCTACACCATTGACAGCATTGCGGGCGTGAGCAAGTCCATGCAGGACCTGAAGAAGGAAGCGCTCAGGGCTGCTGCGACCAACCTGCCCGTCCTCGTAACGGGGGAATCGGGTACCGGAAAAGAATTGTTTGCCCAAGCGATCCACCATGCCAGTCCACGGCGATTGTACCCCTTTGTTCGCATCAACTGCGCCGCCATTCCGCGTGACCTACTGGAATCCGAGCTGTTCGGCTACGAGCAAGGGGCCTTCACAGGGGCGCTTTACAAAGGAAAACCGGGCAAATTCGAGCTAGCGCATCGAGGCACCATATTTCTGGACGAAATAGGAGATCTCCCTCTGGAAATGCAGCCCAAGCTATTGCGGGTATTAGAGGAAAAAGAGGTTGAGCGGGTGGGCGGCACTTCTCTAATCCGCGTGGATTTTCGTCTTATAGCAGCGAGTAATCAGGATCTGGACAGGATGATAGCGGAGGGACGATTCAGAAAGGACCTGTTTTATCGACTCAATGTAATTCGCCTGCACATTCCGCCCTTGAGAGACCGTAAAGAGGACATTGTTCCTCTGTCGCATCACATTCTGCTGCAGATCGTAAAGGAATCTCCGCTTCCCCCAGTGCAGATTGATCCGGAGGCTGCAAAGACATTGGCCAGGTACGACTGGCCTGGCAATGTAAGGGAATTGTCCAACGTCCTTGAAGGATTCGCCAACTCCCTAGACGGCGACCGGGTTCGAGTCCGTGATCTTCCGTTCCATCTGTTACGAAGCGTTAAGGGGACTTCTAATTCCGATCGCTTTTCCCTTAAGGATGTGCAGGGCCGAGCTGAGAAAGACGCCATATTGTACGCTCTGGAAACGGCCAACAATAACAAGGTCCGAGCCGCGGCTTTGCTCGGAATTCACAGAACTCTTTTGTACAAAAAGATGAGGAAATACGGCATCAATTATGATTAAGAGGCGGAAGAATTACCACATTCACGGCCCGGCAGTGATGCCGGGCCCTACCGGTTTTTTCCGTCCCGTCTGTGAAAAGTCAAAGTTTTTGGCTACCCCTGTAATAGCTTGACACGGGGGCTTGACTGAACGCCGGTGGTGTCTATTGTTTTTAGTAAGGAATTTGGGCACGACGCCGCGGGAATTGATTGACTGACGGAGGCGGAAAATGAAGAAATCAGTAGGGCCGACATATACCAGATACAGGTGCTGCATTGACAACTCGTGCAGCAAGTTCGAGTCGCCGTGGGAAGCGGGTGGCTGTTATGAGGGGGGAGGTCGCATAGTCAAAGACTGCTCCAAATGTGGCAATCCCGCCGAGGCTAATCGGTGACGGTATCGTGATTGCTAATAACGGCGGCCGAAAATGACAAGATTTGGGCGGGGATAGTCTCGTTAGTCCTCGCCCGTTTCACCCCTCGGGTCCTTTTCCAGGTAATCTAGAACGTACTCTCGAACAGCATCTTCCAGTGAAGAAAACGGTTCAGAGTATCCAGCGGCTCGCAATTTATCCATTTCCGCGCAGGTATGGTACTGATAGCGGTTTTCCAGTCCAGCGGGCATGTCTATATATTCAATGTTCGGGGTTTGTCCCAAGGCTGAGAAGACCGCGCACACGAGGTCGTTGAAGTTCCTGGGAGTCCCTGTCCCCGCGTTGAATATGCCATTGGTCTCGGGCTTTTCGAGAAAGTGGAGGGTTATTCTCACCGCGTCTTTGACATAGATGAAATCGCGGCGTTGCTCGCCATCTTTGTAATCAGGCCGATAGGACTTGAAGAGCTTTACCTTGCCGAACTTCTTGATCTGGAAGTACGAGCGAACGGCCACGCTTCGCATATCGGCTTTGTGATATTCGTTAGGCCCAAACACATTGAAGTACTTCAACCCGACGGATCGCCTGACAAAGCCAGTTTTCAGAGCCCATAAGTCAAAGATCTGCTTCGAGTATCCGTACATATTCAAGGGACGCAACCCTGGAATAACCTGATGCTCGTCGGAGTACCCTGCCGACCCGTCGCCGTAAGTAGCGGCGCTGGATGCGTATATGAACCGAACCCCTTCCTTGGCAGCGAACCGTGATGCGAGCCTTCGAGAGAACCCGTAATTATTGTCCATTAGGTAGTCTGCATCTTTTTCCGTGGTGGAACTACATGCCCCCATGTGCAAGACAGCCCAAATTCCACTGTCGAACAAACCTCTTTCAAGTTTGGCCTGAAAATCGTCCTTATGCTCGTAATCCAGAAAATTCAGGTCCGGAAGGTTCTTCCACTTATCACCTTTGCCGAGACGATCTACGATCAGAATTCGACTCTCACCAGCCTCATTCAAGGCCTTGACGATATTACTGCCTATGAATCCGGCTCCACCCGTCACTATTATCAACGAAACTATTTCGCCTCCTTTACAGAGATTTCCCCACGGTAGTCCGTGGGCGCGGATAGACGATTTGTGCCTGACTAGAAGTGGCTGCAAAGCCTGGAAAGCATTAGAAGGCATGCCTGGCGAGACTTTCTGCAATCCCGCGGCACGCGGGACCCAAGCCGACCCCTATTCCCGCGACAATTGGCCTGAAGTAAGATTATTAAAGGCGTCAATGGCGGCCGCATCCCGGTGCTTCACCGCTTCGGCCCGGGCTTCGCCATAAACCTGCCCCAGCGACCTTTTCAACGGCTCGCTGCATGGATATTGCCTGACCGCATCAGAAAGCCGCTTCATTCCCTTCAGCCAGTATTGCTTTTCCGTCTTCCAACTTTCCTCTTCTTCCAGTCTTATCTTTTCTTCCTCGGACACATCCGTTTTTGCTTCGTCCCCTGTCACAGGGCGAGCCGCAACGGCCATTTCAGGCTTGGCCGCCTGAACTTTCGCTGTCAATCGCTTCTTCTCCCTCTCTTCCGCTGCCGTCAGTGCTATGATAAGTTCGTAAATCGCGGCCTGCCGAGTCCAGATATCGATAAGATGGCGGAATTTTACTTCAAATGGGGCCATTCCCCTTGCTACCTTTACCATCTCGATATTTTTGTCGAATTGTTTAATTAAGTCTTCGCGAAAGTTGCTATCTTTCACAGCCATAGAGCTAATCAGTGTACTGAATATCGGGGACTCGGTAGGTATCCTCACCACACCTCTCTTGGTCCTGTAACCGACTTGCCCATAACGCCGCCACATGTCGATTGACTCGGTTTGAGCGACGATACCCAACCCGAATTCACCCTGGAGGACCTGCCGAAAAAGAGGCTCGTATTTGTTGAGGACCAGGTAAGCTATGCCTTGGCTCGCAATGTTGCTGAACTGATAAGCGATCATCTTCATTGGGTCAGAAATCACGCCGTACGAATCGAAAGCCGACCTATAAACTGCCCGATCTTGCTCGCGGGATCTCATGCCTGCTTTAGCCGGATTGAAATCGAAACCGTCTTTGTCTTCAGCAGTGGTTTCGATCCTTATCTGTCTGTCCTTGTCCAGCACTGCGTAAGCATGGCCGGGTATTAAAAAGCCCTTAACATCTAATTTGGCGTCACGCGCAATGAGCGTGTACAATATGGAGCCACTTAAGCACTGAAATTTGCTATCATCGACGACGCTCTTGGCTGACATGCCGTCAAATGCATGATAATCTCGCAAGGCATTCTTCTTGAGCCACACAAAGAGCTGTTTGGCCCGCTCTTCGTCATTTTGAATGGCGGAAATAGCGGTCACAGCCTTATCTTTTAAAATTTTGAGGTCGGACAGAATGCGTTGATGTTCCTGCGGAGTGCTTGGTGAAGCCTTTACGAATGCCTCGTACGGATCCGAAAACCGCTGCCGAGGTATTTCATCGGGGCTGCAAAAGAAGAGCTTGTACAGCGACGTTGGCAATTCGTGACGATCGGGAACTTCAGTTGCCAACTTTACCATTCTTTGCAGCACCTGTAGCGTGAAGATGCGTAATATGTAATTGACAATAAACTGGGAACTGACACGGCTGGCAATTTGACTATGACTGACCAGGAAAGAAGTCGCTTGCTTGTTCAGGCTTGCCACCAATTGATCGGCCTGCGGACCAACCATGAGTTTGGTTACAAGCAAAGCCCAGTCCCATGGCGGTGGGGAGAGCAATGCCGACAAATACAGTCTCTTCATCAGGTAGGCGTCACCCTTAAATCTGGAATCCCGGGACAACGCCGCAGGAGCATAAGTAATCACAGCGGCGAAATAATTGCCCGTGTCTTCATAACGCCATCCTGCAAGGCAAACCTCGTCATAAACTATGTGACCGTCCAGGCTTCTGGACATGTTCAAGTATTGGTCGCCTTCAGGAATGTAGCCCATACGATAGTTCATTTGGGCCAAATACAAATACGCCTCGGGACTGGTCGGTCGTGCCAGGGCGGCACGGAGAAAATATTGCGTTGCTTCCGTCTCCTGCAATCGGGCTTTGCCCATATTCTTGCCGTCACCCATCCTCATCAAACCGAGCTTAATAAGGGCGTAATAATTTTCAGGGTCGGCTTTAAGGACCTGCTGAAACTTTTCCATGACCATGAGGGAATTTCCGCCAGCTTTTTCGGCCTTAAAGGCTGCCAACAGCAGATCGTCCGCGTTCTTTGGGTCCGCAGCCAAGACGGTAGGTGAATCGGCCGAGGCGCAGAACAAGACGAGAAAGCATCCTATAAGCAGGCCGCTTGCCTTCATCGGTTTCCCCTTTGAGGATGTCGGAATGCCGAAGTGTATCAAAAAAAACTAGTAATGTCAATTAGTAATAGAGCCAGAAAGAGCCATTCCCAGGAAAGCCTTCCAAACGAATGCGCTCGATTCCCGTGAATGGGAACAATCGTGCGTTGTCCACCTGAAATTTGTAGACTGCTCAAAAGAAAGCAACCGTTCTCCGGGATGTGGCGACTCTATGGAATCACGATTGGGGAGGCACGGAGGAGGAGATGGTCTTCCCCTCCGTGGTCGGCGGGGCGCAGAGTCGCCTCAAGCCTCGCTGAACGATTGCAAAAAAAAGAAATGACAAAATCATAATCCTAACGTAAATTACATTGCCCTCAAAAACAGGGGGCGGAGGTGAAAGGAGGTAAGATGTTGTTGTCCAAGTTATTGAAGTTGTTTGTTGTCATGGCCGCCTTGGCCCTGGCAATGGCGCCCTGTTTTGCCGAGGCCGGCTGAGCCGGGTGTTTTCCCTCCTGGTCAGGAGGCAGTTTATCGTATTCCTCGGGATCTTCTTATGGCGGATACAGTGCTTACGGGTATGGCTACGGGACAGACTACGGCTATACCACCCAAACCGATCGTCCGCGCGCCAAGTCCTCGAAAGCCAAGAGCCGCACGCCACGAACAAATCCGGCCAATTAGCCGGGACGCAGTCGAGCAAGCGGCCGGAAGCCTCGTGACGAAAGCTTAATTTTGGATCATGCCTGCGGGTGACCTCCGTACAAAGGTCATCCGCACAACCCCGCAAAATTTCCCTAATTAATTTTTAGGTTACTGTGTGACATGACTCATCGGTGTGGGGACAGCCGTCGAGGTTCTTAGGCTTTTGCCAAAGAAGCCCGAATGTCTGCCGCATGAATTGGCCGCGGGATTTCCAAAACTGCCTGGTATATATCTTTGGAACGTTTATTGTGTTGCCATTCAAGTGCCACACAGATTCGTTGACGGAAAAGTATCGCACCCCTCAATTGGGCTCCCGAGCTTCACCAACCCCGTAAGTGACAGGCTTGCTCCGACCGGTTGGTTCTCGGAATTGACCTGGTCTTGTCTTCGATCAAAGTCCTGCCTATGGGGCGATCGGACAGAAAGGCACGTTCGTGAATCCGACAGTAGCTAATGTGATACGCAAGCGGTGGAAATGGGTATTGGTTGCCGCGTTGATCGTTGTGCTTGGATACAAGGTGAAATTTGGCCCGGTAACTGTTTCAACTCAGCCGGTGACTGTAGGTGAGGTTGTGGCTGAAGTCATGGGAACCGGAACACTGGAAGCCCATTACCAAGCCACGGTCAGCCCAAAAATCCAGGGCCTCCTTGTCGAACTGCTGGCGGATCAGAATGATTGGGTCCAAAGCGGCCAACTTTTGGCCCGGCTTGATGACTCTGATCTAAAGAGGGAAGTTTCGGCCCAAGAGGCTGTGCTGAAGGCTGCAGAAGCCGCGGTGGAGCGCGCCAAAGCCGATGAAGCCAGATCCAAGGTCATAGTGGATCAGGCTCGTCGCGATTATGATCGATACGCGGGACTGCTGGCATCCAAAAGTATTTCTCAGGAACTCATGGACAAGACCTCTCAGAACTTGGCCGTGGCTGAGGCAGAGGCTGCCCGGGCATCGGCTGCGGTCACCGAAGCGGAACGTCAGCTTGTGGCCACGCTGGAAAGACTTCGCTTTCAGCAGGCCCGTTTGGCTGACACCCGCATTCTCAGTCCATTTGACGGCTGGGTCGTTCGCAGGGACAGAGAGATAGGCGACATCGTGGTTCCGGGAGCTTCCATTTTTCTACTGGTATCGCCCAAAGAGATGTGGATATCCGCGTGGGTTGACGAATCCTCCATGGGGGCCGTCACCCCTGGGCAGCCTGCCAGGGTCATCTTCAGATCTGAGCCGAAACAGCCATATAGTGGCAGAGTGGTTCGCGTGGGGCGAGAAGTGGACCGCGAGACGCGAGAGTTCAGGGTGGACGTCGGGGTTGATACCCTGCCCAAGAACTGGGCCGTAGGGCAACGTGCAGAGGTTTACATAGAAACCGGCAGAAAATCCTCAGCAGTGAATGTTCCTCTCAAAGCCCTCGTCTGGCGTAAGGACAAATCCGGGGTTTACTTGGCCAACGAGGGTCGCGCGAACTGGAAGCATGTCAGCCTCGGTTTGCGAGGAATCGACAAGGTGGAGATCGTTGAAGGGCTGTCCGACAAAGACCTTGTGATCGTAGGACCGAACCCTTCTCAACTGCCGGACGGACAGAGGGTTTCCAGTCAATGAATCTCGCTCTGAGGGATATTCGCCACAACCTTTCTCGATTCTCCTTGACCGCCTTGGGCATTGGCATGCTCCTCATGCTGGTCATGGGGATGGGCGGCATTTATCAAGGTTTGGTGGAGGATGCCACTCTGTTGGTTGACAGGATCGGAGCCGAACTCTGGGTTGTCCAATATGGAACTAGAGGCCCTTTTGCAGAGATCTCGCGTATCCCGAGGAACCTTGAAGATAGATTGCGGGCTGTTCCGGGAGTAAAGAACGCTCATGCATTCGTTACTTATGTCGTCCAGCGGGAACATCGCAAAAAGCCTCTGAGAATGCAGGTTCAAGGACTTTCATGGCCGGGAGACAAAGGTGAATGGCTTCCGCTAGTGGCTGGACGTGCACTTGGAGCGGCTCATTTTGAAATGGTCGCCGATAAGATACTGGGACTTCACCTAGGCGACAAGGTAGCATTAGGAAAGGACGTGTACACCGTGGTGGGTATTACGAGCGGAATGAATAGCACCGGCGGGGACGGGATGGCCTTTTTTACCCTCTTGGATTCCCTCGCGATCCAATTTGACTCCCCGGGCGAGGCGATTCGATTGGAACGCAGCGCTCGACGGTCAAGAGTCGGGCGGATCGATTTTGGTAAGACCCAACCCACGCTTTTGGAGAGAGCTGAGCTGCCCTCGGCCAAGCTTCCTGCCATCGCCAGACCCGCTGTAAGCGCCACTCTTGTTCAGTTGGAACCTGGGACGAATGTCGATTCAGTGGTGGAAACTCTTGAGGGGTGGGCAGATGTCTCTGTGTTTACCAGGGATCAACAAAAGGAATTGCTTCTCAGAGGAGTCGTGGACCGGGCTCGGCGCCAACTCGGTCTCTTCCGCGGCCTCCTGATTATTATCTCCGCAGTCATTATGGCACTCATTCTCTATACGCTGACCCTTGAAAAAGTTCACGACATTGCAATGCTGAAACTGATTGGTGCCCGAAACTCAGTAATATTGGGACTCATCCTGCAGCAAGCGCTTCTTTTGGGGCTGCTCGGATACATATTGGCCTTTTATGCTGGAAAATGGGTTTTCCCCTTGTTTCCAAGGCGAGTTCTCATTACTTCGGAGGACTTACTGTCCCTAGCGTTGATTGTGCTGGGAATCTCTGTATTGTCGGCCATTCTGGGGATATGGAAGGCCATGCGGGTCGAACCGAACGAGGTGGTGGCATGAACGATCCCTCTATGGCCGTTGAGGCACAGAGCCTCACCAAGATCTATGGCAGCGGGAACGTAGAAGTGGTGGCAATGCAGGATGTATCGTTCGCGCTGGCCAATGGCGAGGTGGTTGCACTGTTGGGCCCGAGTGGAGCAGGAAAATCCACATTACTCACGATAATCGGTTTAATAAATACACCGACTTCAGGCAAAATCAGGCTTGGAAGCGATCTCGTCACGGACGGCCCAGTGGCCAAAGTAAATTTACGTTCATACCGTCGCCGATTTATCGGCTACGTTTTGCAGAAGGCCAATCTAATCCCATTCCTGACGGCGCTGGAGAATGTCCAACTCGCCCAGGAGATCAACGATATTTCGGGAAAACCTGCTCGGCATAGAGCCATGGAGTTGTTGGAATACCTCGGAGTACAGCATAGGGCAAACAATTTGCCTTACATGCTCTCCGGTGGAGAGCAACAACGCGTAGCCGTGGCGCGAGCTCTCGCCAACAAGCCGCGTCTCGTGCTTGCAGACGAACCCACCGCAGCCCTGGATAGCGTTCGAGGTCGCCAGGTGATGGAACTCTTTCGCACCGTGGCTCACGAGCAGGGAACTACAATCCTTGTGGGCACGCACGATCATAGGGCCTTGGATGTTTTTGACCGAATTCTGGCAATGGAGGACGGTAAGCTGAAGTCCAATTACGTGAATGGCGCGGATAAAGAATTGAAAGTGAGCTGAGTTCATTCGAATGTAATTCTGGGAATGAAGGGCCTTTTTCGGGTGACAGCCATCAGGTGGCCGTGATATGGTCGTGCCGCGCGGGAATTCTCGTACAGCTTTGTATATAAATTAATAATAAATTTTCTTCGTTTGTACGGAGGCTTTGTATCCGACTTGGCCTTCGCTACTTGAAATGATAGCCGGGCGCTCGTTCATGCCCGGTTTCTTGGGAGGAATCATGAGGGCGGCCGGACTCGTCGCTATCGTCGTTGTGCTTTCTTTATGTCCAGCAGGTTGTTTGGTTCTGAACCGGATGTCCCAGCACCACCAGACGGCTCCACATGTCGTGGCGCCTCCGGATTCGAGGGCTTTTCAGCGCCCTGGCGCTGGTCGGGCGCCGGAACCACTGACTTTGGAGCAATGCATTGAGACCGCGCGGGCAAACAACCCCTCCTTGGCCGCGGGAGCGTGGGACGTGCAGACCACACTTGCTCAGTGGAACATTGCGGCAGCCGAAAGATGGCCGAATGTCCGCGGGACGGCCAGCTATAACAGCTACTTGCAAAATCAACGTCTTGTCCCGGTCCGTAAGAACAACGATCCCGGAATGTTCAGCACGAGCCTTTTCGCTGGGGATATAATTCTCAGGATGCCGCTCTTCACCGGGGGGCGCATCACAAATGAGATCAGCGCCGCGAGTCTTTTGAGTCAAGCAGCGGAACACCGTCTTGCCCGCACTTGGGAAGAGTTGGTCTTCAATGTTTCCAGCACATTTTATACGATTCTGGGTCAACGGCCCCTGATTGAATCTTTGCGGTTTTCCGTCAATGTGTTGAAAAAAC
>Ga0172370_10009976_pt1 | contig 10980 bp, 6 predicted proteins | sample LakKiv5m_FD_114538 | JGI IMG/M metagenome (GOLD analysis project Ga0172370, IMG submission 114538) | Freshwater microbial communities from Kabuno Bay, South-Kivu, Congo - kab_022012_11.5m | ecosystem: Environmental > Aquatic > Freshwater > Lake | place: Democratic Republic of the Congo...
GAGACTATCTGTTTGATGGCAAGGTCGAGCTCTTCCTCGGTCAGCCTGCGGCCCGGCGACTTGCGGCCAAGCGCGGCCCGCACCGCCTGGAAGAACCCGACGTCGTCGCGTATCTCCTTCGTCTTCTCGTGCGGCACCGACAGGGCGAACGCAACCGACAACTCCTTCACTGCCTGCGCGTACCGCTCCTGCCCGTTCTCCTGCGCGAGGATATGCTCCTGCGCCCTGGGCAGGAGGGCAATCCGCTGCGCCGGCTTTCCGGTCCAATCCGACCAGTCGAATCCATGGAACATGTCGCAGCAGACCTCGTACTTCTCGAGCATCTTCGCCACCGCCTCTTCCTGGCTGAACGTCGGCTTGCCCTTGCCGCCGCTCTCGGTATACGCGGCCAGCGCCTTCTTCAGCGAGTCCGCGATGCCGATGTAGTCCACGACCAGCCCGCCCGGCTTGTCGCGGAACACGCGGTTCACCCGCGCAATCGCCTGCATCAGCCCGTGCCCCCGCATCGGCTTATCCAGGTACATCGTGTGCAGGCACGGTGCATCGAACCCGGTCAGCCACATGTCACGCACGATGACAATCTGGAACGGGTCTTTTGGGTCCTTGAACCGGTCGGCGAGTTTCCTCCGCTTCTCCTTGTTGCGGATATGCGCCTGCCACTCGGCCGGGTCGGTCGCGGACCCGGTCATAATCACCTTTACCCGTCCTGTTTCCTCGTCGCCGCCCCAGGCCGGCCGGAGCTTCACAATCTCGTCGAAGAGGTCCACGCATATCCTGCGGCTCATGCACACGACCATCGCCTTGCCGTCCATCACCTCCAGCCGCTTCTCCCAGTGCTCGACCAGGTCCTTCGCGACCTCGGCTATCCGCTTCTTCGCGCCGACGACCTTCTCCAGCCGCGCCCAGCGCGACTTCAGCTTCTCCTTGTGCTCGACTTCCTCTTCCTCGGTCGCCTCCTCGAACTCGGCGTCCACCTTGGGCTTCTCATCCTCGGGCAGGTCGATCTTCGCCAGCCGGCTCTCGTAGTAGATAGGCACGGTCGCCTTGTCCTCGACCGCGCGCTGGATGTCATACACGCTGATGTCGTGGCCGAACACCGCCCGCGTGTCGCGGTCAGAGAACGATACCGGCGTGGCTGTGAAACCGATGAACGACGCATTGGGCAGGGTGTCGCGCATCGACCGCGCCAGCCCGTCGATGAAGTCGTACTGGCTCCGGTGCGCCTCGTCGGCTATCACGACGATATTGCGTCGTTGTGATAACGCCAGACCCTCACCCACGCTGCGCGCCCTCACCCTGCTTCCCTCTCCCACTGGGAGAGGGACCGAGGATGAGGGTTCCGCCTTCGGCGGAATGAACTTCTGAATGGTCGTGAAGACCACGCCGCCCGAGGCTACCGAGAGAAGCGTACGCAGATGGTCCCGGCTCTCGGCCTGCACCGGCTCTTGGCGCAGCAGCTCCCTGCACCCGCAGAACGTGCCGTAGAGCTGGTCGTCGAGGTCGTTCCTGTCGGTGATGACCACGAGCGTCGGATTCTCCATCGCCGGGTGCTCGACAATTCGGCCCGCGAAGAACGCCATGGTCAGGCTCTTCCCCGACCCTTGCGTGTGCCAGACAACGCCGGCCCTGCGGTCGCCCTTCGGCTGCGAAGCTCTCACGGTCGCCTCGACCGCGGCCTGCACCGCGTGGAACTGATGATACGCGGCCATCTTCTTCGTGAGCCGGCCTGAGCCGTCGTCATCGAACACGACGAACCAGCGGATGAGGTCGAGGAACCGCCTGCGGTCGAACGCGCCCCGCAATAGCACTTCCAGTTGTGGCCTTGATGTCGGCTCGACCTCTTGTCCCTCGATGGTCCGCCACGGCAGGAACCACTCCTTGCCTGCGGTCAGCGTGCCCATCCGCGCTTCCAGCCCGTCGGAAATCACCAGCGCGTCGTTGTAGGTGTAGAGCGAAGGAATCTCATTCTTGTAGGTCTGGTACTGCCGGTAAGCGGACCAGATGTCCGCGGCTTCGTCGGCCGGGTTCTTCAGCTCGATGCCGGCGAGCGGCAGACCGTTCACGAACAGCACGATGTCCGGCCTGCGGTTGTGCGTGTTCTCAACGACGGTGAACTGATTGACCGCGACCCAGTCATTATTGTCGAGGTCGTCGAAGTCAACCAGCCGCACCGGATGCCCGCGCAGGTCGCCATCCGAGGCGCGGTACTCGCTCGTGATGCCATCCACCAGCCAGCGATGGAACTGCTGATTGTTCACCGCGAGCATCGGCGCATCCGGCCTCAGCACCCGCCGCTCCGCGTCGGCCAGCGTCTCCTCCGGCACGCCCTCGTTCAGCCTCTGAAGAGCGTTCCGGAACCGCTCCAGCAACACAACATCGCCGTACTCCTTCCGCTCGGCAAACAACTCCCCCGGCGCAATCTCAGGGCCGCTCTTCACCGCCCAGCCTAGCTCAGCCAGCCAGGCTAGAGCTGCGTCTTCAACGACGGATTCGGAGAAACGGGTATCAGCCATTCACTCTCCCGAACTTGACAAGTTTGGGCCGGCGGCGATGATTAGATGATTCTCTACCAAGCGTAGGGTACCTACAGAGGCCTCGGCCGCTGGGCCAGCAATGCGAACCAGCGGCTTCCCTTTCTCATGTTGCACGTCTGCCCGGCTCTCGTCGCAAGCGACGTCGAGTCATGCAGGCCGCTTCTTTTCTTGGCCCATCTGCGCTGACAATGCGAAGACCGACTTGTCGATGTCGCTGTCAAGCGTTGCGGACTTGAGGGCGACATCTAGGTCGTCGCTGTATTCTTGGCTGCCGGTTACTAGCCCGTGAAGGATGCCGAGCGCCTTCGAGAACACTGGCTCCAACTGCTTCGTGTCCCCCTCAAGCTGGCCAATTTGGCCGGCGAGTCGGTCTTCGTCGGTGCCAAAGATCCCGCTGCCGACCCAGAGTTGCGCGGCTATTCGTGCAACGTGAAATGACCCGTTGTTGGCGAGCTTGCGCTTGATATTGTCCGGGTCAGTGCCAAACTGACTGAGCCACTTGGCAGTTTCCCGGTGGATCAGAACAGCTAGGACATACGGTTCGACTATTCTACCGCAGAAGATACTATCGTACATCTCGCCCCAGACTTTGTACTTGCGCCTTCGCGCATCAGATGGTTTCTTAAGCACTATTGCCAAGAAGCTCTGCCCGACGAGTTCGTTCGGGATCACCCGGTTTGAGTCAATTCCGGAGACGAGATCGAACTGCCTTGGCTTCCGCTCGTAATAGTACGCGTATTTCTGGAAGGCACGCTCCATGTTCACCTGGATGTCATCGTTCGCCCGCAGGTCTCTGCTGGTGATCTTGTTCTGATTGTTCGTGCTCAGCACCACTCTCCCAACCAGCTTACTATCATTGGTCTCGTATATCCTAAGCAGGACTCTCGTGTCAGGGGCGAGATTACCAGCCTTCTCCGCGAGCGCCAATGTCTTGGCCGTCTGGCAACCATTCACTATCTGCAAGTTCTTGACCTTCACTAGAGCGTTATCGGGATCGGTTATGGGTTCGACACTGTCACACACAATCGTTATGCCGTTGTTCAGAAACCAAAACTGCAGGCTGGTTTCCGGGTTTGTGCATGTTCTGAGGATGTCGGAATTCACTGAACCTCTGACGCCAAGGAACCGCCTTACATTCAAGTCAAACACGGACTCGCTAGGGTCGTCGTTGACGATACGCGCTATCTCCCGTGCCTGGGCGGTGCAGATAACGCCCTTCAATCCCTGTGAATGGTACTTTATCAATGACGGATTGTTGGCGTCGTACCGTATCGGAATCTCGGCGTCAACCCTTCGCTCGTGCCTCTCTAGGAAGTTGATTCTGGCCACCAGTTCGTCGGCTCCCCACGTTAGCAGCTCAAACGACGAGAAGGTGCCGTTGTCGTAGGCGCTCACGATGCCCTTTTCTTCCTGCCTGAACTCGTCAGAACGTTCCGACGCGACTCCGTTGGTGACAAAGGCAACGGTCACAGCTATGTTCGATGGACCATCGCCGCTACGGATCGCTCGGAACTCGAGTATGCGATCCCTCAGTCTGACGTTCGCCAAATTGGCGAGATCGGCCCTAGGCTTGTTTAGCACCCAGTCTAGACCGTTGCGCAGCAGGACTAGGGAATTGGATGAGAATCCATCGGTGTTCTTGGCCTGAATGATGTATACGTGCGTAAGGCCCGCATCTTGAGCATCTAGTGTGAATGTGTCGATCTGCTTTTCCTGCCCACCCTCCACGAGGTCGGCTTGCTCGAAGGCATGAATGCTTTGGCCAGTCACTAGTGAGTGGACTACGCGCAGGAACGCCAAGTCCTCTGGGACTTTGAGGATCCTAGTTGTCTCTTCGACTCGCTCATTCACTATCTGCTGTTTGATGCTCACAATCCCTCCTATGATTTGACTGCGGACTCTGCAATCTCCCCGCTCATCAGCTTCGGCAGGAACGCGTCACCGGGACCTGCTCATTCGCGCTCCTGGCGCCACGTCGAGGAAGAGGTAGTGTGTTCGGTCAGCCAATCCGTGATTGCGCGGGATGCTCATCCGCGCGTACATACCTGCTATCAGCTTGCGCCACTCGCTAGCACTCGATGGGCAGCGCCAGTTCGCGTGGCTATCATGTGTGAAGTAGAGGAAGAGCAGTCTTGCCGGCTGAGGCGGCCTCGCACGATTCAACAGGAAATTCAGCGTGGCGAACCTGTTCGCCACTTGGTAGCAGCCTACTCCAAGCCATGTACTTTCCACCGCATCGTGAGGTACGCCCATATGGTCGGCAGTCTCGGTCAGCGCCCTGACTATGGTCGTCAGGCTATCACCACCCGCCTGGCATGCGGTCGTGGGGTAACCAAGGAATTCCTTCTCGTGAGCCTTCGCCTCAACCAAAAGCCACTCAGATGCCCCACCTCGCAGAGAGATTCTACCGATTGCGTCCCAAGAGTGAATCCTCTGCCTGAGCGGATGACCGGAGTCGGGATCGGGCCAGTACGCCCGCCATGCCGCGTCGTAGCCATCCCAGTCCTTCTCTCCTCTCAGGAAGTCCACGCCCTTAACTTCTTCGTCAGCCCAAGTCCTTGATGGGTTGAAAGAGAAGTCCACCCAATCGAGGCCTATCACATCCAGCCGCAATGCACGGGTCACCTCGGCGTTGAGCTGCTTCCTGTGCCTGCCCATCCAACGTAGTAGGTGGCACTCGCTTCCGTAGCCATAGCCTATTCTGCTCATCGCGAGCTCCTCGGTGCCTGATTCACTCTCACCTCCCCGCTCATCAGCTTCGGCAGGAGCGCCTAGGCGAAGGGCGAACGACGAAGTCCGAACGTCGAACACGCCGAACCTGCAGCCCATTCCTGACGCGTCCCGACGATGAAGTCCGAACGTCGAACGTATCAGACATCCTGCTCATTCTATCCCCGGTCTGCTCCACTTCCCAGCTCGTCGCTCGTCGTTCGAGCCCCTTCCATCCGCTTCCTGTTGTTCGTCCTTCGCACTTCGTCGCTCGTCGTTCCCTCGTGCTGTCTTCTTCGACGCGACCGCAATCGCCACCAACTGGTCGGCCTCGTCCTGCAGGCGACGCAATTCGGGTTCGGATGCGCACCCGAGGCCCTCGAGAAGCTCCATCCAATACATACACTCGTCAGCCTCTTCTTCGACTATCGCCATCTTGGCAAGGAAGTCGGCTCGTGACTTGGCGCGGCGTGCGGAACGGTAGTTGGCGCCGACCGAGGTCGCGCTGCGGGTCAACTGCTTGCCGATGATCAGGAACTCCTGCTTGCGCGGCAAGGCTGCACAGAGCCGGATGACATCCAGTGCGAACCGCTTCGTCCGCTCCTTCAGGTCACTCATCTGCTACGTCCGGTGTTCGACTCTCGTACTTCGCGCTTCGTACTTCGCCGCGCGTCGTTCGTCGTCTGAATCTCTCCCGCCAGCCTCTCCCAGTTCGTACTTCGTACTTCGTCGCTCGCCGTTCGTATCTCCCCGCTCATCAGCTTCGGCAGAAGTGTGTCGCGGATGGCGGCGAGAGTCCGGGATTCCCTGGCGTTTGCCACGACACGTTGGTACATCGGCCTCAGCCGTGAGTCAAAATCGATCATCACGTTGGGTAGAGGTGACACCACAGGGATGGGCCGGAAGTTGCTCTTGCTGATTTCCAGGAAAGTCGTGCCATTGGCCCGACCTACAATCTCGTCATGGTTGAAGCGCGCCCAGTGCAGAAGGAACAGATTGGAGACATGCCCCTTAGGCCGCATAGCGATGAAGCCTTGGTTAATGGCAACGGGGACTTCGGCGACCGCGAGGTAGCCAATGGGCGCACGAGATGACAATAGGACCGTTCCCGCTGGGAGCAGGCCGGAGCTTATCTGCTGAAGCCCTGCATCAGTCACACTGCGCTCAGTGTCGAGCAACGCTGGCACGTCTAGGGTCGCTAGGTCCTTTGGCGTTGCCCAATGGTGCGTGCCGTTCTCCCAGAACGTTGGGTTGGTCGTACTAGGCGTGGAACCGCCGACCACCTCCGCCATATCCTCGATTGTTCCCGGCCTCCATCCCTTCGGAATCGGTCCTATCGGCGAGTCGATCATGCCCACATGGCCCTCACTCGACCTTCGGCCACCCTCTCCCAGTGGGAGAGGGAAGGATGAGGGAGGCTTGCCTGCCATTAGCATCGGTAGGCCTTCGTATGGGTAGGTGAAGCAAGCCTTGAAGATTGCCCGCGCCATCTGCTCCAGCGTCTCGTTCATCTTCCGGTTCAGCTCAATCTTGTCATCCAGCGCGCCGAGGATGCGGGCGATGGCCTGCTGGACCGGAATAGACGGAACGGAGACGGGTAGACCCTCAAGGTCCCGCTGTGTCAGGTAGGGCAGTGCAGTACCAGATACGATATCATTGAAGTCGAGAGTGGTGAGAAGGTAGTAGAAGAACTCAGAGGCAACCCAGTTGGGGTCTGGAATCGCGGTCATCATGTTGTTGTCCACGACGGTATCGCGTACGAGCAAACGACGACGGTTGTACGTGAGGGCTACGCCAATCTTGGCAAAGGCAGTTGCACCTGCAGGGTGGATGTTCGCCTTAAGAAGCCGCGCCCGCTCTCTCGACACCCAGTTGTTTGCCGCCTCTATTCTGTATCGGTTCGCCGGCAGCTCCATATCGCTGACCTTGATGAACGGAAGGTTCCCCTCAGTCTCGCCCTGAAACTCGGTCGGGAATACTGAGCCTGAACGGAACTCGCACAGCTCACCTAAAGTCGTCTCCCGCCACTCGCTCGGCATGGTCAGCTACTAGGAGAATGGAGAATAGTGAATTGCGAAGGGTGAAAGAGGATGGACATGAAGCGCCGCCGGATGAGGAAATGGAGAACAGTGAATGGTGAAGGGTGAAAGAGGATAGACATGAAATGGTGAATTGGGAAGAGCGAATGGTGAAAGCGGATAGAAAACCGGGAAGGGTGAAGGAGGAAATGGTGAATTGAGAATGACGAAGGGTGAAAACGAACGCTCACTTGGTGCCCTGTCTGACCTTCTTGACTATCGCCGTGAGGATGGCGATGACCTGATTGCACTCATCCAACAGGTCAGCGACGTCCTTGGCCGCTACGATGCCCGTTGCCGACAGGAGCCTGAGCCAGTAGTGCGTTTCCCGCGCTTCTTTGCAGGCAATCGAGCACTTCGAGGTGAAGTCGGCGCGACTCTGACTCGCCTGGGCCTCTTCGACGTTGGCTCCAACCGAAGTCCCGGAGCGCAAGAGCTGCCCGGCCAGGATTCGGGACGTAGGCTCACGGCGGTCGAGCGCCCGGCACAGCGCGACAACCCGGACGCCGAACGCGAATGTTCGCTCAGTCAGGTCCCGCCTGCTTTCCGTCACCTCGAGTTCCTTTTTCACCATTCACCCTTCACTCTTCACCACTTCTGCGTCACTACGCTCACTAATACGCTCACTTGAGGGTAGTACGCTTACTCTGGACTTGCTGCCAGCGGGCCGCCGGGCCTCGGCCTTGGCAGGTTACGGCTCCGGCCTTCTTCAGTTCGGCCAGGAGCAGCCGAATCCACTCCCGCCCGACTCCCGGACACGCTCGCTCGATGTCCACAAGGCGGAACTCTCCGGTTTGAGCGCGTACGGCCCGCAGGACAAGTTCCCGCTTGGCACCGCGCGGCGAGCTGACCTGACCGAGTCTCTCCTCGAACTCCCGATAGGCGGTCTTCAGTGTGTAGAGCACGAAGTTGACGTAGTGCCAGGGGTTGTGCTTGCCTTGATGCCAACCCTCGGAACTCAACTCCAGCGTCTCGTAGTAGCGTTCCTTGTTTTGCTCAATCGTTCTCTCAAGACTGATGTAGCGCCCCACTTCGTATCCGAGATGATAGCACTGGAGCAAGAGCAGCAAGCGCGAGACCCGGCCGTTGCCGTCGCGGAACGGGTGGATGCAGAGGAAGTCGAGGTTGAACCCCGCCATGGCGATGGCCGGATGAACCGGGTGGTCGCGCTCCAGGTCTTGCCAGAGGTCGACCATCTCCTTGATACCGGCCGCAATCTTGTCCGGTGCCACCGCGCGGAACCGGACGCGCTGACGCCCATCTGCGTAGCGCTGGATGATGTCGCAGGGCTTGGTCCGGTACTTGCCCGCGTCCCAGATGCCGCCTCGGGCCAGGAGGTGAAGGCGCTTTATGCTCGCCTCGTTGACCGCGATGCGGCCGGCCCGCTCGTGTAGCTCTCTGAGCGCGTCACGGTAGCCACGAACCTCCTCTTCGTCGCGGTCCCGCAGCAGCGAACGCCCAACGACGACCGGTAGCACACGGGCGGGAGCGATAGTGACTCCTTCGATGCGGTTAGATGACACGGCGCTCTCGATCAGCGCATGTTCGCGCAGGACCTTGAGCCTTTGCGGAGACTGGCGAGTGAACAGCTCCTGTCGGCCCTGCGCCTTGTCCAGATCGGCCAAGTACCATGCAGTAGCGGCGGGAATCGTCTCCAGTCCCGCTGCAAACCGGCGCAGAGTCATTGCGTTGCCCCTTTCATCATCTCCGCAGCCTCCTGTTCCGCGCCCCTCCCCGACTTGAAGTCACAAATTGTGATCTCAAGATGCGCGAGCTGCGCTTCACCTGCCGCGCACTTGAAGTGCCATTTTGGCACTTCAAGTTCACGGGACTATGCTCCATATCCCAGTCCTTTCAGGTTCTTGCGAATCTCCTTCTCAAGCTTGTCTGATTCTTCCAACTGCTTCTCCAGGTCTGCGGTCAGACGCTGCATCTTCTCGGCGAAAGGCTCCGAGTCTGCGGCCTGCGGCTCGGCGCCGACATAGCGGCCCGGCGTGAGGATATGGCCGTGGCCGCGGATCTCGTCCAGCTTGGCTGACTTGCAGAGTCCTAAGACGTCTCGGTAGACGTCACCCTCACCTCTGCCTCTCCCAGCGGGAGAGGGACTACCCTCACCCATATTCCCTCTCCCACTGAGAGGGAACGGTAGAGCGGCCGCGATCTTCTTGAGGCCAGACTCCGTGTCCCCCAGTACTTCGCTGTTCGGTAACCTCACGACCGTCAGACCTTGAGACCTGAGGTACGAGTCGCGCCTCGTGTCGTGCTGCTTCTGTTCCTGCTTGTCGTGAATTGGACCATCCAGTTCGACAACAAGCTTGTGCTCGTCACAGTAGAAGTCTGCAACATAGTCGCCGAACTGGTGCTGTCTCCGGAACTTCAGTCCCAAGAATCTCCGATCACGCAGCAGTTCCCACATGACCTCTTCTGCTGGCGTTTGCTTCTTCCGTAGCTCGCGCGCCCTCTCTGCGAGGCCCGCAAAGTCGTAGCCACCACGATAGTGGCCCTCGCCCAGCGCGGGGCGCCCCTCACCCGACCTTCGGTCACCCTCTCCCACTGGGAGAGGGTTGGGGTGAGGGTTCGCAGGATTGCCCCGCCAAGCGTGGTAGGTATCGGCAATTCTGCGAATGTCGTCGTCAGTGAGTTCACGGTGGGTCCTGTCCACCATTGTTCCGAGCTTCTTTGCATCAATAAACAGGGTCTCGCCCCTGCGGTCGCGCATGCCACTCTTGCTGCGCGTGACGAACCATAGGCATACTGGAATCTGCGTCGAGTAGAAGAGCTGGCCGGGCAGGGCAATCATGCAGTCTACGAGGTCGGCTTCGATGATGTTCTTCCGAATCTCGCCTTCGCCCGACTGGTTCGAGGACATCGAGCCGTTGGCGAGCACGAAGCCGGCCGAGCCGGTCGGCGCGAGGTGGTGGATGAAGTGCTGGACCCAGGCGAAGTTGGCGTTGCCTTCGGGCGGCACGCCGTACTTCCAGCGCTTGTCGTCCTTGAGCCTATCTCCGCCCCAGTCCGAGTCGTTGAACGGCGGGTTGGCGAGCACGAAGTCGGCCCGCAGGTCTTTGTGCAGGTCGTTGTGGAACGAGCCTTCGTTGTTCCAGAGGATGCTGCCCTCGATGCCGCGGATGGCGAGGTTCATCACGCAGAGCCGGTAGGTGGTCTGGTTCCGCTCCTGGCCGAAGACCGAGATGTCGCCGACGTTGCCGCCGTGTTCCTGCACGAACCGCTCGCTCTGGACGAACATCCCGCCCGAGCCGCAGCAGGGGTCGAAGACGCGGCCCTTGAAGGGTTCGAGCATCGCGACCAGGAGGCGCACGATGCAGCGGGGCGTGTAGAACTGGCCGCCCTTCTTGCCCTCGGCGCTGGCGAACTGGGTGAGGAAGTACTCGTAGGCGCGGCCCAAGAGGTCCTTGGACCCATACGCGCTCTCAGGCTGCGCGCCCTCACCCTTACTCCCTCTCCCATCGGGAGAGGGAAACGGAGTCTGCGCAACCTCGTTCCTTCGCCCCTCTCCCGCTGGGAGAGGGGTTGGAGGTGAGGGTCGGAAGTTGACGTTGGCGAAGAGGTCGATGAGCCCACCAAGCGTGGCCTTGTCGATCTGCTCGCGGGCGTAGTTCTTGGGCAGGACGCCTTTGAGCTTGGGGTTGTCGCGCTCC
>Ga0172370_10009977_pt1 | contig 10980 bp, 9 predicted proteins | sample LakKiv5m_FD_114538 | JGI IMG/M metagenome (GOLD analysis project Ga0172370, IMG submission 114538) | Freshwater microbial communities from Kabuno Bay, South-Kivu, Congo - kab_022012_11.5m | ecosystem: Environmental > Aquatic > Freshwater > Lake | place: Democratic Republic of the Congo...
CCCGCTCAAAGGGGAAATGCCGAACTTCCTTTACGTCCAGTTTCGAGAGGATTACTACTATTATTACATAATGTTGGGCTTTTTTTTCATCGGGCTTTTCTATCTCAATTGGTTCCGGCACAGCCGCATCGGCTTTCAACTGCGCTCTATCAAGGACAATGAAGAAGTTGCCAGGAGCCTGGGTATCGACTCCCATTGGGCAAAAATCAAAGCTTATGCTGTTGCAACAGCGTTTGTGGCCGCTGTAGGTTCTTTTCACGCTTGTTACAACTTTAATATCGAGCCTGAAGACGTCATGAGCCTTGATTTGTCAGTTCTAATAGCGTTGATGGCCATGCTGGGCGGCGCCGGGAGCCTGTTCGGGCCGATCATAGGAGCGGCTATTCTGGTTCCAATGAAGAACTATCTGGGAGCGTGGTTCGGGGCCAGGGCCGGGCTTGCGGGGCTGGATCTCATTATCTACGCCACAATTATAATGGCGATTGCCGCGTTTGAGCCCCGAGGAATTTGGGGGCTCATCACCCGCCTGCGGGAACGTAGGAGCAACCGATGGCCCTCCTGAAGGTAGAAAGTCTCGATATGACATTTGGAGGGCTCCACGCCAACCGAGACATTTCCTTTGAAGTGGCCGATAGGGAACTCCTCGGGCTGATCGGCCCCAACGGAGCGGGAAAGTCTACATTGTTCAACTGCATGGCAGGTCTTCACGCCCCCACTTCCGGGGAGATATATTTCAGAGACCGAAATGTGACCGGCTTGAAGCCCTATCAAATGGCCCGTCTGGGGCTGGCGAGGACTTTCCAGGTGTACGTGGCTACAGGAGACTTGAACGTCCTGGAAAACGTCATGGTCGGAAGCTTTCTCCGGACCCGGTCACGAGTGAAGGCCAAAGCTAAGGCTGAAGGACTGCTGGAGAAAATGGGACTTACGGGCCTGGAACACGCGAGGGTGGCTAATCTGCCGGTTGCGGCTCAGAAGCGAGTAGTCATGGCCACGGCTTTGGCTACAGATCCCATGCTGCTCCTGCTCGATGAAGTGGCGGCCGGGTTGAATCCTTCGGAAATCGAGCAGATGATGGAAGTCATCCGCTGGGTGCACGGAGACTTGCGAATTACAGTTATCCTCATCGAACACGTGATGGAACTGGTCATGAACCTTTCTCACCGGGTGCTGGTCCTGGACTCCGGCCGACTCATTGCCGAAGGCGAGCCGAAGGAAATCGTGCACAGACCCGAGGTAATCAAGGCCTACCTTGGTGAACGATACGTGTCCGAGCACTTTGTAGGCGGGTCAAGATGACTCAACCCGTACCCGGGCTCTGCTCCCACTTCAGTAGTTCAGCGTCCCCATATTTGCTGAACCGAGACCCGAGAGAATTCAACCAGGAGGGGCGATTTGGACTCAGCCGCTGAGCCTATCCTTAAATTGGAGGACGTGAAGGTCCGTTATGGAGCGGCCACGGTGGTCCAAGGGGTCAGTCTGGAAGTATTCCCGGGTGAGACGGTTTCAGTAATCGGGTCCAACGGCGCCGGCAAATCCACGCTGCTCAAGGCCATTATGGCCGCTCAACCCGCATACTCGGGCCGAATAATATTCGAGGGACGCGAGATTCAGAGTCGTCGTACGGCGGACATCGTCCGAATGGGACTCATTTATGTGCCGGAGAATCGAAGGTTGTTCAAACCGCTGTCCGTCGAGGAGAATCTTCTGCTCGGCGCTTACACTCTGGAAGAAGAGGACCGGAAACAGGCTAATCTCGCATCAGTGTACCGGCTTTTCCCCGCGCTGGAGCATCGCCGCGAACAGCCAACTGCAACAATGTCCGGCGGCGAGCAGCAGATGGTTGCCATCGGAAGGGGATTAATGAGCAGTCCCAGGATATTGATGCTAGATGAACCGTCTCTGGGGCTGGCGCCTCTTCTGGTAGACGAGGTGCTGGACACGGTGAGAAGACTCAAGGAACAGGGCCTGACCATTCTGCTGGTTGAACAAAATGTGCGGGAAGCCCTGGAGATCTCAGACCGCGCATATGTACTGCAAACGGGCCGAATCACAAACCAGGGCCCGGCTCAGCAACTGCTTGGATCCAGTGAAATAGGGAAAGCTTTCCTCGGGCTGTAGGCGCCATGATTTAAGACTTCGTCAGTTCAAGGAAACGAGCACTCCAGGATAACGGACGTGTTAGACGGAGGAGATCATCCTTGACAAGACGTCGTACTAGTCCATACTCCACAAACATGGTAAAGATTCTCTTTCAATCAACGTGATTAAATGCGTTCTTTCTTCAGGCTCATGGGCGTCGCTGTAACCATCTAGAGTCTAACGAGCCGCCGGTTGGCCAATAGGGGAAATGTTCCGCATCGGAGGTGTCGTGAAACGGACAATCATAGCCATTGTGCTTCTCATTCTGGTTGCATTGGGTGTTGGGGCGATTATTCTTCTAAGCCACCGCGCAGTCCCCAAGAAATATTCCGGTGTCCCGGAACAGGTCACGATTGGTGTGGTGCCCGTGGATGTGTCCGGGCCTATATGGATAGCCGAGAACCAAAGGTACTTTTCTGAAAATGGACTCAGCGTAGGGATAAAGGATTTTGAGACGGGCAAGTTGGCGGTAAATGCTCTTTTGGCTGGTGAAGTTGATGTTGCCACCGCAGCAGAGTTTATCTTAGTCGGAGAGGCTATGAAGGAACAAAAACTCCAGACAATAGGGAGCATCGCCAAATCGGATATTCATTACCTTATCGTCAGGAAGGACAAGGGTATTCTCCAAGCGCCGGATCTGAGAGGGAAAAGGATTGGCCTCCCGCGGAAAACGAGTCCCGAATTTTATCTTGGCAGGTATCTTCAGTTACATGGTATCAACCATGACGATGTCACTCTCATTGATCTGAAGCCTACGCAGGCAGAAGAATCTGTTACCAAGGGTGATGTCGATGCCGTTCTCATCTGGGACCCCTATGCGTATTCCATTGAGAAGCGTCTGAGTCAGGATGCGATGATCTGGCCCGCGCAGAGCGGCCAGATGATGTACTGGCTGCTTATAGTAAGGCGTGAATACGTCACCGCACATCCTGAACTGATCGACCGGCTCCTGAGTTCGTTCAATCAGGCGGAACAGTTTGCCGTCAATTATCCGGATAAAGCGAAGAGAATTTTGCAGCACAGACTGCACGCCGAGGAGGCATTTGTGGAGAGGACTTGGCGGAACAGTAGGCTCTCTTTATCGCTTGATCAAGGGCTCATTTTAGCGATGGAGGACGAATCGCGTTGGATGATCGACAACAACCTGACCAGCAACCGGAACATGCCATACTATCCGGATCATATTTATTGGCAGGGTCTCAAGAAGGTGAAACCGTCATCGGTGACTGTCATCCATTGAGCACAAGGACATGACCATAAAGTCAAAGCTAATCCTCAGTGTCATTTTCTTCGGCATCATAGCCCTCGTAGCCGCCATCACCCTAGTGGTGACATTTCGGCATTCAAACGTATCCATAGCAAGGGAAAATATAGCGGAGAAGCTCCTCTTGGCAAGTTACGAACTGTCGGAGCTTTCCAATGACTCCATCCTGTTCCGTGGGAAAAGACAGGCGCTGCAATGGGAATCAAAATACGACTCGATGGCTGGTTGGTTGGCGCAGCTACCCGTAGATGGACCGGAAGAACAAGTGCTAGTGGAAAATATCGCTGCAAATCATGTTCGGATGAAAGCGATTTTCGACGACGTGCGAGCAACTCTCGAGGCGAGCCCTGTCAAGGCACAATTTGCCAGCAATATTGGATTCCTCCAACTCTCGTGGTCGCGACTTACCGTCCAGACACAGGGAATAATATCCGATGCATCTCAGCTCACGCATTTGATCAGGGAGGACAGACGAGCCGTTCGGAACAGGAATACGTTTCTTATCATAGCCATGATTAGCGCTCTCATCGTATTTGGTTCGGTCAACTACCTTTTCATCCTATGGCGAGTGCTCAGATCAGTTGCTACGCTGAGGGAAGGGACAACAATAATAGGTTCGGGAAACCTGACGCATCGGATTGAAGAGACCGGCAGGGATGAGATTGGGGATTTGGCCAGGGCTTTCAACCGGATGAATGTCAACCTCGCAGCGGTTCTGGCATCTAAGGAGGATCTAAACCGCGAGGTTGAAGAACGGAAGCGTACGGAAGATCAACTCAAGAAAACCTTGGCAGATCTAGAACGCTCGAACAAGGAACTCGAACAGTTCGCATACGTGGCTTCGCATGACCTTCAGGAGCCGCTTCGCATGGTGTCGAGCTACACACAGCTTCTCGACGAGCGCTATAGGGACCAACTCGACGAGAAGGCGAGGAAATTCATCCATTATGCAGTGGACGGGGCGGTTCGCATGCAGCGGCTGATCCAGGATCTCTTGTCGTACTCGAGGGTAACCACGCGTGGCGAGGAGTTTGAACCTATTAATAGCGGAACCGCGCTCGAAACGGCAATAGACAGTCTGAAAGAGACCATTCGTGAATCCGGCGCACTCGTGACAAATGATGATCTTCCTCAGGTACTGGCGGACCAGACGCAACTTGCACAGGTCTTCCAAAACTTGATCGGTAATGCAATCAAATTTAGAGGTCCAGATCAGCCGCGCATTCACGTATCCGTCCAGGAACAAGACGGGCAGTGGCTTTTCTCGGTCAGGGACAATGGCATCGGCATCGATCCACAATACAGCCACAAGGTGTTTGTTATTTTCCAGCGCCTGCACACGCGGGAAGAATATCCCGGCACAGGGATCGGACTCGCGCTGTGCCAGCGGATAATTCGAAGACATGGTGGAGAGATCTGGTTTGACTCCAAACCGGGTGAAGGTTCAACCTTCTACTTCACGTTGAAGAAGGCAACACAGGAGGGCCGTGGTAATGGGCAGTAAACGCCGCATCCAACTCATCGACATTCTGCTTGTAGAGGACAATCCGGGCGACGCGGATCTGGCACGGGAAGCCCTGGAAGGGAACAAGATGTGCAACGAACTGCATGTGGTTAGCGATGGCGAAGCAGCCATGGCGTACCTACGACGCGAGGGTAAATACTCTGAGGCCGCCCGGCCTGACCTGATACTGCTCGATCTCAACTTGCCGAAGAAGGACGGCCGGGAAGTCCTGGCCGAAATCAAGGCTGACGAAAACCTGAAACGCATACCCGTGGTAATCCTGACGATGTCGCGGGACGAGGAAGACATATTAAAAAGCTATGATCTGTATGCAAACTGCTATATCACGAAGCCGCTCGATATCGGTCAGTTCTTTAAGGTCGTAAAGACAATCGAGGACTTTTGGCTAGGTATCGTAGCACTGCCACCCAACGGAGCTAAGAAATGACGAGCCACTTGCGGGTCCTGCTTGTGGAAGACAGTGCTGGTGATGCAGATCTCGTACGGGAGTATCTGTCTCAAGCACGTCAGTGCGTCTTCGAGGTTGAGCGCGTGCCGAGCCTGTCATTAGCGATTTCACTTCTCGAGCGGGTGCAAGTCGACGTCATCCTCCTTGACCTCGGGTTACCAGACAGCTCAGGCCTCGAAACCCTTTCGCGCGTTCTCGAAACGGCGCATGGAAGTCCAACGGTAGTCTTGACCGGGCTGGATGACGAGATTACAGGGCTGGAAGCGGTCAGGTTGGGCGCGCAGGACTTCCTTTTGAAGGGGAGTTTTGCACCGGATCTGCTGATTCGAACCGTTATCTATAGCATTGAGCGAAAACGGATGCAGGATGAGTTACGGCAGGCCAAGGAGCGCACCGAGTCCATTCTAGCCAGCGTCGACGACGCACACATTATCTTCGACACTCAATGGCGATACATCTATGCGAACGAAGCCGCGGTTCGCGCCATTGGTCGGCCGCCTGAACAGCTCCTGGGAGTCTCCATGTGGGAGGTGTATCCGGACATCATAGGCACTGAACTAGAAACCGCATACCGCCGCGCGATGGACCAGCGTGTTGCGATCAGCTTAGAGTACTATTACCTCACCACTGACACTTGGTGGGCGAACCGGTTTTACCCTTGTGACGCGGGCCTGTCCGTCTTCGCCACAGAGATTACTGAGCGCAAGCGAGCTGAAAGGGCGCTTCGGGAAAGTGAGGAGCAGTTTCGCTCGCTATTTGAAAACAGCCTGGACGCGATACTGCTAACAATACCAGACGGACGAATACTAAGGGCCAATGCGGCAGCCTGTCAAATGTTTGGTATGACAGAAGAAGAAATCTGTCGAGTTGGAAGAGGGGGTGTTGTGAATAACGCCGACCCTAGATTGAAACTGGCAGTGGAAGAACGGAAGCAAACTGGAAAATTTCAAGGTGAACTCAGCTTCAAACGTAAGGATGGTAGCGTGTTTCCGACAGAAGTATCTTCCGTATTGTTCAAGGACGATGAAGGCCAATGGAAATCAACTATGATTATTCGCGATATAACTGACCGCAAACGGTCGGAGGAGGCTCAGAAGAGACTGGCAACTGCCGCAGAACAGGCTGCTGAGGCAATCGTCATCACGGACAATCAGGGAATCATTCAATACGTAAACCCTGCTTTCGAGAACATCACGGGCTACTCGCACGAAGAGGCTATTGGTCAGAACCCTCGCCTTCTCAAGAGCGGCGAGCATGACTTAAAGTTTTACGAGCAGATGTGGGGCACCATAAAGGCGGGCAAGGTCTGGTCAGGGAAACTTACAAACCGGACGAAGGAGGGAACACTGTATTATGAGGACGCTACGATCTCGCCTGTGAAGGACTCGTCTGGGAACATCGTGAACTTTGTTGCGGTCAAGCGCGACATCACCGAGCACCTGGAGCTTTCCAGACAGCTGTTCCAGGCCCAAAAGATGGAGGCAATCGGAACGCTGGCCGGTGGCGTGGCCCACGATTTCAATAACATCCTGCAGGTGGCGCTCGGATACTCCGAATTGATGCTTGGCGACGAGGGATTGCCACAGCGTTACAAATCCGACCTGCGGAAGATAAATCAATCCGCGAAGTGTGGAGCCGATCTGGTTCATAGGTTGCTCACCTTTAGCAGGAAGACGGAGGTGAAACCGCTCCCTCTGAACCTGAATCGCCGTATCAATGAAGTTAGGAAAATGCTGGAAAGAACGGTCCCGAGGATGATCGAGATACAGTTGCTTCTGGCTGAAGATCTGGCGACGATCATGGCCGACCCCACCCAAGTGGATCAGATTCTCATGAATCTTGCCGTGAACGCGAGGGACGCAATGCCTGACGGAGGAAAACTAGTTATAGAAACTGCAAACGTTTGCCTGGACACGGAATATGCCGGACTACACCTTGACGCCAAGCCCGGTCGCTATGTCCTTTTGAGTGTTGCGGACACTGGCGTAGGGATGGACAAGGAGACTCTGGAGCATGTTTTCGAGCCCTTCTACACGACCAAAGAACCTGGCGAAGGGACAGGGCTAGGTTTGGCTACGGTTTACGGCATAATTCAGCAGCATGGAGGGTTCATCAGGTGTTACAGCGAACCAGGCCAGGGGGCTACCTTCAAGATCTATTTTCCAGCAATTGTGTCAGATGAAGAAGCGGAGGAAGAACCCACTAAGGCAATGCCACAGGGCGGCTCAGAGACCATTCTTCTTGTGGATGACGAAGAGATTATTCGTGACCTGTGTTTGAGGATTCTCAAAAAGGCTGGGTACAATGTAATCACGGCATCCGACGGCAAGGAGGCCCTGGAAGTATATAGAGCGGAGAAGGAAAGGATTTCACTCGTCATTCTCGATCTGATCATGCCGCAAATGGGCGGCAAGCAATGCCTGGAACATCTCCTGAGCGTTGACCCCGACGTGAGGGTTGTGATTGCCAGCGGCTACTCCGCCCATGTTATTACACAGGAGGCCTTAGTTTCACGGGCAAGAGGATTCGTCAACAAGCCGTATAATATCAGCCAGGTTTTAACGGTTGTGCGCTCGGTGCTGGACGAAGAGGCGCCGCAATAGGAGAATTAGGATTGATCGGTTGCCTCATTCCGGCCAAAAGGGCGAAACTCAGGAATATGTCCACGAAAAGAAAAAAACGCGAAAAGGTCAAATCAGGAAAAGAAATCCCAAATGTGAGCTTTTTCCCCGATTGGTGCAAGCGATGTGGCAACTGTGTAGCGTTTTGCCCCAGGAAAACCCTGGAAACGGATGAAAGGGGCTATCCGTATGCAGCCAGACCTGAGAGCTGCATCAGTTGCCATCTCTGCGAAAAGCTTTGCCCGGATTTTGCCATCACGGTAGGAGAGAGGGCTCATGTCGTGGCCTCGCAGCGCACCAGAGGGCCTGCTCCTTCAGGCAGAAGGCCGGAGGCCGGACGCGATCGTAGTCCCGAAAGGGTGGCCAGCACGCCCAAATCAGAGGAGGATGACGATGCCTAAAAACCGCGCTCGACTCCTCCAGGGAAATGAGGCGATAGTCTTGGGGGCTCTGGCGGCAGGCTGCAATTTTTTTGCGGGCTACCCTATAACTCCTTCCAGCGAAATCATGGAACTCATGAGCCGCGAATTGCCGGCACACGGGGATGTCTTCATTCAGATGGAAGATGAAATTGCATCCCTGGGCGCCTGTGTCGGGGCAAGCCTGGCCGGCCGGAAAGCCATGACCGCAACCAGCGGACCGGGGTTTTCTCTTATGCAGGAGAACCTCGGTTACGCGTGCATCACCGAGGTACCGGTGGTTGTAGTCAACGTAATGCGGGGTGGACCTTCCACAGGCCTGCCCACGAACGTGGCGCAGGGTGACGTGCAGCAAGCCAGATGGGGAACGCACGGCGACCATCCGGGGATCGTGCTGTCCCCTGCAACGGTATCAGAGTGCTTCGACCTGACGGTGACAGCTTTCAATCACGCGGAGCGATTCCGCACGCCGGTTATTCTGCTGGCAGACGAAATGGTGGCCCACACCAGAGAGAAAGTCGTACTGCCGGAACCCGACGAGATAGACGTTATTGATCGCCGACGGCCCACCGTGCCCCCTGACTGGTACCTGCCGTACAAGACCGACGGGAGTTTGATCCCGGTGCTGGCCGATCTGGGCAAGGGCTACCGCTACCATGTGACCGGGATGGTGCATGACGAACGGGGATTTCCAACCCGCCGGCCTGATGAGGTGGGACCGTTCCTCAGCCGACTATTCGGGAAGATCAGCCGTCAGTTCGGTTACCTGGAGAATGTCAAATCCTTTTACTTGGAAGACGCAGAAATGGTCGTAATCGCTTACGGTTGTATGGCCAGATCGGCAAGGGCCGCGGTCCGCATGGGTCGGGAGCGCGGCATGAAGCTCGGGCTCCTGCAACTCATGTGCTTGTGGCCTTTTCCGCGGCGTCCGGTCTCGGAGGCCCTGACCGGCAAGAGAGCGGCCATCGTGCCTGAACTCAATATGGGGCAGCTTCGGCGAGAGGTCCTCCGCGTCAATGACGGCCGCACAATTGTCCTGGGCCTCAGCAAGACGGACGGCACAATGATTGATCCGGACGAAATTCTGAAACGCTTGCGGGAGGTGTGATGATGGAGCAAGTGAACCGCAGCGTTGTTTACGACTGGCTCCGCCACGACAAGAAGTTTCCTCATGTCTGGTGTCCGGGCTGTGGACTGGGAATCGTTTTGGGCGCGCTCGTCAGGGCACTGGTGAAGAGCGGTCTGAGTAAGGACGAGGTGGTGCTGGTCTCGGGAATCGGCTGTTCCGGCAGGCTCCCTGTCTACGTCGATGTCGGCAGCGTCCATACGACCCACGGCCGGGCGCTGACATTTGCCACCGGAATAAAGCTGGCGAAACCTGAACTCACAGTCATTACGGTCATGGGAGACGGAGATGCCTTAGCCATTGGAGGCAACCACCTTATTCACGCTGCCAGGCGCAACCTGGACATCATGGCCATCATAATCAACAACCAGAATTACGGTATGACGGGCGGCCAGTACAGCCCCACAACGCCATTGGGAGCCAGAGCTTCCACGGCATTATGTGGCCAGATCGAGCCCCCCTTTGACGTGAGTGTTCTATGCTCTGCAGCCGGTGCGGCTTTTGTAGCTCGCTCCACAGTCTACCACGTGGACCAAACGGAAAAGCTTGTGCTGCAGGCTATGACCCATCCGGGTTTCAGCGTTGTGGAAGTTCTTTCACCCTGTTACACGAACTTTGGCCGGCAAAACGTGCTCGGGTCACACATAGAGATGATGAAAGAATTCAAGAAATCCGCGGTTCCGGTCAGCCGTTGGGAGCAGATGACCGAAACAGAGCGTGAGGGTTTTTTCGTGACGGATGTCCTGGTTGACCGTCAATTGCCCCGATACTTGGATTCCTACCGCGCTGTTTGCTACACCGCTGCACGGATGAAGGCCGAGGGTAAGTTATGAGCCGCAAGGCCCTCCCCCCATTGCCCGCTCCTCGTGTGGAAGTTCGCTTTGCGGGTTCCGGCGGCCAGGGAATTGTGCTTGCCGGTCTGGTTTTTGCCGAGGCGGCAGGAGTCTTCGATGGCCGCGAGGTGGCCATGGCGCAGTCTTACGGTCCCGAGGCACGCGGAGGGACCAGCAAGGCTGAAGTGATCATCAGCGACAGCCCCATAGATTATCCGCTGTGCACACGCGTGGACCTTTTGTTGGCGATGAATCAGGAAGCTTGCGATTCATTTTGCTGGGACCTCAAGCCCGGAGCCTTGGCCATCGTGGACAAGGACCTGGTCAGCCATCCTCCGAGCAGCCGCGCGGTCGCATTACCGTTCACGTCCGTGGCGCGTGAGAAACTCAAGAGGGTCATGATGGCCAATGTGGTGGCGCTGGGCGCCATCTCTGCGCTGACAGGCCTGGTGACGCGAAGGTCACTGGAAAGATCGCTCCTGAACAGGCTACCATCCGGCACTCACGAACTAAACAAGAAAGCGCTCAGACTGGGAGCGGAGTTGGTCAAGGACATCCCAAGCAAACAGAGAGTAGATGAAGAGGAAAATCTGGACGCAGAA
>Ga0172370_10009978_pt1 | contig 10980 bp, 12 predicted proteins | sample LakKiv5m_FD_114538 | JGI IMG/M metagenome (GOLD analysis project Ga0172370, IMG submission 114538) | Freshwater microbial communities from Kabuno Bay, South-Kivu, Congo - kab_022012_11.5m | ecosystem: Environmental > Aquatic > Freshwater > Lake | place: Democratic Republic of the Congo...
AAACTTGTTGAGTTATGATTATACGAAGTAAAGCTCCATTACGTCTGGGATTAGCCGGCGGCGGAACCGATGTAGCGCCATACTCGGAAATTTATGGCGGCAATATTCTGAACGCCACCATCAGCATGTATGCATGGGCCAGTATCGTGCCCGGAGATGATGGGAAAATCATCCTGAATTCAATTGACAAACAGGAAAGTTACTCTTTTAAGTCGGCAAAGCAGCTTTCACTCAATGGCAGTCTCGACCTTCATAAGGGAATATATAACCGTGTTGTTAAGGACTTTGTTGGCCGGCCGTTATCATTTGAGCTTTCAACATATGTCGATGCCCCTCCCGGCTCCGGCCTCGGCACTTCCTCAACACTCGTTGTAGCCATCTTAGGTGCTTTTTCCGAATGGCTCAATCTCCCTATGGGAGAATACGATCTGGCTCACCTGGCATTTGAAATTGAAAGGATCGATCTTGGAATGGCAGGAGGGAAACAGGATCAGTACGCTGCTACTTTCGGCGGCGTAAATTTTATGGAATTTTCAAAGGATGACAAAGTCATTGTCAATCCTCTAAGGATCAGAGAAAAATACCTGGACGAACTTTCTCATAATCTGATACTTTTCCATACCGAGACAAGCCGTCTCTCATCAAACATCATTGAACAGCAGACAAAGAACGTAATGGCAAAAAACGAAAGGTCAATTGAGGCTATGCACAGGTTAAAGGAACAGGCCGTGATGATGAAAGAAGCGTTGCTCCGGGGTGATCTTGATAAAATAGGAGAGATCCTTGATTTCGGATGGAAGCACAAGAAAAACATGGCTGATGGTATCTCGAATCCTTTAATTGATGAAATTTACGAGACGGCGATCAGGAATGGTGCAACGGGCGGCAAGATATCAGGAGCCGGCGGAGGTGGCTTTATCTTTTTCTATTGCCCCGGAAACACACGTTCAGGTGTGATCGGCTCATTGAAAAGATTTGGAGGACAGACCAAACGATATGAATTTACCACAAAAGGATTATCCTCCTGGACGATATAACAACAACCTTTATGAAAACCTTTTATGACCTCGCCTGCAAACGCTATTCCGTTAGGCATTATCTGAACCGGCCGGTGGAGGAGGAAAAGCTGAGGTACATCCTGGAAACCGGTCGTATTGCACCTTCGGCAGCTAATTTCCAACCATGGCACATCATAGTTGTCAGGGATGAAATCACGCGGAAAGCTCTTGGTACAACATACAACCGTCCGTGGTTTCTCCAGGCGCCTGTTATCCTTGTCATTTGCGGCGATCATAATACCTCCTGGAAACGTCCTGACGGGAAAGACCATTCTGATATTGATGTTTCCATATTAGTCGACCATATGACCCTTGCGGCGACAGAACAGGGACTGGGCACATGCTGGGTTTGTAACTTCGACATGCAAAAATGCCGTGAAATCCTTGGTCTTCAGAAAGGTATCGAACCGGTGGTTTTACTGCCCCTCGGCTATCCGGATGAAAGTAAGGCGGATCATACACGGCACCTTGCCAGAAAAAAACTGGAAGATATTGTTCACTGGGACAAGTTTTGACATTCAATCAACAGGCTTTTTATAAATATTAAAACATGCGAATCAAAGAGGCCATAAAGCAATCGATAGAGGTAAAGAAGCTTATCTTGTCGGATAATAGCCTTATACAAATTATAAACGATGTTGCACAATCATGTACCGAAGCTTTCTGTATGGGGAATAAGGTCCTTTTCTGTGGAAACGGTGGAAGCGCCGCTGATGCCCAGCACCTCGCTGCCGAATTCTCAGGGAGGTTTTATTATGACCGGCTTCCTTTGCCTTCTGAGGCGCTGCATGTCAACGCCTCATATCTTACGGCTGTAGCTAACGACTATTCCTTTGAAGAAGTCTATTCAAGAATTTTAAAGGGAATCGCCCAGGCCGGAGATATACTTGTTTGTATTTCAACATCGGGAAACTCTAAAAATATCATCAGAGCTCTTGAAGCGGCACGTGAACTGGGCGTGATCACAGTCGGAATGACCGGTGAAAGCGGAGGTAAAATGCGTAATCTTTGCGACTACCTGATCAACGTACCCTCCACGGATACCCCACGTATTCAGGAGTCCCACATAATGATCGGTCACATCATATGTGAACTTGTTGAATCCTCACTTTTCCCAAAAGAAGACTGACCATTGGAAGCTATTATCCTCGCCGGTGGTTTTGGAACACGGCTTCAACCAATAGTACGGGATGTTCCCAAATCCATGGCGCCTGTTAATGACCGTCCTTTCCTCGAATATCAGCTTGACTATCTTATCACGCAGGAAGTGAGGAAAGTTATTCTCTCGGTTGGCTATAAACACGAGATGATCATAAATCATTTCAGGAACCGTTACAGATCACTTTCGATTGATTATGCTGTTGAAGAAGAGCCCCTGGGCACAGGTGGCGGGATACGGTTTGCTTTCTGGAAAATAAAATCCGGAAAGGCTTATGTCCTGAATGGTGACAGTATTTTTCATATCGATCTGAAGACATTGAAGGAGAAACATCAAAAAAAGAAAGCAGATATCACCATCGCCTTGAGGAAACTGGAACATACCAACCGGTTTGGAAGGGTAATCGTTAACAGGAATCACAGGATTACCGGATTCATGGAGAAAGATCAAACTGCCGGTCCCGGATTTGTCAACGGAGGTGTTTATGTGATTAACAAGACTTTTCTGATGGAACCTTTTTTCAGGGGGAAATTTTCAATTGAAAAGGATTGCTTTGAAAGGCTTTATTCCACAGCAAAATTCTTTGGATTTCCATCTGATGGATATTTTATCGATATAGGTGTTCCGGAAGATTTTAAGAAAGCTCAAAATGACTTTGACAGATTTAAAAATAGATAAATCCTGGACTCTGTTTCTTGACCGTGACGGAGTGATAAACAAACGGTTAGTTGGAGATTATATTAAAACCTGGGAACAGTTTGAATTCCTTCCGGGAGTTTCCGAAGCTTTTAGGATTTTCTCCGGGATCTTTGGCAGAATTGTTATTGTCAGTAACCAGCAGGGTATAGGTAAGAACATTATGTCGCCGGCAGACCTTGAAACAATTCATGCAAAGATGGTAGCTGTGATAGAGGGAAATGGCGGCAGAATTGATAAAATCTATTTCAGCCCGCACCTTGAAACAGAAGGATCCTTTTTAAGAAAACCTAATATCGGAATGGCTCTGAAGGCAAGGAAAGATTTTCCGGAAATCAGGATGAAGAAGTCTATTATGGCAGGAGATTCGGTATCAGATATGGTGTTCGGTCATCGCTGTAATATGACTACTGTGTTTATTTCAGGTGATGTAAAAGAAACCAGTCATGGTCATAAAGTCATCGATTTTATATACCCTGACCTGATCTCCTTCGCAAAAGAACTATGAAACCCTCCCTGATTTTTTTCTGTTTCCTCATCTATACCCTTATCCTGTTCCTGGTGACGTGGATCACTGCCAGGCGTGCCACAAACCGTGCATTTTTCATCGGAAATAAGAATTCCCCCTGGTACGTGGTCGCCTATGGCATGATCGGAGCTTCCCTTTCCGGAGTCACTTTCATGTCGGTACCCGGCTGGGTCGGGACAACGCAATTTTCGTATATGATGGTTGTGGTGGGTTATCTTTTCGGTTATTTTGTCATTGCAACAGTCCTCATGCCGTTGTACTACCGGCTGAATCTGACATCCATTTATTCATATCTTGAATCGAGATTTGGTTTCTGGTCGTATAAAACCGGCGCCTTTTATTTTATACTCTCACGTACTATCGGGGCATCTTTCAGGATGTTCCTTGTTGTGAACGTTCTTCAGGTCTTTGTCTTCGATGCCTGGAATATTCCGTTTGCAATAACGGTCCTGATTTTTATTATTCTTATTTTGCTTTATACTTTTAAAGGTGGGATCAAAACAATAATCTGGACAGACACTGTTCAAACTACTTTTATGCTGGCGGCTCTTGTCCTGTCGATAATACTTATTATTCGTCAGATGGGAACCGATTTCAGCAGTGTCTTCAGTTCAGTTCTGAACGGACCTTATTCCAAAATGGTTTTCACAGACTGGACAGATAAACGGTTTATTCTGAAACAATTACTGAGCGGAGCTTTTATTGCAATAGTAATGACCGGGCTTGACCAGGAAATGATGCAGAAGAACCTTAGCTGCAGATCGCTGAAGGATGCCCAAAAAAATATGTTTTCTTTCAGCATTTCACTTGTCTTTGCAAACTTCCTCTTTCTCTTTCTCGGGGCGATATTGTTCATTTTTTAACTCCATCAGAATATTCCTTTACCATCAAGATCGGATGATCTCTTCCCGATGATTGCTATTAATTATCTTAGTCCTCTTGCAGGGATCATCTTTTTAATCGGCCTGATCTCAGCCGCATATCCAAGTGCGGATGGTGCGCTTACGTCACTTACAACTTCATTCAGCATTGATTTCCTTGGAATGAATAAAAAAACCGGCATGCCGGAAAAACATAAAGAGAAGATCCGGTATCTCGTTCATTGTTCGTTCGCATTTGTATTACTTATAGTGATCGTTATTTTCAGGGCGATCAACGACAGGGCAGTGATCGATAAGCTTTTTACAATTGCAGGTTATACTTACGGCCCGTTGCTGGGATTATACGCATTTGGACTCTTCACCCGATTTGAGGTAAGGGACAGGTTTGTACCCTGGATTGCCTTAATATCTCCGGTGATTTGCTATATACTTAGCAGCTATTCCGAATTTCTCTTCAACGGTTATAAATTTGGATTTGAACTCCTCATTGTAAATGGAATGATTACTTTTGCAGGACTTCTTATTTTTCGAAAATCAAAACAAGATATACAGCCTGTACACCACCAGGAATAGAGACTAAAATTAACCATCAGATAAAAATTGGTAAAGATGGATAACCTAAGGTTTAAAGCCCTTAAAATTGCAATGACAAGGCAGAGGAAGGCCGTACAGTTTCCCAATGAAAAAGCCTCCGAATACTTTGGTGAATTAACATTCAACAAAGTTGCAATGAGAGAATACCTTACAGAGGAAGCTTTTCAGCAGGTCATGAATTCAATAGAAAAAGGTGAAAAAATCGACCGCAGGATCTCCGACCAGGTTGCCGCAGGTATTAAGGCATGGGCAATCAGTAAAGGAGCGACTCATTACACCCACTGGTTCCTTCCGCTGACCGGTGCGACGGCCGAAAAACACGATGCCTTTGTTGATCCCGTAGAAGGAGGAAAAGGCATTGAAAAATTCAGGGGAAGCGAGCTTTCCCAACAGGAGCCGGATGCATCCAGTTTCCCAAGCGGGGGTATCCGGAGCACCTTTGAAGCAAGAGGATACACTGCCTGGGATCCGACCTCTCCCGCATTCATCATGGATAAAACTTTATGTATTCCCAGCGTATTTGTCTCCTATACCGGTGAAGCGCTTGATTTCAAAACGCCATTACTTAAGGCGTTATATGCTGTTGATAAAGCGGCTGTAGATGTTTGCCAGTATTTCGACAAAGATATCACCAAGGTATTTGCAACCCTTGGATGGGAACAGGAGTATTTCCTGGTTGATTCAGCGCTATTCCAGGCCCGTCCTGACCTTGTGCTGACAGGAAGAACTCTTTTCGGACACTCATCCGCAAAAGACCAGCAACTGGAAGATCATTATTTCGGTACAATTCCGCAACGCGTAATGGGTTTCATGCAGGAGTTCGAGTTAGAGGCTCACCGACTGGGAATACCAGTAAAAACCCGTCACAACGAGGTAGCGCCAAACCAGTTTGAATGTGCACCGGTTTTTGAGGAGGCAAACCTATCGGTTGACCATAATCAGCTTCTGATGCATATTCTTGATAAAATTGCCAAACGGCATGATTTTTCATTATTGCTGCATGAAAAGCCATACAATGGAGTCAACGGTTCCGGGAAACACAATAACTGGTCGCTGATGACCAATACCAGGGAGAATTTATTGACACCTGGCAAGACTGTGGGATCAAATTTAAGATTCCTTACATTCCTCGTTAATATAATTAAAGCGGTTTATGACTATGCAGATCTGATCAGGGCAATTATTGCTTCTCCGGCAAATGATCACCGCCTTGGTGCAAATGAAGCTCCTCCTGCGGTCATATCAGTTTTTATCGGTGCACAATTGACGAAAATGCTCGATGCCATTGAAAAGGCCGGAAAAAATGTAAAAATCGTTACGGATAACAACAACGGTCTTCTTAAAGACTTTCCGAAGATACCGGAAATACTGCTGGATAACACTGACCGGAACCGTACTTCACCGTTTGCATTTACCGGTAACAAATTTGAGTTTCGCGCTGTCGGCTCTTCCCAGTCGTGTGCGCCCCCCATGACAGTTTTGAATATGATAGTTGCCAACCAGCTGTTCAACTTCAAGAAGGAAGTAGATGAAATGATTTCTAAAAAGATCAGAAAGGAAGATGCGATCTTTCATGTTTTGCAGCGGTATATCAAAGAATCTAAAAAAATCAGATTTGAAGGTAACAACTACAGCCATGAATGGCTGAGAGAAGCTTCGAAAAGAGGATTGTCAAACCTTGCAACGACCCCAGAAGCATTAAAAACAATGCTTTCAGATAAATCGGTTTCTGTTTTTGAAAGTTGTAAAGTCCTGACCGAAAGGGAACTCAGGGCCAGGCACGAAATCCGGCTGGAACATTATACCAAGAAGATACAGATTGAATCAAGGATATTGGGTGATCTGGCAGGAAATCATGTTATTCCCATTGCCATAAAGTACCAGAATACCTTAATTGAAAATGTAAAAGGACTTAAGCAGGTACTCGATCTGAAGACTTATGGCAAATTGTCACAGAATCAAATGGAAACAATCACGGAGATATCCGAACATGTTGATAAGATCAAAACCTTTATTAATGAGATGACGGAAGCAAGGAAAATCGCCAACCGTATTTCTGAACCAGAGGAAAAGGCATTCGCATATGCTGAAACGGTTTTTCCTTATTTTGACAAGATCAGATATCATTCCGATAAACTGGAACTTCTGGTCGATGATGAATTATGGCCATTGCCGAAATACCGGGAGCTTCTATTTATGAGATAAGATAACTTTAGCGAAAACCACAGGTAATATGAGTAGATTTATCATTGCTTTTCTGTCGATACTTATGTTTTTTCCGGCTGTATCGTTTTCACAGGTAAATGTCTTTCGCGTTGATAACAATGCGATGCCCCAGACAGGGGAGGGATGCTTTTATTCCTTGCCGCGGACAGTGGTTAAGATTGAAGTCACGATCGACAAGATTGAAAATTATAAAGGACCTTATGCCGATTACGCACTCAGGTACCTTGGTTTAAAAAATGTTGTATTCGCAAACTCGGTCGATTATAAGATCAGTGATATTTCAATAACCACCTATCCTGAACCGGATCCCGATCAGTATTATTTCATCGAACTTGGCGAGAAGATCTCAAAGGGTGATAAAACAGCAATGCTGATCCTTAATAATGCAGGATTAATCCTTGGAACCTTACCGGAAGCTTATGATACAATTGCTAAACCGGTTAATATGATTAAACATGAGGAATCGTCGGCAGAATCAACCAGTGAGGCGTTTGGCGAATTATTTAAATATTCTGCCGATGTAAGTGTTTTTGAGAAGATCGATACGATAATTAAAAAAATAAATATCGATACAATTACCCTTGAACGGCAATATCTGAAGAGGACAATTGTCGAGAAATCTCCTGAGCAAAAAGCAAAAGAGGCAGCCGACTTTATCTCAAAAATAAAGGACAACAGATTCAATCTTATAAGCGGCTATCAGGAAGTGAACTATAACAAGGAGACTCTTGAATTCATGGATGCACAATTAAAGCAGTTGGAGAAAGAGTACCTGAAGTTATTTACAGGTGTTAATCTTCATAAAACTTTTACCTTCAGTTTTAAATATATTCCCTTGCCGAATCAGATAAATACGGAAATTCCATTGTTCAAATTTTTACGCACAAAGGGGATTGTTGACCTGGATGAACCGGGAGGTAAAGTCATTACGATAAAGATCCAGCGTGTCGGAAATACAACGATGGTAGCGAGTTATCTGAAACGCGCCGAGAAGGAGACGAAAACTCATGGATTTTATTACCGTATCCCGGAACTGGCAAGGGTTACCGTGAAACTAGATGAATTCACGCAGGAAGAGACCCAGTGTCTCGTCGATCAGCTTGGATTGGTTACCTTCCTTCCCGCAAATAAATGGAAAGTCAGATTCCATGAGGAGACCGGAGGCATCAAAGGACTCCAGATGGATTAATTTACAAGGCTTTCCTTATCCTTACCAGCTTCTTAACCAGGTCTTCTAATAATGAAAGTTTCAGCATGTTGGCTCCATCAGATTTCGCAAATGCCGGATCGGGATGAGTTTCGATAAAAAGTCCGTCAGCACCGACGGCAATCGCAGCTTTTGCAATGGTTTCGATCTGTTCCGGTCGTCCGCCTGTTACTCCTGAGATATGGTTAGGCTGCTGAAGTGAATGAGTTATATCGACAACCACAGGGATATTAAATTTCTGCATTACCGGTATTCCCCTGAAATCCACCACAAGGTCATTATACCCGAATGTAGTTCCCCTTTCCGTGATCATCACCTGTTTATTTCCTGCTCCGGTAACTTTCTCTACTGCAAATTGCATGGATTCAGGTGAAGCGAACTGACCTTTTTTAATATTGATGAACTTCCCCGTCTTCGCTGCAGCAACCAAAAGGTCGGTCTGACGGGAGAGAAATGCAGGAATCTGAAGCACATCTACAAAATTTGCAGCAACTGAAGCTTCTCCTTCAGTATGAACATCTGTCAAGGTCGGAATAGCTAATGTTTGTCCAACTTTTGCTATTGCCGACAAAGCTTTTTCATCGCCAATCCCCGTAAAGGAATCTGTTCTTGAACGGTTCGCCTTTTTATACGAAGCCTTAAAAATAAAAGGGATGCCGTATGAATGTGCAATCCCTGCAATCGTTTTGGCTATCTCAAGAGGCATTTTCTCATTTTCAACCACACAGGGTCCTGCAATCAGGAAGAACATCCCCTTGTTATTTGACGGTAGTTTTGGAATTATTGGCATATCAGTATTTGTATTTATTTTTCCACTGAGCTTTCAGTTTCTCCCTGATCTCATTTTCCCTGGGATTGTTCTGAGGTTCATAAAATTTAGTCCCTTTGATATTCCCGGGAAGAAATTCCTGTTCTATAAAATTATTTTCAAAATCATGGGCATACTTGTAATCCTTCCCGTATCCGATCTTTTTCATCAATGATGTCGGCGCATTTCTCAGGTGCAATGGCACGGGCTGATCACCCGATCCGGTAATGGCTCTGCCGGCATTTCTGATAGCGAGATAAGAAGCATTGCTCTTCACTGAACATGCAAGAAAAATTGCAGTCTGGGAAAGTATCAGATCACATTCCGGGTATCCTATAACATCTACGGCCTGAAAACATGAATTTGCCAGCAGGAGTGCGTTTGGATTCGCGTTGCCGATATCTTCGGAGGCTAAGATCAACATTCTCCTTGCAATGAATTTCGGGTCTTCTCCTGCCCTGACCATCCGTGCCAGCCAATAGACAGCAGCGTTCGGATCACTTCCCCGTATTGATTTGATGAATGCCGAGATGATATCATAATGCATCTCGCCTGATTTATCATACAATGCAAGATTCTGCTGAATGATCCTGATTGTTTTTTCATAGGTAATAACAACAGGTCCATTGCTGTTCTTCTCAGTAGCAACTATAAGCTCAAGTGCATTCAGCAGCTTTCTTGCATCACCTCCTGATATCCTGAGTATCGCTTCGGTTTCTTCAATGTCAATTCCGATCCGGAGGGTCTTTTCAAGAAACTGTTTCCCCTGTTCTAATAATTTAAGCAGATGATGTTCTTCAAGAGTTTTCAGGATATAAATCTGACAACGTGAAAGGAGAGGGGATATCACTTCGAATGAAGGATTTTCGGTAGTCGCGCCGATAAAGGTAACCACGCCCTTTTCGACTGCGCCCAGTAAAGCATCCTGTTGTGATTTGCTGAAACGATGGATTTCATCGATAAAAAGAAACGGACTGTCGTTCGACTCCGTTGCTTTGTTGATAATATCGCGAACATCCTTAACGCCTGAACTGACTGCACTGAGTGTATAGAATTTTCGCTTAAGCTGCTTTGAAATTATATAGGCCAGGGTTGTCTTTCCGGCACCCGGGGGACCCCACAGGATCATTGAGGGAACAGTATCCGATTTTATCGCCCGGGAAAGTATGGAATCCGGTCCGATCAAATGTTCTTGTCCCAGATAGTCATCCAAAGTATCCGGGCGAAGTTGTTCTGCAAGCGGAATCAGCATCTTGATGAATAATGAACGCCTTTATTGAAAACCGGTTTAATAACACTCAAAGATACTCGATTTATCCTTCATGAACTTTCCATCAATAGTGATAATCCATAAATTCTTATATCATTCTCTTAAAAGATGTTAAAATTATTCTTGTTGAAATTCAGTAAGTTAAGCTAATTGTTAAAAAATGTTAAAAAAAAGTACTCTAAAAATTTGGATGATATTATTCTATTGATTTATCTTTGCACCGAATTTAAAAAATCAATAAACAGATGAAAAAACTTGCAACATTATTAGTAATTGGCGCAGTAGCTTTCATTACTCCTGCGGCCCAAGCGCAAAAGAACTGGAAGAAAAAAGAATCGCTGACTCTATCCGCGTTGCTGATTCTTTAGCAATGGTTCAGGCAGAAACTCAGAGAATTGCTGATTCGATTGCTAAAGCACAGGAAGAAAAGAGAATCAATGATTCTATCGCACATCAGGATTCCATTAAGAAAGGCCTGATCAAGGTTAAGAAAGTAAAAAAAGGAAAGTAAAAGATCTTCCAGATCAATAAATAAAAGAGGGTGTCTCAAAA
>Ga0172370_10009980_pt1 | contig 10979 bp, 9 predicted proteins | sample LakKiv5m_FD_114538 | JGI IMG/M metagenome (GOLD analysis project Ga0172370, IMG submission 114538) | Freshwater microbial communities from Kabuno Bay, South-Kivu, Congo - kab_022012_11.5m | ecosystem: Environmental > Aquatic > Freshwater > Lake | place: Democratic Republic of the Congo...
CACCAACAGCAACGCCTACGCCCAGTTCATAATAAGAAGACTTTTTAAGGGTAAACTTTACTCGATTAGCTTTTTGCTTTGACGCACAACAATGCTTCCTGTTGGCACACCAATATCAGTTGCGATTACTGGACATTTAACCTGGAGTAAACAAAAAATATTTTCTCCAGCTTCACTTAACGTCTCATAATTCGCTTGTCCTTTGGCGATAATTAAAGAGGAATTCTGGTAATGATGGATGAAATCGTCCGAACATAAAGATATGATCGTACCCGGCGCCTGACTACCATTATTTATGATTGAAGCACTATTATCTATCCCAGCAGCTAGTGCATCTTCAAGAGTAGCGTCATTGAGAATTGGACCACCTTTAACAACGTAGGTTACAGGTATGGACAGTTCTTCTATTAATACTCGATCAAAAACCGTTTCACCAGCATTATCCGCCAAGAAAAGTAATTCTTCACTGTGTTCCAATTTATGGTATAGCTCATTTGAATGATCTATCGCATAAGGTTTATTCAAAACATCTTGAACAGTCAACCAAAGATCATCAATATCTTCTTTGAAGCCAAAATCGATGATATTTCCAGCTATACTGATACGAATAGCTGTATCTAAAGGATCATCACTTTCCCGAACGATTTCTTTCAATCGCGGATATAGCTCTAATGCCATCTTTGTGCTGGTTTCTTTCGCATTTTGATAAGGATCATTAACCGCTACAATCTCACGCACAAGCTCATGAATTCGATATGCAATATCTGGCGGCGTTGCATTTGGTGGTATATCCCGTAAATAGGACAGCGCTTGTTTCATCACCAGATATTGCTGCTCCTCGCTAGCATTCGATCTTCGAGCAGCGCTCAACGCTTGACGCATGAAACAGGGATAACAATCTAGATATATTTTCATAACACTTCCTTACAAAAATTTTATAAAGCAACCCAACAATGATAATCGATAACTTGATGAATTTTGTTAAGCAAACGTAAAAGCTTACTGCTTTTTTTTATACATTATCCAATTTCCAAAAACAGAATAAAATTCGCTTAAAAATAAAAGGACCTTTAACTCTTAAAAGTCCTTTTATAAAATGCTCAAACTGTACCGTGCATATTTTATTACAAATTCAACAACATCTTTGACTTGTAAATTGCCGGGGAAATCAGGCAATACAAGTCTCAAAGTCCCATCATCATCAATTGCTAATATACAATTCGTGCTAGCCTGGATCTCATCACAGGATACTTCGACAGAATATCCATCGCTGGCGACAAACTCAAATGTAGCGGCTTCTGCCTTAGGCTCAGCAAGTTTTAGGAGTTCAGAAATTAGTACACCAGCAAAAGTTACTGTCTCACCATCCTTATTGGTATAATCAACTTCTATAGTTGTGAGAGCGCTAATCTGATGGAGTGTCCATGCTTGTTCAGCGGTAACAATTCCAATCACTTTTAGCGCTACTTCAACATCGCCAGCTGCTGTTCCTTTTGAATCTCTCCAAGGATGTGAATCAGAAACAAAAAGAGACTGACCAAATTCATCAACACCAAATTGTGAAATCATCTCTTGTAAGCGTCCTTCACAGAATAAACATCGAGATAAAATTGCTATTATCTTTATCCAATTTAGCATCTTATAAGACCTTTCGGTGTTAAAAAGTTTGTAGTTTTATGATCTATACCATTTTAGTCACAACATTCACCTTATTAAATTTCAGCGTGATCAAAACTACAACAAAGCAAGAATTTATAAACATGATCAATAATGCTGAATTTTCCATCATTATATTTATCTCAGCATATCTCCAGAGAGGAAAAATTCACGAAGAATACAATGAAAGCTAAATCGAATTTATTAATTTACGGAGCCTATGGTTTCGTCGGCAGAGCAATAACTAACTTAGCCGTACGCAGAGGTTTTAGACCAATTTTGGCAGGAAGGTCTCATCAAAGAGTAAAGGAACAGGCCGATGGACTAGGTTTAGATTATCAAGTTTTTGAATTACGAGATAAGGAGAGGTTTACCAAGGCTCTTAAAGATGTGAGAGTCGTTCTAAATTGTGCAGGTCCATATATCTATACTTATCAATCCATGCTAGAAGCATGCTTGGAAACTGGAACGCATTATTTGGATATCAGTGGAGAAATTCAAGTTTATCAAGAGATCTCCAAAAAAGATGAACTGGCAAAAGAAAAAGGCATCATTTTATTACCAGGAGCCGGTTTTGACGTTGTACCTACAGACTGTTTGGCAGTCCATTTGCACAAACGCCTTCCTACAGCCACAAGCTTAACACTTGCATTCCAGACCATTGGACCTGCTAGGATACCGCCAGGAACCGCAAGCACACTTATAGAGATTTTGCCTCAAGGTAATCTACTTCGACAAAATGGAAAACTGATACAAGCCGCGTCTGGCGAGAAATCACGGATGGTCAATTTCGGTGATGGCGCGATCAAGGCAATCCGAATCACTTGGGGTGATATTTTTACAGCTTACCACAGCACCGGAATTCCAAACATTGAAAACTATATCGTGATAGAGGATGAGCTGGCAAAATTATTAAAAACCGCCCATCGATACAAATATTTATTAAAGAGTAAAACTCTTCGCAACACACTCAAAAAATTTATCCCAACTGGATCAACAATCGATGAACGCACACTCTCATTCACAAAGGTATGGGGAGAAGTAAAAGATCCACAAGGCAGAAAGGCAGTCACCCGCTTGTATGGACCTGAGGCTAGTGTTGATTGGACAGCTGATTGCGCATTATTAAGTATCGAAAAAGTGCTAAAGAATAATTTTAAAGCGGGTTATCAAACACCCGGTTCAGCTTTCGGTCCTGATTTCGTGATGGAATGTAATGAAGTCGTGCGAGAAGATGTGATCTAAAAATATTAATTTACCTTTGGAACTTTTCTCTCAAACTTCTTGCCAGTTGCTAATTCTACACATTTATAGGCGCCATCATAAATTCCTATGCTTTTATTTTTCACTATAGCATTACACATCATTGTTAAAAGATCACTATCTTCAGTAAAGAGGTCGATGGCTTGTAAGGTTTGAGGAATCGTGCGCGTCTCTACCGTTCCATCACCGAGTTCAGCGCTACGGATAGCTCCCCACATCTCATGACCGCCAACACGTTCGTTAAATATTTTGGGTATTGGGTAAAAAGCTAACTCACTTGGTTTCGTGATCATTACATCCACGACACGCATCAGGTAATTTGTGGCATATACTGCATGAAAGATATTATCAAAGAGAAAAATATGCAGCCCTGAAGCGCTGTTCTTACGAATATTATCCGAAAATTCCTGTGTGTCTTCCCATGAAAAATGAGTTTGAATCATATCTTTGTATTCTGATAATTCAGCCTGTAACCAATCCCAATTTTCTTTATGATCGCCGAGGTTTACAAATAAGGCAATTTTTTGCTCCTTGATCAATTGAATGCTATGTTCGATCATTGCCTTAAAGAGCTCTTTTTGCGCGCCAGCGCCACCCATTGTGATCAAGAAACGGCGTGGCTCATTACTCTTCATTCGACGGATTCGGTCTGCACAATCGACCTCAATATTCTCTACCAATTCATGATCAACATGATGCCCAACATAATAAATAGCATCCTTTGGCATAGGGTTTAAAATCTTGTTATCTTCATCAAATCCTCTCATCGTTCTGAAACCATAATATCCAGATGGAGATTGAACACCATGCTTGGCGCCTTCAGTCATCTGAAATGCCATCGGCCAATTATCAAACATCATATCAACCACATTTGTCATCCCACCAGCAATAGCGCCCATACAATTCCACATATGCGCTGTCAAGACAGGCATATCAGATGGAAGCGCTTTATGTAAATTACCAAACAGCTCACTCATTTGATAATCTTTTACATTCGTCTTCAGGAAACGCCAAGGCCAACCAACAATATAATTGTTCAAAAACCACGAAAGTCCAGGTAATGTCGGTTCACCGGTGGTCACTGCTTCCCAGATATACTTATTAAAGAGCTTACTGCGCTGAGAAAGACGCGAGAAAAAACTGTAATTCTTGTTACAAAAACTGATCACATCCGTTGTGATTCCAGGAATAGCCAAGAGGTCAAGCCAATAAGGTTGAAATCCCATCGCACGAGCTGCCGAGACGCCTGCCATGGCAATACGATAATGTCCAAAACCCATCCTTACAGTGCTCAAGATGACTGAATTTTCTTTCTTAATCATGTCTCCCTGTTCGGATCGGATGATATTCTTAACCCCAAACAATGGTCCTAAATAAGGATTATCTTCCGTTGTGAGATGATAGATCTCATTTGGATCATAATTGAATCTCTTTGTATATCGACTTTGCCACTTACTTGCTACTTTGGAATGTGATTTCCTTAGTTTGTTGTTATAAACAACAAATTGACCATTGATTTTTTTCATCTACACGCTCCATGATTATTTTTTTTAGGCTTCATCCTTATATTTAAGCAAATGGGCATTATACCCTTAAGATCAATTTATTATAGAAGAATTTTCCTCAAATTATAAATAAAAGAACTTTCTTTATTGTCGGATCTTCTACTAAGAAGTGTCTTGCAACTACTTTGTTGAACCTAATGTGAGTCCTTCAATAAAGTATCGTTGTAAGAATAAAAATACCATTAGGGTCGGTAGCGTTCCAATCAGCGCGCCTGCAACAATAACAGGCCAATCTGTGACGTATTGACCTTGTAAAGTTGCCAATCCTGCTGTAATTGGTTTAAGGCTATCACTTCGCAATAACACAATCGCCCAGAGATAATCATTAAAAATCCATGTAAATTCCAATGTCGCTACTGCAGCTAAAGCTGGTAAAGTTAAGGGCATCATGATTTGCCACCAGATGCGTACCTCTCCACACCCATCGATACGAGCAGCTTCGATGATCTCTCCTGGAACAGTGCGCATATAATTGCGTAACATAAAGGTACAGAAACCCAATTGAAAAGAAGTATGAAAGAGAATTAATCCCCAATAGGTATCATATAAACCCAGGAAATCTGTAAGACGAAATACAGGAAGCATTAAAACTTGGAAAGGCAAGAGCATACCCGCCACAAAAGTAAGGAATATCAAACGGTTACCGCGAAAATTAAATCGCGCTAAGGCATACGCGCCTAAAGACGAAAAGAATAGTGTTAAAAAGAGAGATGGAATAGTGATGATAAAGCTGTTTGGCAAATAATGACTGAGTCCACCGCGGTTCCAAGCCTCAAGGAAATTTCGCAAGGTAATCTCTTGCGGGAAAGATATGAACCCGCGATATAGAATATCATCAAAAGTACGTATCGAGGTAATTAATCCGGTAAAAATTGGAATCAACCAAAGTGTGGTAGCAGTAATTAAGACAATATAGGCTAAAATACGCCATGGGGATTTAAAGAAATCAGTTTTCATATTAATACTCCATCTCGTCCTGCATTACACGCCACAAATACAACATGATAAAAATCATACTTAGAAAGAAAAGGATTACAGAAATTGAAGCGCCATAACCCATTTTATAATTATTAAAAGCTTCAATATACATAAAGTTCGCTAGAACAGAAGATGCGTTGCAGGACCACCGCGCGTCATCACAGAAACTAAATCAAAGGCTCGTAATGAATCGATAACGCTTATAACAAAAACAATGACGGTTACGGGCATTAATAATGGCAAAATTATTTTCCAAAAAACCTGCCAACCAGAGGCGCCATCAACTGTCGCGGCTTCCAAAAGTTGCGGATTGATACTTTTCAAACCAGCCAAATATAGCACCATCACATAACCCACCTGACGCCAAATAGCCACAATAATGATCGACCATAAGGCTAAGTCTCGATCACTTAACCATCCAGGACCCTTTTCTACCAACCCCATAGATACTAGGAACCCGTTAATCAAGCCTCCTTGTGGATGGTATAACCAGCCCCAAATCAAACCACTGACTACCATTGCCAAAACCATCGGCATATAAAAACTCATCTTGAAAAATTTTTCCCCAGGTATAGCTCGGTTTAACATCATCGCGAGCGCTAAACCTAATACAACTGGGATTGTGATAAATGAGAGTAACCATTTAAGATTATTGAATAAAGAAATATAAAAAACTTTATCTCTAAATAATCTTTCATAATTGCGAAAACCAATGAAACCTGGTTTCGTTAATCCATCCCAATCAGTCAAACTTAAATAAAAAGTAGAGAACATTGGCGCAATGACCCAAACTGTATATAAAATGAGAGGGATCAGCAAAAATAAGTAGGGTATCACCTTACGAGGTACACGTACCATCATAATATCCTCCTGGATAAAAAAGGTTCGTGAATGATTAATCCACGAACCTTTTACAGGAATAAGTATTATTCGCTTTCGAAAATTTCTTGTCTGGTTAATTCAAGCTCGGCAAGTAATGATTCAATACTATCTGGATCATCCCAGAAAGCCATAAAGGCATTCATACCTTCATCTGCCATCTCGGGGGTTGTATCACGATCATAGAATTGAGCCACAAAATCTGCCCCGTCGATCATTTCCATACCCTTCTGCTGCGTTTCAGTGAACAGGCTGCGGTCGACACCGTTATTGGTTGGCAGACGTCCTAATTTTTCAGCAAAGTATGTCTGAGTTTCAACAGAACCCAAGAAGGACAGGAATTTCTTTGCCGCTTCAGGATGTTGAGAGTTCGCAGCAATAAAGAAACCATCCGTAGGCGCATCTTCGCCAATTGGAACAGAGGGATCAATGATTGGGAAGCGGAAGAAATCAATATCAGCTTCAACATCATCAGGAAGACTATCTCGTATAAAATCACCCATCAGGTACATAGCCGCCTCGCCTTTGATCATAGGCTCAAGCGCTTCTGACCAGGAATACGCGGCTGCATCTTCAAGGAAGTATCCTTTGTCAAGTAAAACTCGCCAATATTTGAAGACCTCTAATACGCGTGGATCATCATATTTTTCCTTACCCAACATCAAATTGATATGGAACTCAGGACCATTGATACGCATATTGAGGTAATCAAACCAAGCGGCAGTAGTCCAGCGATATTTCGTACCGATAGCTAATGGGGTATAACCATTCTCCTTTAGCGTATCGCAGACAGCCAAGAACTCTTCCCAGGTCTCAGGAGGTGTTAATCCTAGCTCATCGAAAATCGACTTGCGATAATAGACTGCCCACCAATACCAGGAAGTTGGTACGAAGTATTGTTGGTCATCCACGCTAGACAATGCACGGAAGCCTTTCGGATAACTATCATTCCAGCCTTCGCTCTCCCATAGGTCGCTGATATCCATGATGAGATCATTGTCAATGAAAAAGCGAGCGCGATTCCCAGCAAACCAGGTCATCACATCAGGTGGTGTTGAAGCAGTCAAGTAAGCTCGGATGGCTTGCTTGAAATCCTCGTGAGCAATGATGCTATGAATAACCTCGATGTCAGGATTCTCTTCCATGAACATCTGCACGATTTCTTCGTCGGCAGCGCGAGGTTCAGGATCGCCATTGTATGAATTATAGAAGACCTTATCCTTCACAACTTGAACTTCAACTTCTTTCTCAACCTCAACCACCTGGGTTTCGATAATAGTTTCCCCTTCAACCTCGACAACCTCGGTAACCACAACCGTCTCAATTACTTTTTCAGGGGCTGCTGGAGCACACGCTCCTAACACCATCGAAGCGACGATCAAAAAACTAAAAAACACAAACAAACTCTTACGTTTCATTTAAATTACTCCTCCATTAATTAGGTTTAAATATGGTTTGATCTGTTTAGTCAATAAACTCTGTGCTCGTTATCAGGCACCACCTCCTCTCTAATAATTCGAAAGCTACTTTTCCTCACAAGTTGATTTTCTTACAATCAGTTTAGCCGGAATACGGAGATGTTCTCGCGGTAAACCGTTACCTTCCAATGAATGAATTAATAATTTTGCAGCTTGACTACCTATTTCAACCATATCTTGTCGCATAGTGGTTAAAGGCGGATCAAAATAGGAAGCTAATGGCATGTCATCAATCCCGATCACACTCAGTTGTTCAGGGACGGATAGACCTAATTCTCGAGCGGCACGCAATACACCGATAGCCATGCGATCATTTTGTGCAAATATGGCTGTGGGTAATTCACCTTGTTGCTCAAGTTGAAAGATTGCTTCATACCCTGATGTAGCTGTCCAATCTCCAGTAATTACTAATGATGGATCAAAAGGAATACCTGCTTCTTCTAATGCCGTCTTATAACCATGATCTCGATCTAAAGTACAATCCTCTACTCGCGGACCTGTAACCATCGCAATTCGCGTATGTCCAAGATGAATTAGATATTGGGTCGCCTCTTTAGCAACGCCAAAATCATCTAACGCCACAGAACTAATCGTCTTCAAGCGTGAATGGGAACCAATAAATACAGCTGGTGTTTTTGGATTAATGAGTTGATAACGGGAATCGACATAAGGATTGATAACCAACAATCCTTCGACGCGCCGACTTTTTAGCAGTTCTTTCAGTAAATCTTTGAAAGTCTGTTCATTCTCCGCTGACGAAGACACTAAATAATAACCATTCTTACGAGCTTCTCGCTCGGCGCCTTCAATTATGCTGGATAATGTATAGTCTGTGAGATTAGGAGAAATACAAGCTAACATCGAGCTACGTCCTTTTGCCATAGATCGCGCGATTGCATTTGGACTGTAACCTAAATCTTCAATGGCTTCAAGAACCCTATTACGAGTAAGATCACTAACAGGCGCATTGTTATTTATCACACGAGAAACAGTCTGATGGGAAACACCAGCTCTTGCAGCAACATCTCTGATTGTGATACGTGAACGGGGCACAAACACCTCTCAGGGAACCAATCGATCACAAGTAGATGTGACCGGTAACATGTGACCGTTCACATTATAGCAAACAATTTATGTTAATGTCAAGTTAACATTTTTCAGTGTTTTCTAATAAATTTAGAGAATTATTTTTTCAAGAGGAATAATTAATTAATAACCTTCCTTATTCATTTTTTACACAAAAAAGGAACTGTAAAAGTTATCTAAAACGAGTCTCAATGACTATCGATCAACTTCTCTTTTTATGATCGTCAATGTTATTCAATTATATATAAATTTTATTAGAAATATAAAAAGGGGGTTGCATATTAGATGAGATTAACGTAAAATTAATACTATGGTTAATAAAATAAAGAGAATATCCATAGGAATTAATAAAAAGGATGGAAAAAGATGAAGAAAATTATTTTTATCACTCTCATAAGCATGGCTTTTGTGCTGATCCTAGGAGCTTGCGCCCAAGCTAAACCTGAAAAACCATCTCAAGGGTCCAGTCAAATTGCGAATCCCGCCTCTGAATACTGCATCGAACAAGGAGGAGAATTATCCATTGAGAAACGACCAGACGGCGGAGAATATGGAGTCTGTATATTCGAGGAAAATCGACAATGTGAAGAGTGGGCAATGATGCGAGGAGATTGCCCGGTCGGTGGAGTAAAAATCACTGGTTATATCACACCTGCTGCCGTATTTTGCGGAATTACTGGCGGGGAATACGCAGTAACAGGAGAGAGTGGTTCTGAAAATGAACAAGGGACTTGCTCTTTTAATACCGGAAAAACCTGTGATGTATGGGAGTACTACGAAGGTTCTTGTTCCCCCAACGACTAAGAATTCCATACACGACCATATCGACTGCTAATAAAACTAAATATAAGGAATTCGATGGATACTTACTGGAGAGGCATTTAACCCTCTCTAGTTTTTTTTTCTCGAAAGCTGTCCACTTACTGGATAAATTTTTCAGGCATGCATATATAAGAATGGGTATGATTCTTTTCCATTTGTTTTAGACAACTTTATCAGAGAAAGAACCTTGCCGAGTTTTATGATTTCATAGCTCGCAGAGAGTGTTCATCATTTTTGTTGACTCATCACTAGATGCAATAATCGAGTATAAGGGTGAATTTGAACAATAATTTCCATATCAAGTGACTCAAGATATTTAATACCGTTTGTGATTTCTATCACGTCTCTCAATGCGCCATACACCCGATCGTTGGCATGATAGACATAAGCCTATGATCGAATCCTTCATCGTAAATAACAGATCATGCCAATCAGATAGCCAGCTATAACACATAAAATTGCAGACTCCGTTAGTCATACGCGTTAGTTACCTATCAGTCTTTCAGGTAGAACGAAGATGTCTAACCATAGAATGCTTATAAATCCCTATCGCTGTATGTTTTCTTCCGACATCCAAGTTGGCTTTCGGAAGTGATAAATAATCTGCGGAGGGATAGCTAAAATAAAAATGCCAACTAAAATTCCAATGGCATACGTCAACGGCGAAACAGTCGATCCCAATTGAGCGGGGGGCACAAATCCGATCATAATAGCTACCGCTGCAGCAGCAATACCAAGGATCGCGAATAACGGCAGCAACGGTGCACGAAAACTGCGCGATACATCAGGGCGTGTTCGCCGCAACCGCCAACCTGCCAAAAACATGAGCATGTACATCAGCATATACAACTCAACAGTGATTGTCTGCAATACCCAGAATGCTTGCGATACGCTCGGAATGAGCACAAAGGCTATCGCTAGTACGGAGACGATAATAGCTTGAATTACCAAGATCGGTACTTGAACATCAGCTTTGTTTACGGTTTGGAGCTGGCGTGGTAAGTAACCTTTGCGACCTACCAGCAACAATCCGCGACTCGGACCAATCACCCATGTAGCTGCTGCAGCCATAGCGCCAAACGCTAGCAAGAAAGACAAAAATCGACCGATTGAGCTAAACCCCAATCCTTTCATGTATACCATAAATGTTTGTGCTGCGCCTGCATCTAAATTGAGCTGATTTTTTGGAACAGCCACCGCGATCGATATTGTGCCTAATACATACATTGTAAAGATTAGGATTACGGCAAGC
>Ga0172370_10009982_pt1 | contig 10979 bp, 17 predicted proteins | sample LakKiv5m_FD_114538 | JGI IMG/M metagenome (GOLD analysis project Ga0172370, IMG submission 114538) | Freshwater microbial communities from Kabuno Bay, South-Kivu, Congo - kab_022012_11.5m | ecosystem: Environmental > Aquatic > Freshwater > Lake | place: Democratic Republic of the Congo...
AGTACCCCGCGACATCCGCAAGATGCTCCGATACGTCAAACGCGCGCGAGCCGGAATCATAAATAGTGCACCGTTCGAGCGCGTACGAAAGAGCGGTCGTCTGGTACTCGATAAACTCCGGCGTAAGAACGGCGGGAGAATGGAGAAAATCAGTGCTTGGCAATACAATGGAAAGCCGAGACGTCTCGTCGGCCAAGCCGAATATGCCTTCATAATAAATGACCGTGCTGCCGGCATAGCGAGGGAATAACGCTCGACATTCTTTGTCTATTGCTTCCATGATTTTAATGGCGCGCATGCCCCCAACGGTAAAAAATGTGAAACCGTTGATGGACGTATGCTGTTGGCGAGCGACATCGAGGATGCGCCGGAGCGCGTGCTCAAGGCTCACACCGGTTGCGACAATATCTCCGAGGATGATGTGCGCATTATCCGGCAACGAAATTTTCTGATAACGGTTTTCCGTGATGTACCATTCACCGTTATCGTCCCGCGCGCGCTGGGATGAGATAAAAGCAGTGCGGTGAACGTTCCATCCGTATACGGTATGCAGCGCCTCACGCAACCCATACGCAAGACCGCCGCGCAAAATATTTAGTACGACGATTGATGATTCTCCAAACCCTTCATGGCGAGATGGCATATCCAATGATCGCAATACAGATACGCCCGCTTCTCGGAGCAATTCAGTATACCGCACGCCAACGATGAACGGATCCGAACAGATCGCACGGGTCTGCGATGTGGACGCAATAAAACATGACACCCCGCCCGAACGGGGGACACTATAGAGCGAGATCGGCTCGCTGATAGACAACTCAATAATGGCTCTCATAGAAATAGTATACCAAGGTTGGCCGATGAACAAAACAACAGAGCATATAATGATCTAGCTTTCTTTTACTACATACAAATCAACCATTTCTGACAAATATTTTTGGTCAAAAACAAAAATTATCTCCGTGCTGGTTGTAATCGTTTCTGCCAAAGGAATTCTTTTTTGTGCAATTTTGCGAATTAACGAAAAGGTAATGTTTGGCATACGATAGTATTTTGGATCAAGAGACAGCCCAATTGCAGCAAGATTTTTTACAACCATGATCGGTTTTTCTTTTAAGATTTTCTCAATCTCTTTTTTAATCCTATCACTACAAATGACCGTAATGTCATTCGTTGAAAGGGTCATGGTAAAAAAATCATCAGTGCCAGTCTTTGCTTTGTCATATACTTTTGCGAGCTTTGAAATCGACTCTGATGTTTTACTATATACAATCTCTGAAAGAGGGGATTTTGTTGTAATATTTTTTATTTGAACATTTTGTACCAGTGGGTGTTTTGTCTTTATTTTTTTTGCAATGCGCGATAGGGCCACAACAACCCCGGGAACGCTGACTTCCTTCTTTGCCATTTCTTCAACATCATCGTGGATTTGCTTGGCATATTGAGATAAATTCATGTATCCCTTAACAAGTGCAGTAAGCGCTTCTTCGTCGTCGTATACTATTGATTCAACAACATCGGTTATTTTTATCATATATGTGTTTTATACCATTTATAACAAAAAGATGCAAATGTGTTTGATTTGATATAAAATTTCACAATTATTTTTACTATTTCTATACTGACCCACGTTGCACATTCTAGCAAGAGGAGGAAGTCATGAAAGATGGTGCATGTCGGGTGATGGTCGTTGAATTTCCGACCGATATCACGCAAGGATGTAAGATTTGTAGGAAGGTTCTGAAAAAGGGAAAATATGTAATTGGCATCTATGTTCGCGAGAACGGATCCGATTACAAATATCTCCTCGGGGCTCCTCCGCAGGAGCATTGTGGGGAGCAAAAAATTTTCCTCCAGTGTTTTGAGGCGGAAGCGGAAGCAGAAGTCGAAGGACACAATGTTCTTTCCTATATCTCGGAAAAAGGAACAACCGAAGGACTGTCGCTCATGGAGTTCGTTGATCCGAGATCCAATTAGTCTTTGCCCTCAAGGCAAGCTATGAGGGAGTTTCGGCAGCTCCCTCATTTTTCTAAAAAATAAATAGACAAATCCATGCACACAGAACTTTTGTATATGAAAAACATGGGGCAAATACAATGCTCATCAAAAATGGTTGGCTATCATCAAGATGGAGATAAAACGATAGTGATTCTGGATCAAACAATTTTTTACCCCCAAGGCGGTGGTCAACCATACGACACCGGAATAATAAAGAGCAATGATGGAGATTTAGTATTTCGAGTACAAGCAGTACGATTTGTTGATGGCATAGTCAATCATATTGGAGTTGTTGAGAAGGGCAAACCATCTATCGGAATTGAGGTGCAGTGTTTTATTGACGAAGACAGACGAAATCGTAACAGTCGTTTGCATAGTGCTGGTCACCTGATCGATATGGCAGTCAAAGAAATGGATATCGATTGGACTCCAGGCAAAGGATATCACTTCCCTCAAGGCGCCTATGTCGAATATCACGGAACAGTTGACGGATTAAATTTTGAACACTTGAAGGTGTCGCTGGAGCAAAAATGCTATGAGATTATTTTCAGAAATATCGAGACAAAATTGTATTCAATGATGATGTATTGCAAAATGGTAAACCAATGAGAACTATATTGTATGGAGAATATGGCATCCCTTGCGGTGGAACTCATGTTGCTAACCTGAAAGAAATTATTTCTATTGGTATCCGAAAAATTAAAAAAGAGAAAGATGCAATAAGGGTTTCTTATAGCATTGATGAATGAAAGAGTATTGCATCAACATAAAGGCGGCACTTCGTGCCGCCCATCAAATCGCTTCAAAAAAGCCTTTCAGTTTTGTCTTGGTGCAATTATTTGACGAAATCCGAACCTTTTTTGAACGGAACTGACGGCGCGCCAATAACATTGGCGCGCCGCACTTTTTTATTCTATCATGCGTGGCAAAAAGAGTTAGCTCAAATCTTTTTTCTTTTCCTCAAACTCTTTTTTGTCTATCTCGCCTTTGGCATAGCGTTCTTTTAGAACATCAAACGCGGATTTTTCATGACCATGATCGCCGCGAGATTGACTCGTAAGCCATTTGATAAGTGCGACAATCCCCGCGATTATCAACACCCACCACAAAATCATAAATATCCAGCCGAACCCGCCAAAGGGTCCAAAACCAAAGTTCATCATATTGTTTGTTGAATTATTGCCAAAGGGAGACGACCACCCTCCCCACATCATATTCATCATAGGCATCCAGCCGCCGCTGTTCCCCGGAAAAGCGACTGAAGTATCGCATCCCGAAAGTCGCTTGCCCATGACAATATGGATTTGTCCTTCGCTGTCTTCGCCATGTGCCTGAATCATCATGGCGTTCATGGCGGCATGGGAATTACCGGCCATCTGTCCCATAAAGTATTCGCCAAGAACGCCGAATTGCTCGTCGTCCAGATCGGGGCAGGCGACTTCTTTGGTTTGGAGTTTAGTCCATAGTTCTTTGCCCTCTTGTTCCTCGCGGGCGGTGTGTTCAACAACTTGGTTCCAATCAACGGAAGTACTATTGAATCCACCCATCATTTGAGCGTTTACGGCGGGCGCAAAGAAACCAACGACGCTTGCGGTGAAAATTGTGAAAATAATTTTTTTCATATTAGCCAAAAACTAATACCTTATCCGAACCTTCGACCATTTTGAGTAAATCGCTCATCGTGGAAATGGGGCAAACAGCGGCCTCTTTCTTACCGCGAATTTCCAGACAAGTTCCACAGGCAAGTATCATTCCTTCAAGCTCTTTGTATTCAGCTACCTTCTTGGAAATATCGAAGTGTTCGCTATCTGGGATGGTGTCCAGTTCCGAGCCCTCATTCATCAAAAAAATTTCAACTTGATGACATGCTTTGAGTGCGGTAATTCCGAGACGGAATGTATTCCACGCATGTTCCGGTTTGTTTGATTGTAAAATAATGCCGAGTTTCATAAAATTTTTTTAAAATTTTTCCAATAATTTGCCGTTAGCTTCCAATTGTTCTTTTAATGCTTTTCTCAATGCGTCGTAAGCAATAATAATTTTGGGGTTAGCAAGAGAATAAAAAATTGTTATGCCCTCGCGCCGAGTTTTTACAATATTCTGTGCTCGCATAACGGCTAAATGTTGGGAAGCGTTGGCTTTGGTAATGCCAATGTTTTCCGCAATTTCTGAAACTCCCCGTTCCTTATCATCACGGAGTAATTCAATAATCTCCAATCGTTTGGGGTGGGACAGTGTTTTGCACACCCTCGCGTGAAGCTCAAAAATCTTTTTTTCTGGGTTATTCTTGTTTGTCATAAATACTATTTGCAGAGTTTCGCATATATGCTATATTGTAAATATATGAAATTAAATTTTTCTTGTCAATCAAAATTTGGAGTTCAAAAAATGTTGTGCGCGAATGGGCGGGAGGGTCAAGCACAACACCAAATTTATCTGAGGCGCATTTTGCGAAGCAAAATACGAATCTTGGTGGCGGCGGAAGCGAGAAACGCGCCGTCAGTTCCGTTCTCTGCCGCGCTTCGCGCGGCCAATTCGGTTGGCAAAATTTCTGAAAGTTTGATTATGGTGGACGGTACAGGACTCGAACCTGTGACCCTTCGGATGTAAACCGAATGCTCTACCAACTGAGCTAACCGTCCTTATAGATATTGATTGATCGCGTCGCGAAGTTTCTTTGCCTCTGCTCTTGCCGCTTCGGCAAAATCCTCTCCTTGCGATGCAAAGATAATGCCGCGTGAAGAATTGATTATCATTCCTTGTCCCTTGCTACTCTTCCCTGCATGAACCGTTTTTTCAATATCGCCTCCTTGCGCGCCAATCCCCGGAATCAAGATCGGCATATCTCCGATCACCGCACGTACTCGTGCAAGCTCCTCGGGGTATGTCGCGCCTACGACGACAGCGCAATTCCCGTTTGCATTCCACGCACCGGCAACTCTGCGGGCAACATGTAGATAAAGTGGCTCTCCGTCCGATACAAGATCTTGAAACTCTCCTGCTCCATGGTTAGATGTACGGCACAGAATGATACAACCTTTGTCTTTTTGGTCAAGGAATGGCTTGAGCGCTTCTTTGCCAAGATAGGGGTGAAGCGTGATGGCATCAAATTCGCCGACTTCAAATGCGGCTCTCACATACCCATCGTTGGTTGAACCGATATCAGCACGTTTTGCATCAAGAATCAATGGAATATCAGGATGCTTCTCATGCGCATATTTGACAGTATCGAGAAGCGCTGCGATGCCTTCCGGTCCGCATGCTTCATAGTACGCGCTCTGCGGTTTGAAAGCGCATACGTATTCTGCCGTTGCATCGATGATTGCCTTGTTAAAGGAAAGGATCGTATCACGCACATCGCCTTTTTTGAGATGCTCTGGAATCTTGCCGTAATCCGCATCAAGACCGACACAGACAGCCGTACCACGATCCCAACAATCCTGAAGAAGATTGAAAAAATTTCTCATAGCACCTCTGTAATAACTCGCTTTAGCAACGGGAGGTCGCCCGTGACTGTCTCCCATACGATAGCAAGATCTATCTCGAAATAATTATGGATTGCTCGATCACGAAATCCGGCAATATCTTTCCATGGAAGTTCGATTCGTCTCTTGGTATCTTCGTCAAGCCTCTTTGAAATTTCCCCGATGAGCGTCAACTGCATGATCACCGCACTCTGCGTCTTTGCATCAACCCTAAATTCGTTCTCGCTGTATCCGGAAACGAATGTCTCTATCTTTGAGACCGCATCGAGTATTTGACGAAGATATACGTCACTATCTTTCATAGATCATCTTGAGTTCCGACAAAATGTAGGGCTTTAGATGCTTATTGATGCTATTCGGTGTAAGCACATCAACCCGCCGTTGCAATACCTCCTCCATTTCTCTTGTGAAACGCGAAAAAGAGATCAACCCCATCGGCATCCCTAATTCGACTAAAAGATCCACATCGCTTTCTGGCGTGTCTTCGCCGCGTGCCATTGATCCAAAAATGGCAGCGCGCCTAACGCCATACTTGCTCATTATGGGAGCTACTTTTTTTGTGATTTCTTCACTTTTCATAAAAAAAGAGTAGCATGAAATGATGATGAAGTAAAGAGAATACTATCAATATGGAGCTCTGGGTACTATTCGCCGTTATTGGCGGCATTGGGTCAAACATATTTAATTTTCTCACGCGATACGCCCTGAAAGATGGTGATGACGCTGTCACGTTTGCATGGTTTTTTGAATTGATCCGCGGAGTGATATTTGCTGTTGCCGTCTTTGTCAACCCGGCGCAATCCATCACACTGTCGGGTGCGACACTGCTTCTCGTTGTCGGTGTTATTGAAATCGTTTGCATCTATCTATATATGAAGATGCACTCCTCCGCGCACCTTTCCGTATCCGCCGTCATCATCCGCATGAGATTGATATGGATCCCAATCCTTGCTTTTTTTCTTCTGCGAGAAGCGCTGCAGGCTCATGAATACATCGGCATCCTCATCCTGTTTTCCGGACTCTTGATAGCCGGAGCGCCCCACAAACTCAAAAGTGACAAAGGTGTGCGCTATGCGTATGTCTTCTCTTTTTTTGCGGCGCTACTTGCCGTCACGATGAAAATGGCATCGGAATGGTTTTCTCCATCCATGATTATCTTTGCCATGTCGATACCGAGCATCCTCGTGCTGCCATTGCTCGTAAAGCATCCGTTCAAAAAAATTCGCGCGCTCGCAAACGACAGACTCGCCGCAAAAATCAGCGTGGGATTGATCAATGCCGGCTCATTTTATCTTTACACGGTCGCGCTGCATCTCGGATCTGTCAGTGTCGTGCAGGCGATCTATCAAAGCATGATGATCTTTTCGATCGCCATGGGTATCATACTATTCCAAGAACGGGAAGATATCCCGCGCAAGTTGATCGGCGCCGCGATTACATTGGTCGGCATCGGCGCGCTTACGTTATTCTCTTGATAGATCGCTTCTTGTATTTTAGGGCGCGGCGAAAGAGCGGGGCATACATATCGTCATGGATCGGGATGTGCAATTCCTGCTTGGAGGAACGAACACAGAATGTAACCGGCGGATCGATAATGAAGGCGAGCGGCTGGCACTCTTTGCCTTCGCCCATTGTGCAGACGGCTGCCGCCGCAAGGCTGTCAGCAAGATCCACGCGTGTAACGCGAAAAGCCCGGCCGAACAGATCACGCTTGGAACGGTAATCTTTTATCCCGCGAAATCCAGCGTATCCGAGAGCCATACCGATAGTCCCCGCGCGCAACGGCAACGTGCGGCTATCGGTAATCAAAACGCCGAGATTCTTGATACCGTACTGTCGGCATAATTTTTGCCGTATCTCGGATGCTGTGCGCATGCAATTTTTTGGCAACAAAATAATCTTGCCATCTGCGTTTGATTCATCCACGCCTGCGGATGCCATCACATCGCCGCCCTTGATCGTAAGCCATGCGTAGGGAGTCTTGATCGCGTAGTCGCTTTCAGCGCGAATGATATCCTCTTTCTCTTTCTCTGTATGCGCCACGGCCGTGCGGCCTTGCGCTAATGCGACAATCTTAGAAGTAATGACAACGATCGCGCCGGATGACAAAATAGGAAGGTATTTCGTAAGGAAAGCAAACAGGTCTTGCCTTTCGCGAAATATGCTGGTTTTGATTGGAGTTATAATCATCCCGTTCGTGACAGGATTTATGTCTTGTAATGAAGAAGCAGAGTACCGCGCGAGTTGAGCTTGCGTACAGAAAGAAGCTGAAGCGTGTGTATGCGCGTGCCGCCGGCCAACAGAGGAATGCCGCAGCCAAACAAAAGAGGTTCGACTGTTATGTAAAACTCATGAAGCAAACCGCGCTCCAGCATATAGTGATAAACAGCAGCGCCGCCAAGGACCGCCACGGTCCGGTGCGTATTCAAAAGTGAAGTGATGTCTGTTATCGCGGGGTTTACAAATGTGACGCTTCCTCTCTTTTGCGGCCGCGTCACTCGGCTTATCAGGACATAGGTAGTGCGACGCCGCAACCGAACAGCTGCCGCATGGTATGTGTTGCGGCCGACGATCACGGCATCGCAGTGCGCAAGAGATGTCTGGAAAAATTTCTTGTCTTCTTTGCTTGTCCAAATGGGGAGCTTGTCTTTGGCAAGTGAAATCCGTCCGTCAATGCTGATTGCGGCAAACGCGATGAATCGCGGATAGCATCCCATTACCTTAATTCATCCACCTCTAAAACATGCAATTTCGGCTCCAAACGCCTCAAAACTCCTCGAAATATTTCCGATATTCCTCGTCGTTTGTTCGACGTTTTCGCTCGAAATTTCATAGTTTTATAGGCAGCAAATTAAGGTAAGAGACACTTAGGAAATTTTCTGCGCGCGCGCCGCATAGAAATCACGAAGATGGCGGAGCACGAACCGAGTATCAAGCCGAAGCACGTTCGGCAATGCAAAATGCTTTTCGATCAAGTAAAGCGCATTGGAGACGGCGAAGAATGTAATAGTGATGCCAACGGCAAACACAAATCGTTCAAGAAGGACAACAGGGATCAAGGACTGCCATACTGATGCCGGCATGGCAAAAGTCCAGATCCATAACGCGCCACCAACCGCGTGCGCAGAAAATGTCGCGCCTAACGCCCGCGCGAATACAAACCGTTCGCGAAATATATGCGCGATAATGGGAATCGTCCAAAAGAAAGTGAAATACCACACCTGTCTGCCGATCGGATGCAGAAGAAATGCAACGATTGCGATAAGCGGCACGATGATATTTGCTTTCCTTTTGTCGGCAAAATACCATACTGCGAATAGCGTCGGGAAAAATCGGATGATCGTGCCTGCGTCTTGGATCACGGCACCGTGGACGAAAAAATTAAGCGCTTGCATCAGAAATACCGCGATGATTCCCGGTATGCTTCCCAAAAATGCGCCGGCTATCGGTGCAAAGGCATCGTAGACAGTGAACGCGGTTTTTGACCCTGCGAGTTTCGCGATCGGTATCTGCAGCGCGACAAACCCAACAACGACAAAGAGGAGTAAAAAGAAAATCTGTGTGCTTCGGTTTGAATGTGTTTGCGATTGCATTGGAGTAGATACTATCATGACCGCAAACTTCTGATATAGCCTTCTACTCTCGGGTAGACTTCATATACGTCACCGAATCGCTCAGCAACCTCTTTGGCAAACTCAAATACTTCCTTCACCGACTTTTGGTCTTGCCCCATGCGTATCACCTGATCGTAAATGCCTCTTTCTCGATTCTCATCGCCGATATCAATCTGAGGGAAATAAATGAGATAATCATTATTCGTATCATCCCATCGCACTTCAATTTTCACTCCATTCACTTCAGTTTGCTCCCGATACTGTTTATCTTCTTCTCGCGGTTGAACTCCCAAATCTTTTGGCTGCATCCCCATATCTCGCGGCGTAGGCCGCCCTTCTCCAAAAAAAGCCATAATGAAATTATTTATTTCGTAAAGTTACTACTGGTGCCCAGGAGAGGACTCGAACCTCCAAGCCTTGCGGCACATGGCCCTCAACCATGCGCGTATACCAATTCCGCCACCTGGGCGCACCTAAATTGAATACTGGGAATTGTAATGAAATACTGAACGAAATGCAAGCATAAAAACCGCTCGAGGTTAGGCGAGCGGTTTTTCTTTGAGCTTCTTTTTGGAGGTGCGGGTGTAGTGGAGCTTTGCCCTACGCACTTTTGCTTGTTTCACTTTTTCAACCTTCACGATAGAAGGCAAATGAACGGGAAAAATCTTTTCTACCCCGATGCCATTGGAAATCTTGCGGACAGTGATCGTAGCCGATGGACCGTCGCCGCCCTTACGCTTCAATACAAATCCCTCAAACACCTGAACGCGTTCCTTTTCCTCTCCTTTCGGATTGATTTCTTTAATTTTCTGGTGTACCCGCACGGTCATCCCTGGCTGTACTCCGGCAAATGAATGTTCTGCTGACATAGATCTATAATAGGAAGATAACAAAGAATATGGTCGGATAATATCAAAACTGACCGTGCCTGTCAATGGCCATTGCGCAGCTGTTCGACAACCGCCATAAAATCCTCGCCCGGAGGACAGGTGTAATCCTGCCATGCGCCGTCGACATCATGGAATCCTAGGCGCGTGGCGTGAAGCATCAGACGTACATCTCCAACTTTTTTAATGCTCTTGCTCATATAAATAGAATCGCCGACTACCGGATGGCCATAGGCAAAAAAATGCACGCGGATCTGATGGGTGCGGCCCGTACTTGGCGTAGCGCGAACCAACGAATAACGGGAGAATTGTTCTTCCACTACATAATGCGTTGCCGCCTTTCGTCCTGCCTCACCGCTCTGCGTGGCAAACCGCGGTGAATGCCGCGCGCGGCCGAGCGAAAATGTAATGTCGCCTTCCATGCGCGGCATCGCGCCATATACGAGGACAAGATACTCTTTTTTTACCTGCCGCAGCTTAAACTGGCGCTTCAACACATCAAATGCCGCTTGCGTCTTTGCCGCCACCATCACGCCGGATGCGTCTTTATCCAGCCGATGCACAATGCCGGGGCGCAGTGGATCGTCTCCGACCTTACGGATCGGGGGATAATGAAGGAGGAGAAAATCGACAAGGGTGAAAGAAGAACCGTTGCCTCGCATACGCTCGGCGTTGGGTGTTGCTTGTCGTTCTTGGATTCCCGCCTTCGCGGGAATGACAGAGGAGGGATGCGTCAAAAGCCCCGAGGGTTTATCAAGCACGATGTAGGAATCATTTTCAAAAAGGATTGCTGGTTTTGCATGACTGCTCTCGCTCGCCTCGTATCCACGAGGCTGCTTTGCTGATCGCTCACGGGATTCCGGCTCAGTGGCCGGAATGACAGATACCTCGATGATATCTCCGCTCTTTACCCGATAATGTTTCGTGACAGACTTTTCTCCAACACGAACAAGATCGCGGTCAAAAAATTGTTTGTGTACCTGCGAACGGGAAAG
>Ga0172370_10009985_pt1 | contig 10977 bp, 7 predicted proteins | sample LakKiv5m_FD_114538 | JGI IMG/M metagenome (GOLD analysis project Ga0172370, IMG submission 114538) | Freshwater microbial communities from Kabuno Bay, South-Kivu, Congo - kab_022012_11.5m | ecosystem: Environmental > Aquatic > Freshwater > Lake | place: Democratic Republic of the Congo...
CTATGCAGTGTTTTAAATGGATAAAAAAGAGAATTTCAGGTCGAACTATTGTGAAAATTTTTTGCGGACCTGGTAACAATGGCGGGGATGGCCTGGTGATAGCGCGGCTGTTGCATAACAAGGGATTCAATGTCAGGGTTTTTATTGTAAAATTTACCGACAAATACACCGAAGATTTTCAAACCAACTTCGAACGATTGAAAAACCTTGAAGATGCAAAGGTTTTCGAATTAACCGAGAATACTCCTTTTCCTGAAGTGTCGGCGGATGACATGGTGATTGATGCCATTTTTGGGTCTGGACTGTCTAAACCCGTTACCGGATTTGTCGGGGATGTCATTAGAAAAATAAATCAATCGGGTGCTGTGGTCATTGCTATTGATATGCCTTCCGGGCTTTTCAGCGATGAATGTTCGGTAGAAAAAAAAGGAGCCATCATCAAAGCCGATTACACCCTGAGTTTTCAATTTCCCAAACTGGCTTTTTTATTTCCTGAAAACGAAAGTTATGTGGGTGAATGGCAGATTTTACCCATTGGTCTGATGGATGAGTATGTTGATACTGTGGAGGTTAAAAATCATTTTATTCATTCAATTGATGCTTCCCTCCTTTTGAAAACAAGGACTAAGTTTGCCCACAAAGGCAATTTCGGCCATGCTTTATTAATTGCAGGAAGTTATGGTAAAATGGGCGCAGCGGTGCTTGCTTCAAAGGCAGCACTGACGGCAGGAGCGGGGCTTGTTACAACCCATATTCCTGAAAAAGGCTACCACATAATCCAAACAGCAGCACCTGAAGTGATGGTCAGCATTGATGAATCGGAAACCGTCTTTAGCAAGCATCCTGATTTGAATTTGTTTAATGCTGTAGCCATCGGCCCAGGAATCGGAACAGAGAAAACTACTCAAAATGCTCTGAAACTGCTGATTCAGAATGTGTCATCTCCGATGCTGTACGATGCTGATGCCATCAATATTTTGGCTGAAAACAAAACATGGATTCCTTTTGTTCCGGCCAACAGCATTTTTACACCTCATCCGAAAGAGTTTGAAAGGCTTGTTGGGAAATCTTCTGACAATTTTGACAGAAACAAAAAGCAGGTCGAGTTCTCTGTTAAAAACCGGGTTTTTGTTGTTTTAAAAGGGGCACACACATGCGTTTCTACACCAAATGGAATTTGCTATTTCAATTCCACCGGCAATCCGGGTATGGCTACTGCCGGGAGCGGCGATGTTTTAACGGGAATAATTCTTGGTTTGCTGGCTCAAGTTTATTCTCCGGCTGATGCCTGCATTCTGGGTGTGTTTTTACATGGCCTGGCTGGTGATATTGCCGCTTCCCGAATTTCGCAGGAAGCGTTGATTGCAGGGGATATCATCGATTATCTTGGCAAAGCATTCCAAAAATTGAATGGATTTTAAATGGCTTCACCTTTAAATCCCATCCGGAACCGGTATGGTGTTGTGCCGAATTCCTGTCTGAAACACTTGATAAAATAATTACTGTCAACAAATCCGCAGGTTACCGAAATATCGGTTATCTGTTTATTGGTTTGCCTCAGCAACCGCTGCGCCTTTTGCAACCTTACCTGTTTTAAATAATGATTGGGTGAAAGTCCTACCGCACCTTTAAATGTTCGCATGAAATTCCTTTTCGACATACAAGCCATCTCCGACAAATTTTCGATGTAAATATTTTCCGGGTAGTTGTTTTCGATGTGGTCAATCACTTTCCCTATCCTGACAAGCGCTTTTGCCTTAGTGGTTTCAATATTCGAATAATGCCTCGAAAGCAAAATGACCAGTTCCTCCAGCCTGTTGGCCAAAATCATGTCATATCCTTCATGCTTGTTCTCTTGCTCAAAAAACATGGTGTTCAGAATAATTTCGATAGCTGCGAGTTCATTCCTGTTCAGGTGCAGCATGTTTTTAAAATGATGCTTGGCACGGTACTGTGGTTCAAGAATAAAAAGAGCTTTGTAACCTTCGAGTTGCCTGATTTTCTCTGAAATTATGCCAGGATTGTTGGTCTCCTGAAACATGAGATTGACAATTTCGATATGGCCGGCATCTTTAAAATAATGTTTCTGGTTTCCCTGAAGTACGAAAACATCACCGGCAGAAACGAGGTATTCGTTGCCTTCCAGAACCTGTACCCCTTGTCCGTTCAGAATAAAAACAATTTCAACAAAATCGTGGTAATGCTCGGTCCCCGTAAGGTCGAAATCATGGGTTACATTCATCCGCCTTGCCACCTTGCTGATGTTTATCTTACATCCGGTGTTTTTAAAGTAATTCTGACCAAGTGCCTGTTCCGTCATTTTTTGATAAATGATATTCCGGCCAAATTTTACCTTTTTTTTTGAACTAAGAAGATAAAACTTAGACTTTTCGTTGGGCATTAGAATAATGCTGGTAACTATTACCAATCATACTCCAAAAAAAGCGGGCTGCCATAAATATTGACAGCCCGGCTTTGGAGTAAAATTCACTTAACAATTAACAAAATTCTGAGTTTCGGTTTTTCGGTTTAAATCTCCATTAGGGGTTTTAAAAAAAAATAAAACCAATATTTAACAGGATTTATCTTTTAACTAAAACTCTTTTTTTATGTGTGAGGAACATGACATTTTCATATTTGATTGTTGGAAACTTGATAAAGGAAGGAAAGTCTCATGGTTGGCAAATTACAAAACCTCGTAGAGGTTTCAGAATTGTAGAAATAAAAGAGACATGAGGATAAAATCCTCGTAGAGGATTCATATTTCTTCATAACAGTTAGCAAATCAGTATTTTAAACAAATTTATGCAACATCTACGATGTTGAGGGATACGACTAATGACCTTTTCTACAATTATTCAACATCTACGATGTTGTATTGTGCGATAAATGATTTACTCAACTAATAGGAGATTTTCTAACACAAAACCAATACTTCCAAAGGATTTCCTTTGAAATAAAATCGAAAAAATAGAAAATATTTTTACGACAGAACTTTGTGAAAAATGGAATTAAAAATTTTATATCCCCTTAAATACCGCAATTTAACGATTGAAGAGCTTCTTGCTAAATGCCTTTACGTTTCATGACATAAACACAAACACTCAGGTTTATTCCTTCTTCCAGGTCTTTTCCAGTTCTTCGAGCGTTTGTCCTTTGGTTTCAGGAACCATTTTCCAAACAAAAAAGAACGACAGCACACTCATAAAACCATAAAATCCGTAAGTAAATGTTCCACTCAATTCCATCATGGCAGGATAGGTTGAAGAAATGAGATAGTTGGCAGCCCATTGTGCAACAACCGCAACAGCAACCGCACGTCCCCGGATTTTGTTAGGAAAAATCTCTGAAATCAACACCCAGCATATAGGCCCCCACGACATCATGAATGAAGCTGTGTAAATGATGATGAAAACCAACGTCCCGATTCCGATCACTTCAAAAAATGCCAACCCGGCAATGGCAAACATCCCTATGGCCATTCCCACCGAACCGACCATCAACAGTGGTTTTCGACCCCATTTGTCAACTGTAACAATGGCCACAACAGTAAAAATTACATTCACAAGCCCCATCACGACAGTTTGTAACATCGAGCCGTCCTTACCGGCTCCCATGCTTTCGAAAATCCGTGGCGCATAATACAGCGCCACATTTATTCCTACAAATTGCTGGAAGACCGACAATAATATCCCGATGATTATCACCAGTTTTCCGTAAGAAAATAATTTACCGGAATGGTGTTCGACCGTGTTTTTAATATCATTGAGGATTTCCTTCGCAATTTTGGCGTCGTTTATCTTCTCTAAAATCCGGAGTGCGTCATCGTCCCGGTGTTTCAGGGTAAGATAGCGTGGTGTTTCGGGAACAACAAACAGCAAAATACCAAATAATGCTGCTGGAATGGCTTCCGACACAAACATCAGACGCCAGCCAATGTCGTTTATCCATTCCAGTGTTTGACCATTGGCAATACCCCAATTTACAAAATACACCACCAACATTCCAAAGATAATGGCAAACTGGTTGTACGAAACAAGCCTTCCTCGTATGCCTGCCGGCGAAATTTCACCAATGTACATGGGCACGATGGCCGATGCCATGCCTACGCCAATGCCTCCAATAATGCGGTAGAAGTTAAACATGTATAGCAGTCCCAGGGTGACTTTCCCTTTTTCGAAAAACAGAAATTCGGGGTAACCCGAACCCAGAGCCGAAATAAAAAACAATACAGCCGCCACCATCAGCGATTTTTTCCGGCCAATGACCGACGAAAACAAGCCTGAGATAGCCCCGCCAATAATGCAACCAATCAAGGCGCTTGAGATGGTGAGGCCATGAACTAAGGTACTCAGCCCCAGGCTGGTGATAAGAAATGCCTGCACCGATTTCTCAGCACCAGAAATAACAGCCGTGTCGTAGCCAAACAACAAACCACCCAATGTAGCCACCAGGGTGATGGATGTGATGTAACCGGCATTATAGTTTTGTTTGCTCATTGTTGTTGGTTTACAGGTACATATTAATTATGGATTCCAAAAGTTCCTGTTTCCCGCTGATTTGCTTTGGTTCACCGCTTTCAACAGCAATTTTCCTCAAATCTTCCAGGGTTAGTTTACCTTGTTCAAAATCCAGTCCCGGACTGGACGCAAACGAATTGTATCTTTCTTTCCTGATTTTCCTGTAATCAGATTTTTCAAGAATGTCGGCGGCTGCAATCAAAGCCCTTGCAAAGGCATCCATCCCGGCAATGTGTGCAATAAAAAGATCGTCGGCATCAGTGGAATTTCTGCGGATTTTGGCGTCGAAATTAATGCCACCGGTTTGAATGCCACCTGCTTCCAGGATCACCAGCATTGTTTCGGTAAGTTCATACAAATTGATCGGGAACTGGTCGGTGTCCCATCCGTTCTGGTAATCGCCACGATTTGCATCAATGGAGCCAAGCATCCCGGCATTTGCAGCCACCTGTAAATCGTGCTGAAAGGTATGTCCGGCCAGTGTAGCATGATTCACCTCGATGTTCAGTTTAAAATCTTTATCCAGGCCGTAATGCTGCAGAAATCCAACTACCGTGGCGGCATCAAAATCATACTGGTGCTTGCTGGGTTCCATCGGTTTTGGTTCGATCAGGAATGTGCCGGTGAAGCCATTTCTACGCCCGTAATCCTTTGCCATTTCAAGGAAACGCGCCAGATGGTCGAGTTCCTTTTGCATGTTGGAGTTGAGCAATGAAAGGTAACCTTCGCGTCCTCCCCAGAACACATAGTTTGTCCCGCCAAGGGCAACCGTGGTGTCAATGGCATTTTTAACCTGGGTAGCTGCATAAGTCACTACACCAAAATCGGGGTTGGTGGCGGCACCGTTCATGTAGCGTGGATGCGAAAACAGGTTAGCAGTTCCCCAAAGCAGTTGCTTGCCGTTTTCCGCCTGTTTTTGCTTTGCATAATCCACCATTTTTTGCAATCTTCTTTCCGATTCGGTAATCGTAGCGCCTTCTTCCACCAGGTCGAAATCGTGAAAACAGTAATAGTTGATGCCCGATTTTACAAGAAACTCGAAACCGGCATCCATTTTCGCCTTTCCTTTTTCGATGGGATCAGCAATATCGTCCCAGGGATGTGTGATGGTACCCCGACCGAACGGATCGCCACCATTGGCGCACAGTGTATGCCACCAGGCCATGGCAAATTTCAGGTGTTCTTTCATGGGTTTTCCCATTATCATCCTGTCAGGTTCATAAAAATGAAATGCCAACGGGTTTTTTCCGGAGGTTCCCTCGAAAGCGATTTTTCCAATTCCTTTAAAGTATTCTGTTTGCATAATAAGATAATGTGTTGTGATTAAATGTCCGGTTGAAGTGTTGTCGCGAGCAATGATTTCCACTGAAAGTATGATTCATGAATTCGGGTATGATGGTTTGGTTGGATGGTTTCGAGCAATTTCAGTCCATCAAAGGCCTCTTCAGGGGATTTGAAAAATCCGGTTCCAATTCCGGCTCCCCTGGCTGCGCCTTCCGATCCATCGGTGTTGTACAATTCGATGGCTGCCCCCGAAATATTGGCCAGGGTCTGTGTAAACAAATTACTCAAAAACATATTGGTCTTCCCTGCCCTGATTACTGAAAGGCCAACACCCAGCGTTTCCATTACTTCAACACCATGTTGAAAAGCGAAAGCCACACCTTCCTGAAGTGCCCTTAAAAGATGGGACTGGTTATGGCTTGTAAGATTCAGGCCATGAAAAGATGCACCAATATTTCTGTTACACAGCACCCGTTCAGCGCCATTTCCGAAAGGAAGAACAAATAAACCATCGGATCCTTCGGGTGCCTGTGCAGCCATTTTATTCATCTCATCGTAATTGATCTGCCCTCCCATTATTTGATGCCGTGCCCATGAATTCATTATTCCCACCGAATTCAGACATAAAAGAATTCCCAGACGTGGGTTCATGAGGGAGTTGTTAACGTGTAAAAAAGTATTTACACGCGATTTTGTATCGAATTTTTTCTGATCGGTAACGCCATAAACCACCCCGGATGTACCGGCTGTGGCAGCGACCTCTCCCGGATTCAGTACCTTGAGCGAAAGCGCATTGTTGGGTTGGTCGCCAGCCCTGTAACTCACAGGAATGTTGGCTTTCATCCCTAACAATTCAGCCATTTCAGCCGTCAGTTGCCCTTGTATGGAAAAGGTGCCGGCAACTTCGGGAAGTAGCTTATTGTCAAAACCGAAATAGTTTAAAAGTTCATCGGAAACGCTGTTTTTTTCAAAATCCCAGAAAATTCCTTCCGACAACCCCGATGCTGTAGTTTTTATCTCGTTAGTCAGCCTGTAGGCAATGTAATCACCGGGCAGCATAATTTTATAAATGCGTTCATACACAGCAGGTTCATGATCTTTGACCCATTTCAGTTTGGAGGCTGTAAAATTGCCGGGTGAATTGAGCAGGTGCTTCAGGCAAAAGTTTTCACCCAAATCATGAAAAGCCTTATTTCCAATTTCCACAGCCCTGCTGTCGCACCAGATGATGGCGTTTCGCAGTACTTCGCCATTTTTATCAACCGCTACCAACCCGTGCATTTGGTAAGAAATTCCAATTGCCCCCACATTTTTCAGCGATTGCGAATGATTGTTTTTTAGCTGCCCGATGGCCATTTTCAAGCTTCTCATCCAGGACTCAGGGTCCTGTTCCGCCCAATTATGATGGGGTGAAACAATGTTCATTTCAGTTGGAGGATGAAATGCCTGGGCAATGCTTTGCCCTTTTTCAGCATCGAATAAATTCACCTTGATAGATGAACTGCCGATATCTATTCCCAATAAAATCATGCTGTGAAGTTTAAATACAAAAAAATGTATTTTTTAACTATCAATGATGAAAAATTCCGGATAAAAGTTTTAATCAGGTACTTCAAATTTTTCTTGCCAGAAAAAATTGTAAAATAGTTAAAGATTTCAGCAGTATTTGATTCATAAGTCCTGAAAACAAAACAGTCCCGCAAAGGCAGGACTGTCAATATTTCTATTATGAAAAATAAACTACTGAAAGCTGCTTTTACTTTACCAATCCGCTCGAAATGAGGAAGGTGGTAGCAAAGGCAACAATAGCGTAAAGTTCGGGGAATACTGCCAGAACCATGGTTTTACCAAAAACATCGTAACCCTGGGCAATTCCGGCAATACCGTTGGCGCAAACCTGACCTTGTTTGATAGCTGAAATTAATCCAACCAAACCCAAAAGAAAACCGCAGGCAAAAATGGCAATCCCATTCATCATCGAAATGTCGGGTGTGAGTATGCCTGAGGAGTTGATGATGAAAAAGCCTGCAAATCCGTACAAACCCTGTGTACCGGGTAAAGCGCTCAGCAGCATGTAACTTCCGAAGGCATCATCTTTTTTCTTTAAAGCACCCACAGTGGCATTTCCACCAATTACTACTCCAATGGCGCTGCCGGTCCCGGCAAGTCCAACCATCAGGGCTAATCCAATGTAAGCAAGAATAATAGCAGTTGACATAATAAATTCTCCTTAAATTTTATTTGTAATTATTTAATTATCAATTTTTTTTGAATGGTTTGTAAGCTTTGCCTCCTCCGGCAAACCCGGCATTTTTATAAAATTCGACAAAAGTAAGACGCATGGGATGAACAAACGAACCCAATCCTGCCAGCGCCAGGTTAGCTCCGTGACCGACGATCATTACCAAAACGAAAAGAATGGGACCTAAAACGGGAATGGAATCGAGCAATGGCAACGAAATGCTGTTGATGACAAATCCCAGAATTCCGCTTGATGCGCCTAAGGCAAATAAACGGATGTACGACAAAACATCACCAAATATTCCCGTGATAATCCCGTACAAGTCCCAGATGCCTTTGCCCAATCGCCCAAAAAAACCAAGTTTGGGATCGCTCCAGAAAACTATCATTGCAAGGCTTAAGTAAACAATGTATTTGGAGATGTTGCCAAGCGCCTTAAAAATTGCGATGTCGAGGACAGCAAGTGTGCCTAAAATAATTCCAATTACTGAAATTCCGTACTGAAAACCAAATTGCCGGATCTTTGCGTAAGCCTGGATTCCCAATCCAAATAATATCTGAACCATTCCAATGGCCAATGCCAGGTAGAAAAGTTCTTTATCGTTACGCATTACAAATTTGACCGGATCAAATGCCTGAATTTTTTCCATATCAAATCCCAACAGGGTTCCCGAAATAAAGCCAAAAATTATGGTGGCTGAACCAAGGAAAACACCCAGGTTGAGAATGGGTTTCGTGTCGGAAGAAACCCATTTGCGAAGTAAAATTGAAGCCAGAATAAGTGCAATTCCATAACCTACATCGGCCATGCAAAATCCGAAAAACATCATGAACCAGGGTGCAAAAAACGCCGTAAGGTCAAGTTCTGAATAAACAGGCAATGCATAAAGTTTCCCGATGGGTTCAAACAGCCGGGCAAACCAGTTGTTTTTAAGCAAAACCGGAACATTCTGATCGGGTGTTGGTCGTTCGGTAAAAAAGAAATGCCCGCTCTGGGAGAGGTATTTTTCAAAATCGTCCTTGCGGTCAATCGGAACCCAGCCTTCCAGAATCATCAGGTGGTCATCGGCCTCTTTGCCAGTATTTTGCACCACTTCTGAAAACGAAATCCGGTTTTCGAGGTTGTTTTTTATTTCTTCGAGTTTTGGTAAAAATGAAGCTGCATTTTCAACAAAGTACTTTTCGATTTCCTGAACCCTCTGATGGAGCGCCTCCCGTTCCTGTTGAATGTCAGTGGCAGAGCGTTCCGGGTGTTTCATCTCGTCAGCGTCTAATTCGATGGGTGAATCATCGTTTTGAACAATCACAAAATAAGTATGACCATCGAGATGGCTGATAATTTCGAGGTTGTACTGCTTTTCCCACTCATGATTGTATTTTTTTTCGGAAACCACAAAAAACCGGATAACGATGCCTTCTTTGGCCAATTGTTGGATAAGACCAGTGGAGAAATCGCCCCAGGGTTTGGCCTGGTTATACACTTTCTGGAGGCTTTCGGCTTTTGCTTTTGAATATTCCTGTTCAGCCTGAAGATCGAGAATTTGCTGAAAAATATTTTCGGGTAACGACTTATTCTCAACTTTTGAATCGGGTTGCAACTTCGTTTTCAGGAATTTAATCGTCCGTTCGCATTGTCTGAGTTGCTGAATCTGGTCAATGGTTTCACGCGTGGGTTCAGCCTTCCTGTCAACCACATCCAACACTCCCAATTGCTGAATATCTTTCAGGAAATCATCGTATTCCTTGTGATGGACCAGGAACGAATATTTAAGCATCGGTACAATCATACTTCTACCTCCATTTCTTTGCTTTCCATCCTGCCTTTTACAATTTTCTGTGAAGCCTTCGAGAGATTTTCCTCATCTTCCATAAACCGTTTTATTTTCAGGATGGCTTCTTCGTAACCAGGTATCTGAACTTTTTCGTACAAATTAACCTTTTGGGTGGTTTTCTTTCTGGCAAAATCCAGCAATTCGTTTTTCCTTTCAAAAACCTCACGTTCGAGGCCAATCTGGGCAAGTTCCTGAATAATTTTTATCCCATCGGGAAACCACACCGGGCTTTTAAACAAGCTGAATTTTCCGATGTCGAAATCAACACTTTCCAGAACCGGGGTTTTTACACCAGCAATTTTTTTTACACTTAAATTCACATCCCTGATGCTGACCAAACCCGGTTGAAACTCGCTCCACAATCGCAGGGTGTTTTCGTTTGAAATGATTTTTTCTTCAAGCAAATCCCCAAATTTCTGTGCCTCCTGCTTTGCCTTCTTCACTTCCAGACGCAATGCCGACTCCTTGTTTTTCAGGGTTGGAAGCGCATTTTGCCTGACCTTCAACTGCTTGTTGAGTTGCTGAAGCGAGGTTTTGTTATAGTGAAATTTGATGGCCATTTGAAATGTTTTTTGTCATTGGGCTACGCCGTCATTTATTGTCATTTATTATTATTTGGCTTCGCCGTCATTTGTTGTCATTTTTAGTCATTAGGCTTTGCCGTCATTTATTGTTATTTGGCTTCGCCGTCATTTATTGTCATTGGGCTTCGCCGTAATTTATTGTTATTAGGCTTCGCCGTCATTTATTGTCATTAGGCTTCGCCGTCATTTATTGTCATTGGGCTTCGCCGTCATTTATTGTCATTGGGCTTCGCCGTCATTTGTTGTCATTGGGCTTCGCCGTCATTTATTGTTATTTGGCTTCGCCGTAATTTATTGTTATTTATGGTTATTTACTAACAATTTTTTATTTTACTTTTTTAACTAATTGTCACTACTTCTTTATTACTTACAACTTACGACTTACAACTTACAACTTTCATCTAACCTGCCATGAAAATAATGATAATCAAGCGCATAGAGAAAGTTGTTTTTCTGTTAAAAGTAGCTTTTTTCTAAGATAATCAAGTTTCTTTTCAAGATTTTTTTGGGTTTTTC
>Ga0172370_10009998_pt1 | contig 10965 bp, 10 predicted proteins | sample LakKiv5m_FD_114538 | JGI IMG/M metagenome (GOLD analysis project Ga0172370, IMG submission 114538) | Freshwater microbial communities from Kabuno Bay, South-Kivu, Congo - kab_022012_11.5m | ecosystem: Environmental > Aquatic > Freshwater > Lake | place: Democratic Republic of the Congo...
CGGGAGCGTTATGTGGATTGTAGTGCGGCCTTTGCCTGCCGTCAAATACCTGGTTCAGTTCCTGTGCGTGAATTTTGACTTGCCGTGAAAAGGGACGGGCACGGCCGGGTAGAACAATACCTGCTATGTTCAAAGGTTTTTTCGATCGCATCAAGGATGTGTTCCGCCGCAGCGAGATCACCGAGGAGCTGTATGAGGATCTGGCGGACTCGCTGATTATGGCGGACGTGAGCGTGCACACGGCCAGCGTGCTGGTGGAGCAGTTGCGTGAGGCGGTGCGCAAAGCCGGCGCCAAGGACGTGGAGGTGGCGTATACGCTGCTGCAGGGGCTGATCGCGGAGATGCTGGCGCACAACGCGCGCCCGCTGGCGCAGCCGGCGCAGAAGCCGGGGGTGGTGCTGGTGGTGGGCGTGAACGGGGTGGGGAAGACGACCACCATCGCAAAGCTGGCCAACCTGCTGAAGAGCCAGCGGCGCCCGGTTATCATCGCCGCCGGCGACACCTACCGCGCGGCGGCCATCGAGCAGCTCGAGCTGTGGGGCCAGCGCATCGGCGTGGACGTGGTGCGCCACCAGATGGGCTCGGACGCGGCGGCAGTGGTGTATGATGCCATCCAGGCGGCGCGCGCGCGCAACATCGACTACGTGATCGTGGATACCGCCGGCCGCCTGCACACCAAGCACAACCTGATGGAGGAGTTGAAGAAGATTAACCGCGTCATCGAGCGCGAGCTGGGCCACCCCGCGGACGAGACGCTGCTGGTGCTCGACGGCACCACCGGCCAGAACGCCCTCAGCCAGGCGCGGGAGTTCACCAACGCCGTCGGCCTCACCGGCCTGGTGATGACGAAGCTGGACGGCACCGCAAAGGGTGGCAACGTCCTCTCCATCGCCCAGGAGATCCCTATCTCTATCCGTTATATCGGCACCGGCGAAAAGGCGGGCGACATCGCCGAGTTCGACCCGCAGGCGTTCGCGAAGCAGTTGTTGCCGAGCGAGGGGCAAGCTTAGTTTTTTCTCCACAGATTGAAATGATTGAAAAGATAATAAACTACCCCATAAAGTCTTCTTATGGAGCGAGAAATTGGTTGACGAATGGAAGGCTGGGCAGGTGGTTTGACTGGAAAACAATCAAACCTCCAATCTACTGCTCTTCAATGCATCGGGTTCTCATTCCATACGAAAACTTAACGGAGTAGTTTTTATCTTTTCAATCATTTCAATCTGCGGAGAAAAACTACACTGTGAATTTCCGTCCCTCGTCCAGCATCGCGAAATAATTCTCCAGCGGCACGTAATTGGCCACGCTGTTGCCGGTGCCGAGGAGGTAGCCGCCGCCGGGGAGGCAGCGGTCGAGGGTTTCCCGTACCCGGCGGCGCACGGCGGCTTCGTCCGCCCGGCAGAGGAAGTCCACGTCGATGCCACCGAGCAGGCCGATGCGCTTTCCGTAGGTCTCCTTCGCTTCGATCACGCTCTCGATGGTGTCCTCGAAGGAGTGCTTGGCGTCGATCTTCACGTCGTCAATCAGGTCGTCCATGATCGTGTCCAGCTTGCCGCAGGAATGCAGCAGGTACGGCCGCCCGGCGTCGTGGCTGGCCTGCGCCATCAGCTTGTGCCCGGGCAGCACGAACTCGCGCATGTCCTCCGGGCCGATCAGCGTGCCGGAGCGGAACCCCAGATCGTCGCTGCCCCAGATGAACTTGACCCGGTCGAACTGCAGCAGCCGCCGGATCATCACCTTGTTGATCTCCAGGATGCGTTCGGCGATGGCCTTCACCAACTCGCGCTCGTCGTAAAGAGCGTAGCAGAGCGTTTCATACCCCATCAAGAAGCTCAGCCACTCGAAGAAATGAGCGAAGGCGCCGCTGGCGATGATGCACATGCCCTCCGGCAGGTTCTCCTCCAGCCATTGCAGCGAGCGGCTCGATGCCTTCTCCGGGTTCGGCCAGGGGTAGGTCTCGAACTCCTCCCAGGTGGTGATGGGGCCTTTTGATTCGTCAACGAAGTGGCGGGCGCTCTTGCGGTTCTCTGCCGCGGTGTCGTCGGCGGCCAGGTCGTGCATTTTGACGGCGATATCGTCCAGCGTGCAACGGACGTAATCATACCCGAGGAAGCGCTGTACCGCCGCGTTGAGTTTGACGGTATACACCGGATCATCCGGCGCCACCCCCGGCAGCAACCCGTAGCGGTCGGCGATCGCCTGCTGCACCACCAGATCGAGAAACAGCTCGATGACATGCACCCGCTTCGGCGTGCCCTGGCGCAGAATGCACGCGCGCATGGCCTCCCAATCGGGAGTAACGTCAATGGTGAAAGCGTTCGGGAAGAATTGATTCATTCTATATAAATTACTCGTGCCAGGCATCGATACCTGCTATAACATTATTGATTTTAGTCGTACAAGAATCACCCTTGTGTATACTGCCCTTTTATGATAATATTCCTAGACACCAAGCCGATGTTACTGCACTCCTTCGCCAGCCTGTATTTGTATGATAAGATAACGAATCTGTCGTTTTTCATTAATGCCTACTGCTGATTTTTCTTTTGGCGCTATCATCCAGCATTGTTTGTCAATTGACCGTGGCCTTTTCATATCCGGTACTTCACAAGTTAGAGAGATGCTTATCAGTACTTTGGAGGGAGAATACCCATATGAAATCAAATATCCTGCCGATCATCCTTTTCCTCGTGTTGACTCTGGTACTCTCGGTTCTCAATCCGCTACTCCTGGTATTCGCGATTCTGGGTCTAGCTGTCGGTTACCTTCTCTCAAGAATTGTCGGGGAACGGCTTGTCGGAAAGGAAGGAGGGCAAGCCAAGCATGCTATGGTAAACACCGAAGCGAAAACAGAGTCTGGTGAAGCGAAAGCCGTCGAGAGACCAGATGATGCTGAAGTGGAGCAGGTAACAGAAAATATTTCTGGCTTTACCCTAGTCGAATTGTTAGTCGTTGTGGCTATCATCGCCATTCTTGCAGCAATAATCTTTCCCATGTTCGCAAAAACTAGAGAGAAAGCCTATCAATCACAGTGCTCGAACCATCTGCGGCAGCTCGGAGTGGCATTGCAGACGTATATACAGGATAACGGCGAACGCTTACCGTCTCATGAAAACTGGATCGCTGCGACGGGTATTAAAAAGGTCGATAATGAAATCTTACATTGCCCATCAGATTTACGTAATGCTACCGAAGCCGGTTCTGATATGAACCAAGAATTGGATATTATCGTTAGTTATGATATGAACCCATACATTAGTGGTAAGCTAATGGCTGATATTGAAGACCAAACTTCAACCGCATTGGTCAGAGATTGTGAAAATGGCAAACTCTCCCCTCGCCATAGTGGGCATGTGAATACGTGTTTTGTCGACGGGCATGTATCACGGGTCTATCAGGATACCATCAAGTTTAAGGGAGAGTTAATTTCGACAATCAAAATTGAACAGAGATCCCGATACAGTGTAGATGAAACGATAAGTTTTTCTGATCTGACACCGCTGAGGAACTGTTACGAAAGGTTATTATCGCCTGAAGAGCTGAATGCGCTTCAACAAGATCGAACACGACAAGACCTGTTAAAGACAATGATTCGCAACCTGATGTCTGAGAACTGGAAGGTCGAACTGGGAGCGATTCCATCAAGTGGGAGTTGCCTGTTGCAAAATGCCACCATCAGTCGTCATCTCGAAGGCAGAATCGGTAACAACCAATGGGATTACGATTCACCGGTTGCTGCCGAGGTTGTCTGGTCTCGATCGTATATGGACTATACGTATCATTCCCCCGTGACGAAATTCCCGGACATTGTTCTCGTGTATAATACAGATAAATCGAAAATTCATGTTGAGATGCCACCGTATTCATTCAAAGGAGCATCTCAATCTTCGGTCGAGACCGTGACTAATCCGACCAAGAATGAGCGGGGTAACCCGATCGATAAATGTGTTGTCAAGTTGCCGCCACCGGGAAAGCTCCTCTACCTTTCCTGCTGGCGTTATCTACCTGCGCTATTTCATAATCCGTTTATCAATACCCTATTCATACAGTTGATAAAGAAACCATTCCTCTATATTATCGGGGTGATCGGCTTAGTATTCTCTGAGAATTTCCGAAAATTTATTCTGCTACCGATAGCGACAAAACTTTGGAATTTATTTTTAAGAATATTCAAGTTGCAGACAATGGGCACCTGAATAACCTGATCACTATGTGATAGTGTAATCATCCTGCCCTCGGAGGAAGGGAAATCGGTCCGTAGTTATGCATTTTAAAAATTCAAGCGTCTGCCCATGATGGGAAGGCGAGGCTCCTACCCAATACTGTTCAAATAAGGATTTTCGTAGGGGCGAGTGGCACTCGCCCCGTAAGAGAGTCGGGTGCTGCATTTCGCCTCAAGACGAATACGGCTCCCGTAACGGGGCGAGTGCCACTCGCCCCTACGAAAATCCTTATTTGAACAGTATTGGGCAGGAGTCTCGCCCTCCCATCGTGGGCGGACATATACATTTTCACGTTGTTAAAGTAGTCAGTGTATCAGGTTGTTCGTACTCACTATCTACGCCTCTTTCAGGCTCCCCACCGTCAGCGTCCCGGTTACAGGCGGGGCGTCCGCCGCATCGGCGGGGGCATCGGCCGGCGCGGGGGCGACGGCGTAGGGGGATTTGCTCCCCAGCAACTCCTGCACCTCACCGAATCCCTGCTGCGCCTTCGCCCCGGCCAGCGGGTCCAGGCGGTAGAGCAGGCTGGTGAATTCCCCGGCGTGCACCAGCTCTTCCTGTGCGATGTCGAAAAGCACCTTCTTCGCGTCTTCGTTGCTGGTGGCTTCCATGTGTGCCAGGTACAGGTGGACCGCCTCCAGCTCCGCGGCGATATCCAGCAAGATGGCGCGGGTCAGCTCGCCGTGCGACATCTCGCGCGGCACGTTGCCCGGGAACGGGTCGAGAAAAGCCGGCATGGCCATTGCTCCTTTGCGTGTTGGATCAACAGCATGATACCGGAAGATGGATGGGTGGGGTCGGGTGAGGAAACGACGTTTGTCGGGAAATGAAGACAAGGCAGGCTGGGGGACTGACCTCGAATCTAATGCTCGTAAGGAAATATCCTGCCCGGCTGAGGGTCAGTTTCCACGTTAGGGAAGCTTTCCTATACGTGGGGACTGACCCCCGAGCGGGCAATGTCATCTTCCTGCCGGGCGCCAGATCCGAGGTCAGTCCCCGGGCGTAGGTTGGTATAGCGTGGCCAGCTCCGGGTACCCGTTCAGTTCGTTCTGCCCGCGGGTACTGAGGGCGTACAGGCCGCGGTCCTGGCGCTCGAACCAGCCGTAGACATTGCGGTAGAGGATGCCCAGGGTTTTCTTGCCGGTGCCCAGCTTGCGCAGTTGGGCCGGCGAGCAGGGACCGAGCGCGCACAGGCAGGCGGCAATCTGAATGGCGTTTTCCCGGTAGGCGGTGACCAGTTTCTTGCGCGTGCTGCCGCCCTGGTTGTAATCGCCGGAGCGGTTGCCGATCTCCTCCAGCACCACGCGCCGCTTGGCCTTCCGCTTCTGCCGTTCCGCGGGCAGTGGGTGGAAGACGATCTCCACCAACCGCTTGGAAACCAGCAGCAAGCCCAGTTCCAGCCGGCGCAGCAGTCGGCGGACGTCCTTCGTTTGCGCGTTCCACTTCTGCCGGTTCGGCGGGCGCGGGATGGCCAGGTAGACCGCCTCGGTGAGCTCCTGCCGCTTGATCGCTTGCGCGACGAGGGCCAGCGAGAGTTGGCGCTTGAGCTCGATGACGACTAAATCGTCGCCCTTCACCGCGGCGATGTCGCAATCCCGCACCTCGCTGCGCACGGTATACCCCTGCGCGACCAGGTAGTCGTGAACGGGCTGGTATAGGTCGGTCTCGGCGGTGATTTTGACTGGCATGACGACATCCGTTTTATTCGCCGTCCTCGCCGGGAGAACCTTCATTCTAATTGAAGTGGTGGAAAGGTGATTCTCAGTCTGGAAGGAGGCGAGAGCCCCGCCGAGTTTCGGTAGGCTTCCCGATATCCGGCGGGGCTCTCGCCTCCTTCCAGACTGAGAATGTGTCACGAAACAGTGTCTCCAATATTTCCATAGTCTCTTTATCAAAGGGTAGCGTGAATGCGATAGTGTGAGAGAAAGAGCATGGATACGAGGTAGGATTGACACCCGCAAAGTGCGGGAGTACAATCGATACAGTTCATACCCTTTGGAAGGAGGCGCACGTGGTTACGGTCATTGTTGTCACAGCACGCGTATTGCGCCTCAGCGGGGGTCGGTAACCGGTTGACATCGGTCATGCCGGAATGTTCCCCGCCGCAGGCGCACTACGCGCAGGCGGCGTTTTTTTGTTGTGATGATGAAAGGGAACACCTGACATGACACTGGAAGCTCTGGGCTGGAATGCCCACTGGGCCGGCTGCTTCGCGCCGTTTCGCGCGGAGGGGTATGACGCCGGCCGCATTTCGCTGGAACAAAAGCAACTCTACGCCGTGTGGACGGCGCGGCACGGGGAGATCCCGGCCGTGCTCACCGGCAAATACTACTACGAAGCCGACGCACGCGGCGACCTGCCGGTGGTCGGCGACTGGGCCGTCATCCGCATCCACGAGGAATCGACGCCGAAAGCGACGATTCACGGGCTGCTGCCGCGGCAGAGCAAATTCTCGCGCCAGGCGGCCGGCACGCGTGGCGGCGAGCAGCTCCTTGCGGCAAACGTCGATACCGTGCTGCTGGTGATGGGGCTGGACGGCAACTACAACCTGCGGCGCATCGAGCGTTACGTGACGGTGGCCTGGGAAAGCGGCGCCGAGCCGGTGGTGCTGCTGACGAAGGCCGACCTGTGCGATGTGGTTGAGGAGCGCATGCAGGAGGTGTGCGCCTCCACGCCCGGTGTGCCGGTTCACCCGCTCAGCGTATATGCCGGGCAGGGGCTGGAGGTGTTGCGGCAATACCTGGCTCCGGGTCGGACACTGGCGCTGCTGGGCTCCTCCGGGGTAGGGAAGTCCACGCTGCTCAACCACCTGCTGGGCGATGATGTGCAGCGCGTGCAGGAAGTGCGCAGCATGGACGATCACGGCCGGCACACCACCACCCACCGCGAGCTGTTCACGCTGCCGAGTGGTGCGCTGATTATCGACACGCCGGGCATGCGTGAATTGCAGCTCTGGCACGCCGACGAGGGGTTGGCCGGCGCTTTCCCCGAGATCGACGCGCTGGCGCGGCAGTGCCGGTATGACGATTGCCAGCACCGGCAGGAGCCCGGCTGCCGGGTGCGCGCCGCATTGGAAGACGGCATCCTTGACCCGGACCGCTACGAAAACTACCGTAAAATGGAGCGGGAACTGAGCTACCAGGCCACCCGCGAAGACGCCCGCCTGCGGGAAGAGCGCGAGCACTTCTGGAAGCAGATCGGGAAGTACCAGAAGGAGCTGAAGAAGGGGCGAAAGCGGTAGGGTTTCCAGGGACTGTCCCCTACGGCAACCGAAAACGGGGAAGCCCGTTCGTAACAAGCCATGCAGCCGGGGCGGAGTGGCGGCGTTGATAGGTAAGTCTTCCTAAACACGAACGCCACTCCGCTCCGGCCGCGTGGCTGACTACGTACGGGTTTCCCATTATCGAACGTCAAATCGACTTCAGATACTCGACCAGATCGCCCTTCTCCCCCGTCGTCAGACCGAGGTTCAGCAGCGTGTCGTAGTGGTTCACCACGTCCATCAGCGTGGCGAAGCGGCCGTCGTGGTAGAAGCCGCCTTTCTGGTGTGTCCAGAGGCCGGTCAGCCGCTGGGTGGCATACATGCCGGTCGGGTCGCGGTCAGACTGGAAGGTATCGACCCCGATCTCCGCCGGTCGGTGGGCATTCCAGCCCGGTTCGGCGGTGATGGGTGGCACATGGCAGGTGGCGCAGCGCGCCTTCCCGTTGAAGAGCGTTTTCCCGCGCGCCGCGGCGGCCGCATTGAAACTGCCAGCCGGTGGCTTCGGGGCCAGCAGCGCCAGTTGGTACGTGTGCAGGTCCGGCAGCTTGGAGGTCACCATGTCCACCTGCGGCCGCGTGTTCCAGATGCCGGTGCGCACGGCGACCGGGAACAGCTGTGGGTTGTTGTAACGCGGGTCATAAAACGTCCCCTGCCCGTGCATCTGCGTCACCGCCACATACGCGTTCCAGTAGGTCAGGTTGCCGTGTCCGGCCGTCCAGGTGTGCAGGTTGATTCCCGCCATGCCGAATGCCGGGGGAATCAGCGTGGCGCCTGTTTTACCGTCGGGGCGGAAAGCTTTGCCGTCAAAGTTGAGCTCGGCATCATATTTCCCCGGCCCCCAGCTGTTCAGCACCTTGCGCACGTTGGCCTGGTCGGTCTGCAGCGCATTGGCCACCACGCTCAGGTCAGGCGCCGCCGCGGCGATGGCGCCGATGTTCAGGTCGCGGTTCGCCCAGCCATCCAGCCGTTTGCCGATACCAGGCGCGAAGGAGTCATCCACCGTCGCGTGGCAGATCGAGCAGGTAACGCCGATCGAGCGCAGCCGCTTGCCGTCCTGCGTGAAGAATCCCTTCACCCCCACCACCGCATTCAGCTTCAACAGCGCCAGCGTGGTGGCCGGATCGTCCAGATTCACCTGCCCTCGCTTGAGCTGGTTTAGCAATGCCATCGGCAGCGCGCTCACGTCCACCTTCAACCCGAGTGACAACGCCGTTTTCGGTGAGACGCCGTTGCCAACCCCGCCGAACTTTGTACCCTGAATAGCCTGGTGCAACTTCACCGTGTCGCCCCAGTAGACTTCGTCGCCAAAGGTATCGTAGCGAAAGATATTGCGGCCGTGTTTGAAACTCTGCGTCCGATTGGCCTGCACCACGGCTTCATAGGTGTCGCCCAGCCTGGCCCGATTTTGCCCGAACAGCGTGATGGCCGCGGCGCCCAGCAGCAGGCCTGCCAGCAGCACGACCTTCCCGATCAAGCTTAGTTTCATCTTTCACCAGCCTCCTTAGGAATGAAACAGCAGCACCCCGGGCGGGCGCTCGCGCGTCACCCGGGATGTGCAGATGCCTTCCTTCAGTGTCCGCCGGTTACCCCGCCGCGGATGTGCGGAAAGGTGACAGCACCGGCGGTTTTGGGCTGGGTCACGACAAACGGTCAGCGATATATTTCGGCATTGTGCCGGATGATTTCTCCCTCGATCATGTAGACGATATCCTCCGCAATGTTGGTCGCGTAATCGGCAATCCGCTCCAGGTGCCGGGAGATGGACATCACGTGGATGAGGCAATCGATCCGCTCGGGCTGCCGGCTCATTGCCTCCTGCACGATCTCATACATCCGACGATTGAGATCATCGACCTCGTCGTCATCACGACCGACCTGGTATGCCAGCCCGGTGTTCATCGTCATCAACGCGTCCAGGCTTTTGCGCAGCATGGCCTGCGATTTCTCCATCATGATATCGAAATTCAACGGCAGGTCGACCGGCGCGTGATGGGCCAGGAAATCCGCTCGCTCGGCGATGTTGACCGCTTCATCCGCCACCCGCTCCAGGTCGTTATTGATCTTCAACACCGCCACCACGAAGCGCAAGTCGCTGGCCACCGGCTGGTACAGCGCGAGTATCTTCAGGCAATCCTCCTCGATGTCGACCTCCATCTGGTCGACGTCGGAGTCACGCTCGATCACTTGCTCCGCCAGCTCCGAGTTGCGCGTGCTCACCGCCTGTACCGCCTCCCGCACTCGCTCCTCCACCAGCGCGCTTAGGGTCAGGATCTCTTTCTTCAGCTTCTCGATCTCACGGTCCATATGTCGTTTCATCATGGTGCACCTCTATGGTTCTTACTCTTCGATAAGGCCTTCGCGCCCTACGAATCATCCGATGACATTCATTCAAGCTTATCCGAACCGTCCCGTAATATAGTCCTCCGTCCGCTTGTCCCGCGGGTCGGTGAAAATGCGGGGGGATTGGTCGAATTCGATCAGCTCGCCGGTCAGGAAGAAGCCCGTCTCGTCGCTCACCCGCGCGGCCTGCTGCATGTTGTGCGTCACGATGACGATAGTGTATTGCTCCTTGAGTTGAATCATCAACTCCTCGATGCTGGCCGTCGAGATCGGATCGAGCGCGGAACACGGCTCGTCCATCAGCACCACTTCCGGCTGCACAGCGAGCACGCGGGCGATGCAGAGCCGCTGCTGCTGCCCACCGGAAAGCGCGGTGGCCGGCTGATGCAGCACGTCCTTCACTTCGTCCCACAGCGCGCCTTGCCGCAGGCTCCGCTCCACTACCTCTGCCAGCTCGGACCCCCGCGCCAGCCCATTGATGCGCACGCCATAAGCCACGTTGTCGAAGATGGACATCGGGAAGGGGGTGGGGCGCTGGAAAACCATGCCCACCAGCCGCCGCAGCGCCACCACGTCCACGTCCTTCGCGAAGATATCCTCGCCGTCCAGCAAGACACACCCTTCAGTGTGGGTGTCCTCGATCACATCGTTCATGCGATTCAGCGTGCGCAGAAAGGTGGACTTGCCGCAGCCGGACGGCCCGATCAGCGCGGTGATCTGCCGCTCGCGGATCGTAATCGAAATATCGCGCAAGGCTTGTTTGCGCCCGTAAAAAAAGTTCAAATGCTCGATCTGTATCTTCACGGGAAACTCGGGCATTTCATCCCTTTCCACTGTCATCTGCTGCCGCGCATCGAATGTTGCGACCATATTTTACCTCACCAGACGGAACCGCCCGCGCGTTGCATAGCGCGCAGTGATGCTAAGGATCAAAATTAATACTACCAGCACCAGCGCGCCCGCCCACGCCTGCGCGTGCCAATCCGGGTAGGGGGCGATAGCGCGGGTGAAGATATCCACCGGCAGGCTGGCAATGGGTTGGTTCAGGTCCGCGCTCAAATACCGGTTGCCGAAGGCGGTGAAGAGCAGCGGCGCCGTCTCGCCCGCGATGCGCGCCACCGCCAGCAGCACCCCGGTGATCAC
>Ga0172370_10010002_pt1 | contig 10963 bp, 7 predicted proteins | sample LakKiv5m_FD_114538 | JGI IMG/M metagenome (GOLD analysis project Ga0172370, IMG submission 114538) | Freshwater microbial communities from Kabuno Bay, South-Kivu, Congo - kab_022012_11.5m | ecosystem: Environmental > Aquatic > Freshwater > Lake | place: Democratic Republic of the Congo...
TAGGACATCTTGTCTGTGGCCGGGTCCACAGGCCCCTGCCCCGAGACAAAGACGAAGTCGCCGGCACGGATCACCGGCGAATACGGTCCGCGCGGCGACGGAGATTCTGGAGGGAAGATACGTTCCATCATGGCCTGCTTCGGTTACTCGGCCTTTTTCCGGCGGGACTTGCGCGGGGCCTTGGCCGCCGTGGCGGTAGAGCTGGAAGCGGCAGTCTTCTTCCGCGCCGGCGCGCGCTTCTTGGGTTTGGGCTCTTCCTCGGGCAGCGGGATCTCGCCCGTGGCCGTGGGCTGGCCGCGGACGATGGGCTGGACGAAGTCGTGCTCGGTGAGCAGGTCTTCTTCCTTCATCTCTTTTTCCGGCGGCGCCGGCGGATAGAACTCTGCGCCGAGGTGGACGATCAGGCCGGATTCCTCGTTGGGTTCGAGCCGGACGACGAGGCGATCCTGCGCGAAGTTGAGAAACTCGATGAAACCGGGGAAGCCGTAGCGCATGTGGTCGAAATCGGCGAACTCCTCCTTCATCCAGGCTTCAAGTTCGTCGACACCGCGGCCGCCGTCGAACTCGAAGTCGATGCGATGAATTTCGAGAACTTCGCGCAAATGCTCGAGAGCCTCCTCGGGCCGCGGCATCGGTTTGTCGTGCTGCGCGTGGTGCTTGCGTTCGATAAACCAGCGCCCGCCTCCGCCCTTCACCTGGACGAAGTCAGCTCTCTTCAGCCGTTCGATGAAGTCGGAGAAGCTGCGCGCGCCGTAAGCCGATTCGTTGAACGCCGAATCAAGTTGCAGCATGGTTGACTTCAGCAGGCCGAGCTGCGGCTGGACGTTGCGCCGTTCAAGAACCTGAAGTGCGCGCTCGACAAGCGGCATGGCGAGGATGAGATCGAGCGGCGAAGGACGGTTCTGCTGCGGTTGCTGCTCACGGTCCTTCTCGCGGCGCTCGTCACGTTCGCGGCGGCGCTCTTCGCGGTCCTTGCGGAACCTGTTACGGTCGCCGCGATCCCTGTCGTCGCGCGGCGCCTGCTGCGGCATCGGCTGGACCTGCGGCGGTTCAACGTTGAGCAGGGACTCAAAGCTGATGAACTCGTGGCAGTTCTGCTGGAGAATCGTGGACGTGAACGCCCGGCCGCCGATAACGAAGACGGTCTTGCCGTACTCCTTCAGTTTGTTGACGAGCGGGATGAAATCCGAGTCGCCGCTGACGACGGCAAACGCGTTCACGTGGTCGTGGGTGAATGCCATCTCCAGGGCGTCGAGGGCTAGATTGATGTCGGCGCCGTTCTTGTCGCCCCTGGGCGACGGGATGCGCTGAACCATCTGGACGGCATTCTCCGCCATTTGACGGGTGGCGCCTTCCTGACGGCTCCAGTTGGCGTAGGCGAACTTTGCGACGATGTCGCCGCGTTCTTTAAGTGCGCCGAGGACGAGCGCGACTTCAAAGTCGCGCCTGAGCGTGGACTTCACGCCGATTTCGATGTTGTCGTAGTCGACGAACACCGCGATAGTCAGTCGGTCATGCATGGTAGTTGAATCAAGATCCTAACAAATTGTTCTGGCGGCTGGGCGGTCTGCTTTGGGCCGAGGTGTGCACGGGTCGTTTGACTTCCGCCGGACCTGGTCCGCCGGGTGCATCCCTGGCGCGATGTTGCGATGGGCCGCGCCGGCCTCCGTGTTTCCTGTGTTGCGGTGTCCCATTGGAGGACGTTCCCGCTTCTTGGCGGCAAGCAAGCCGCCTTTCTCCTTCGCCGCCCGTTGACGGCCCAGCCGGGATATCGATCCCGTTCGGACGGTCGAGCCGGGCAAGCGCTCTATTTCGCTGGCGATCCAGACGGGCCCCTCTGCCTGTTCCACAGGCGTCCGGCGTTGTCCCGCGCCGATCGCATTCCTTACCGGCGTCTCCGGTTGAGACGCGGGTTTTTTCGTGGTGTCACAGCCGGCGGACCGGCTAACGATACTCAGGTAGCCCGCCCGGACCACACTTTCTATCGTCCACAGGCGGTTCTATCTTCAGTATAGCGGTCCAGCCTCAATTCTGGAGGCCAGTAATTTCGTCAATCCGGACCGGAGGCGCGAGCGTCCTAAAATAGTAGATTCACAATGGACGAAAAACCATTCAGGGAACCTTCGCTGGCGTTGAACAGGATTTATACCCGAACCGGCGACACCGGCGAGACCTGCCTGGTCGGAGGGCAGCGCGTGAGCAAGGACGAACTGCGGCTTGAATGTTACGGCACGGTGGACGAACTGAACAGCCACATCGGCCTGGCCCTGGCTCTCGCCGGGGCGCCCGAACTTGAGGGCCTGCGGCAGTCTCTCACCAGAATTCAACACGAGTTGTTCAATCTGGGCTCGATTCTCGCCACGCTTCCCGAAGATGCCGGCCCGCAGCAGCCTCGCGTCACGGAAGCCGAAATCACCCTTCTGGAACGTGAGATCGACAAGTTGAATGCCGGTCTGCCGGGGTTGCGCAGCTTTGTCCTGCCAGGCGGGTCCGCTCTGAACGCCCAGCTTCATGTCTGCCGGACCGTCTGCCGGCGGGCTGAGCGCCTCGTCGTCGCGTTGCACCGCCATTCCGCAGCCGAGTCGGTGAATATCCGCTACTTGAACCGCTTGAGTGACGCGCTTTTCGTCCAGAGCAGATATGCCAGCGCCAGGACCGGCGCCGCTGAAGTTCTTTGGCAGCCTAACCAGCCCAAGTCCGTCGAGTAGCGTCCTGGTAACCGTGGGACTCGCGATATAGTCTATCGGTAGCTTCAGCTCGGAGACGACTATGCTCAAACTCGCATCCCTGGCCGCCTTGACCCTCCCGTTTGCCGGCATCGGCGTGTGTTCCACCGCCCCTCCAGGCATCTTCGAAGGCGCGACCGATGTCGGTGTCACGCCCAGGGCCGGTTTTTCTGAACACTTTGAGTCCGCACACAAGTACCGCGTCACGGGCGGCGGCGCCAACATCTGGGGCGCGGCCGATGCATTCCAGTTCGTCTGGCGCCGCATCTCTGGCGACGTCACTTTGACCGCCGACATCGCCTTTGAAGGCGCCGGCGTCAACGCACACCGCAAAGCCGTGCTGATGGTCCGCCAGGACCTCACGGCCGATTCAGCCTATGCCGACGCCGCGCTGCACGGTGACGGCCTGACTTCGCTGCAGTATCGCGAAGCGGCGGGTGGCGAAACCAGGGAGGCGAAATCGGAGCTGAAGGGGCCCGTCCGGCTACGCCTGGAACGCCGGGGCAACCAGTTCCGCCTTTTTGCCGGACCGGCTGATGGCGAATTAAAGCCGGCTGGCCCTGTGACTGTGGTCTTGCGCGACCCAGTTTATGCCGGCATCGGCGTGTCGTCCCATGATGCCGGCGTGCTTGAAACCGCCACCTTCGCCAATCTGGATCTCCAGACCGTCGCGCCCCGCGTCAGGTACCGCAGCAGGATCACGGTCTATGACCTGAAGTCGCGCCAGATGGAAACGATTCATACCGTTGACGAACTGCTCGAAGCGCCCAACTGGTCAAAGGATGGAAGCCACCTGCTGGTGAACATGAACGGTTCGCTTTACCGCATCGCCAAGGACGGCGCCGGCGGATTGCAGCGCGTTATGCTCGACGAAAAATACCGATGTAACAACGATCACGACTATTCACCGGACGGAACGCACATCGCTATCTCCGCTTCGACGCCTGAATCGCGGGGTTCGCGGGTCTATGTCATCAACGCCGACGGGTCGGATCCCGGCTTGCTCACGCCGCTTGCGCCCAGCTACTTTCACGGCTGGTCGCCCAACGGGCAATGGCTCGCTTTCGTCGGGCTGCGCGATAAACGGTACAACCTGTTCCGCGTTGCCTTGAGCGGCGGGGAAGAGCAGCGCCTGACGGCGGTGGGCGGCTACGACGACGGGCCGGACTATTCGCCCGACGGCAAGTGGCTGTACTTCAACTCCATCCGCGACGGCGGCTGGAATATTTGGCGTATACCGGCATCCGGCGGCGGCACGGATGACAAACTGGCCGAACGCATTACCGGCGACGGCTGGCAGGACTGGTTCCCCCACCCGTCGCCCGACGGCAAGAAGCTCGTCTTCCTGTCGTTCCCACCCGGCACCGAGGGCCACAACGGCCGCATGACGGTCCGGCTGCGCATGATGAAGATGCCCGGCAAGAAACCGGGTGCGGCAAGGATCGACACCGTCGCTGAGATCTTCGGCGGACAGGGCACCATCAACGTGAATTCGTGGTCGCCCGACTCGAGGAAGTTCGCCTTCGTCACCTACGAGGTGATCAAGTAGCCCGGCCGTTCATTTGCCGGCATCCCTGGCCTTGACCGTCCACATGTAGATCGTGCGGCCGTCGACGTCTTTCGTCACATCGGGCGTCCATTGGCCCATCCGGAAGCTGTGCGAAACGATTCGCGTGCCCGGTTTCAGCTCCCCCATGAGCCGGGGCATCAGCTTTTCGTTGACCGACGGCAGCAAATAGAGCGTCACCACTGTGGCGTCCTTGATGTCGGCCTCGAAAAGATCTTTCTGGATGAACTTCACCCGGTCCGCCACTTTGGCGGTTCTCGCGTTTGCCTCAGCTTCGCCGATGCGTTGCGGGTCGAGATCGTAGCCGATGCCACGGGCGCCAAACTCGGAAGCCGCCATGACGACGATACGGCCGTCGCCGCAGCCGAGGTCGATGACCAGGTCGTTCTTGGTCACTTTCGCTGTCTCCAGCATCCCCCGGACCACGTTCATCGGCGTCGGTACAAACGGAACCGACAGGCCGTTCCCATACGGATAGTCGTCCTGCCCCATGGCTGTTGGCGTCACAAACAGCGTGGCGGCGATGTACAGAAGAAGGACGGCGGTTTTCATTTGTTTGAATCTCCCGTGGATTAAAAAGATACACCAGTTGGGGATCGAAGGGAACAAGCCGATGCCGCCTGAACGGTCACCCCATGACCAAACTAAGGTATCACGCTGTCCGGCTACACTCTGAGAATGCAGCTTTACGGATCGGATCTCGCTTTGGCGCGCCAGATCGAAGTGGCCGAGGCGGAGAACGGCTTCCGCATGGTGGAGGCAACGCCGGGCGCCGAGGCCGAGGCGGCGTTGGGCGGGTGCGCGATCTTCGCTGGAGTGGGGAGCCCTCTGACGCATACACTCGGGGCGGGTATGGATCCGGCGCCATCAGTCGCCACTGAGTTCGGCCGCATGGAAGAGTTCTACTTCGACCGGGGCAGCGATTCGTTGATCGATCTCTGCCCGATGGCGGACGCGGGCGTGATTGAACAAGTCACAGCGCGCGGCTATCAGGTCATCGAATTCAACAACGTCATGGCGCGCCCAATTCTGACCTATGATGCCCGTTTCCAGGCGCCGGCTGCGATGGACGTTCGCGAGATCGGCGCCGGTGAGACAGCCGGCTGGTGCCACACCGTCGCGCGCGGCTTCACCGGTCTGGATGAGCCGCCCGACGATATGACGTCAATGATGGCCACGATCCGCGGCTTCGGCTATGCCTTCCTGGCCGCCGGCGGCGGCGCGGCGATGTCCATCCGGAAGAATGTTGCTCTGCTTTACGGCGATGCCACCGTGCCGGAGGCCCGCGGCAAAGGCGTGCAATCGGCGCTGATCCGCGCCCGGCTGGCCAGGGCGGCCGCCGCGGGAGCGGAGTTTGCCGCCGCCTGCGTGATCCCGGGGTCTGGCTCGCACCGCAATTACGAGCGGGCCGGGTTTCAACTTGTCTACATGCGCGTCAACCTAAGACGGGTCAAGCCATAGTAGGATGACTCCAACTCATGGAGATCTATCGTATGCGCACCTTCACCGTCCTGTTTGCCGCCTGCCTCGCCTTTGGCGCGGACAAAAGAAATACCTACACGCCGAACACCGACACTCATTTCACCTTCGCCGCTCCGGCCGATCTGCAGACCTGGGAGGCCCGCAAAGCCGAACTTCGGGCGTCAATCCTGTTCGATACGGGCCTTTCGCCGATGCCGCCCAAAACCCCGCTGAATCCTATTGTCGCCGGGCGGATCGAGCGCGAAGGGTATGCGATTGAGAGGGTGGCGATTGAGACGCTGCCGGGCTATTGGCTGGGCGGTAACCTGTATCTGCCAAAGGGCAAGTCCGGCAAGCACCCGGCGATCCTTCACCCGCACGGTCACTGGACCTATGGCCGACTCGAAAGCCAGCCGCTGAGCTCTCCGCAGCATTTCGGGATCAATCTGGCGCGCCAGGGATTCGTCGTCTTCGCCTATGACATGGCCGGTTACAACGACACCGCCCAGACGCCGCACGACTTCTCGACGCCACAGTATCAACTCTGGAACTTTACGCCCCTGGGGTTGCAGCTTTGGAACTCCGTCCGGGTTGTCGATTACCTGGCCGCGCGCGCCGATGTCGATCCGGCGAGGATCGGCGTATCCGGAGCTTCCGGCGGCGGCACCCAGACATTTCTTCTGACAGCCGTTGACGACCGCGTCGCTGCATCCGCGCCAGTCAACATGGTTTCCGGCATCATGCAGGGCGGCTGTATCTGTGAGAACGCCCCTGGCCTGCGTGTCGGGACCAATAACATTGAGATCGCGGCGCTGTTCGCTCCGAAGCCGCAGCGGCTGATCGCGGCCACTGGAGATTGGACAAAGAATGTTCCGAGGGAGGAATTGCCGGCCATCCGCGGCGTATATCAGCTTTACGGCAAACCCGATCTTGTCGATGCCGTCCAGTTCGACTCGCCACACAATTATCACCAGCAGAGCCGCGAGGCGGTGTACGAGTTTTTCCGAAGGGCTCTGATGCCCGCGGCCCCGCCGTTCAGGGAGCGGAGCGTTGGGGTTGAAAAACTCCAGGATATGCTCGTGTGGCACGGCCGGGCGCTGCCGGCCCACGCAAAAGATTTCAAGGGCGTCTTTGAGGAGTGGAAGGCGATCTCGCGCCGACAGTCCGCGGCCGCCCGGCCCGCCGAGATCCGGCAAAGACTGGCCCAAGCTCTAGGAATCGCCGGCAAACTCACGGTTGCCGATAACGGAGGCGTGCTCACCTACGGGGATGGCGCCACCGTACCGTTCAACTACATCGACGGAAAGGCGCCGGCTGTGTTGATTTTGGACGGCGGCGGCATCGCGGGCGCTGAAAAGTCGGCTGAAGTGGCGAAGCTGCGGTCCACGGGCCGGGCGATTCTCATGATCGACGCGTTCCAGACCGGAACGGCCATTGCACCGCGCGACCGCTCCCACAGGCACTTCCTGACGTTCAACAGGAGCGACGCCGCGGCACGGGCGGCCGACGTTGCAGCGGCGCTGGCCTGGCTGGCGAAAAAGAAACCGGGGCCCATCGAAGTTTCAGCCGCCGGCAACGCCCGCTATTGGGCGCTGTTCGCCGCGGCCGCCGTCACAACCCCGGTGAAGTTGGCGTTCGATGCAGCGGCCCTGGACGGGTCTGACGCGGTTCTGGCGCAGGACTTCTTTGTCCCTGGATTGCTGCGCGCTGGCGGTGTGGAAGCAGCCCGGCGGGCCTTGATGAAGTAGCCTGGGCGCCTAAGCGGATGTGGCGCCGCGCGGCGTCGCTTTCAAGACGAGAAGCGCGAGGATGTACAAGCCGGCGCCGATCAGCAGGGTGTTGCCCAGGCCCGTGTAAAGAGCCAGAAAGACCGCTGCTGCCGAACCGAGCACGCTCGACGCGGCATTCAGGCTCCACGCCCAACGAACGCTGGGGCTATGCCATGTTTCCAGACGGGACAGCCCGCTGGGGAATGGAATCCCCATCAGGAAGCCGGCTGGGGCGATCAGCAGGATCGTGATGACCACCTTGACGGGCAGCGCCAGGCCGACAGCGCTGGTGGTCAACGGCGTGGCCCCCATCGCCGAGATCCCGATGACCGCGGCGGCGGCGGCGAGCACAAGCATCAGGCGGCCATCGTCGCCGGCGACAATGGTACGGCTGAAATAGCTGCCTGTACCGCTGGCTACGAGCATCGAGAAGATCACCACGGTGAGCGCGTAGGCGGGATGGCCGAGGAACAGGACGAGTTTTTGAATCAAACCCACCTGGACGAGAATGTAGCCGATCCCCAGACACACGAAGTAGCCAAGAAACAGGGGTACGCCGGGCTCACGGGGCAGACGCGTTTTAAGTAGCACGGGCGGCAACAGCAGTGTCACGATGACGGCCATCAGGCTGACGCCGACCAGGGAGAACAGCGTCGGTACGGCCATGTTGATCTTATAGTCGGCGCTCAGCTTGGTCCAATCGCGCACGAAAGTCCACACGTCGTCCGGCTGAACCGTATAGAAAAAGAACGGCTTGTCGTCACGCACGGGGCGAACGTCATAGGGGTAACTGGCGTAGAAACGGTCCGGATTGGCGGCTGTCAGCAGGCTGGTGAACGGTCCGGCTGGTTTGGAGTCGGGGAAATAGACCTCTTCGAAACCGCCCTTTGCTGCCGTCGCGCGGGCGTGCTCGATGTCAGCCTGCGTAAAGGGCTTGCGCGATATGAGCACGGTGTCGGTGGCGCCCCAGCCCCGGATCAGGTCCGACTTCTCGCGAATCACGATAACATGGCGCCACAACTCGCGCTCGCCGAGTTTTTCGAGCGCCACGCGAGCCAGCGACAGCAGGCGAAGCGATTCCCGCGGCGGATCGAATCCCCACCGTGTCCAGCAAAGCACGCCTTCCGGCGTCAGATGCTGCAGATAGTCCTCAAAGGCCTCGACGGTGTAGATGTTGTTCTCCGAAAGGGCAAACGCGCCGGCCGCAGTTGAGGCCCACGTATCGACCAAAGTCGCCTGAATCACCTGGTAGCGCTCACCGGTCCGGCGGACGTAGCTGCGCCCGTCCTCGACGACCAAACGAACCTCGGGACGGAGATAAAGCCCTTTGTTTGCTCCTTTATACTTCTCCCGCATGATCGTGTTGGCGATGATCGGATTGATCTCGACGCCGGTCACGTCCTTGCTGCCGGAGGCGATTGCGCGCGCCACGTCCCAACCGCCGCCGGGGCCGAGAATCAGCGCCTTGGCGCCGGGCCTCAGGTGGTAGGGGAACGCCGGCCCGTCGGATCCGAGCACCCTGCGGTCGTCTTCGCTGAGATTGTCGAGGTCGAACTGGCTCAAACCGGTGGTAGCGTCGGCATCAATGGCGATGAGTTTGCCGCCATCGGGTTCCCGGGTCACTGCGATTCGCGAGAAGGTGTTCCACTTGACGAACTCTTCCTGGCCGATGGCGCGCCCTTTGGCCGTCCGGATGTCGATCACCTGGGATCCCTTGTTGAAAATCACGAGGGAGACCAGCGCCAGCGCCAGGGCCACTCCCGCGGCGCGGCCTCGCGTTGATCCGGCCAGGCCGTACCAGACCCCTGATGCGGCCGCAAAGAGAACCGCGGCGGCCAGCACCGTACCAGGTCCGCCGAGGATGTTCAGAAACGGGATGAGCAGCAGGCAACCACCGGCCGCGCCGAGCAGGTCAAAAAAATAAACACGGTCGACCCGTGTGATCGACGACGCAATCGCCAGGGAGACCGTGATGCCGGAAAGAACGAACGGCACGCTCGACACGAAGTAGATCGCAGCGAAATGCCAGAAGCCCTCGCCGCCAGCCATGGAGAGGACCGTGGCCAGCGAAGCCACGACGGCGAGCGCATTCGCCGCCGATGCGGCGCCGAGTTTGCGGTAAAGCGAGTTGCCCTGGCCGCCAACGTAATAGGACAGCACGCCGCCGGCGCCCAAACCAAACAGGGCGATGGAGATGGCGAGGAAGGCGAAGTGGTAATAGAAAACGACCGAGAAGATTCGCGTTAACGCCAACTCGAGCACGAGCGTCGCCATGGTGGTCAAGGCGACAGCGGAATAGAGCACGCCCCAGTGGGCGGCCTTCCTGACAGCATAGGTGGAGGAAACGACGGACAAACTACTATCCTACCGTCCGACGGCCCCCGTCATGAGTCCGTTGCGTTACAAAACGGAAACGGCCGGCCCACGGCGAGATCCGCAAGCCGGCCGTTCAACCTTTGGAAGACTGTTGTTTCACATGATCGCTGTTGGGGGCGCTGGCTCGTCAGGCGAACCGGCCTTGGCCAGGGGCCAATAGATCATGAGGAGCGCAAGAAGCGCAAGGACCACCGGCCCGAGAAGGAACGGCGGATCCTGGAAGAAGCTGTAGAACTCATGAATCGGTTTTTCCGCGATGTTGAAGCCGGCCTTGACCAGCCCCATCAGCGCTTCACCGGCGATCAGCCCCGAGGCAATCAGCACCGCCGCGTTCTCGATCCGGGCCTTTTGCGCGTCGTTGAAGCCGCGTTTGTCGCGCACGCGGTCCATCATCCAACGAATGACGCCGCCGCAAAAGATGGCGAAGGTCGTCTCCAGCGGCAGGTACATGCCCACGCTGAACAGCATTGGGCTGCGGACCTGAACCAGGACCAGGGCAAAGCCCATGCATATGCCGACAACCACCAGCGGCCAAGCCATGTCGCCGCCGACGATCCCCTGGCTGAGCATGGCCATCAGGCCGGCCTGCGGCGCGCTCAGTTTCGGGTCCCCGAATCCGATGCCGCCTTCCTTGATGTTGCCGGCATGCAGCATCCACAGCGGGAAAAACATCACCAGGCTGGACAACGCCACGCCGATGAAATCGCCAATCTGCATCGTCTTGGGAGTTCCACCGAGGATATGGCCCACCTTCAAGTCCTGTAACATCTCGCCGGCCACTGCCGAACTCACGCAAACGACGGCAGCGACGCCCAGCACTGCGGCAACACCGGACATCCCTTTGACGCCGATGGCAACCATCAGCAAAGCGGCCACAATCAAAGTCGAAAGCGTCAGGCCGGAGATCGGATTGTTCGAACTGCCGATGATCCCGACAAGGTTGCCGGAAACGGCGGCGAAAAAGAATCCGAGGACGATCATCACCACGGCCGCCATCACCGCCGCCGGCATCGAGCCGGCGAAGTGGGCATAAAGGAAGATCATGGCCACCAGCGTGACGCCCA
>Ga0172370_10010004_pt1 | contig 10962 bp, 10 predicted proteins | sample LakKiv5m_FD_114538 | JGI IMG/M metagenome (GOLD analysis project Ga0172370, IMG submission 114538) | Freshwater microbial communities from Kabuno Bay, South-Kivu, Congo - kab_022012_11.5m | ecosystem: Environmental > Aquatic > Freshwater > Lake | place: Democratic Republic of the Congo...
CCACTACAACTGACACAATTTTCTTTTATTTCAGCCGAGAGACTGCGGACATAGTATACTGTTTTAATGCCTTGTTTCCAACTTTTTACATAGTAGTTGAAGAGCTGTGCTGGACTGACTTTGGTAGGATCGATCATCCATTCAAAAGAGATAGACTGGTCAATCCACGGGTAAATGACAGAAATCATATCAATCACATCATTCATATTCATATTGATATACTCCTTGTAGTACCAAAAGTTTTTATTAGAGAGTTTGGGAGCAACACGAATCGTCGGCGAAGAAAGATTGGTCTCAATAAAAAACTTTTTGTAAATAGGAAGGAGAGCTGCTGTTGTGCCGACAATGCCTGCTGTTGAAGTATTGGGAGCTGGGGCAGTATGATAAGCAAAGCGTACACCGAAAGATTTCATATCAGTAAAAAGTTCTTTCCAATCTTCTCCAAATGGCGTGTGCTTTTCAAACCATTTTACGGTGCGTCCGAGGAGAATACCTTTTGAATATTCGCTTCCTGGATAGAGCTCATAGTGCCCGCGTTCTTTGGCAAGATCGACAGAAGCACGATATGTGTGGTATGTATAGCGTTCAAATAAACGATCAACTTCTTTGCGAGCATCTTCGCTATCATAAGCGAGCTCTCGTACAGCGAGGTATTCTGCGAGTCCGAGATAGCCGAGTCCGACACTTCTGTATCTCATCGCTGTTCGCTTGGCTTCTTGGACAGGATAATAATTCAGTGTGATAACATTATCCAGAACACGCATAGCTACAGGGAAAACATCTGCAATAACAGATTCTTTGTAGACAGTAGCGATATTGATAGAAGCGAGATTGCAGACGACGAGATCTCCGGGTTCGTAACGAATGATAATTTTTCCATCCTCGAGAGTTTCCTCGATAAACTTCGTCGTTGAAGTATTCTGACAAATTTCAGTACACAACTGTGTAGAATAAATATTTCCGATATGTTTATTCGGATTGAGTCGATTGACAGTATCGCGGAAGAAAACATATGGCATACCTGTTTCTACGGTAGATTTGAGCAGTTTTTTGAAAACATCTTTGGCTTTCACTGTCTTTTTCATTGTTAATCGAGTATCTTTTTCCAGTGTTTCGTAAAAAGTTTCAAACTCTTCATTGAAAGTGTCTTGAATCCTTTTTCCATACAGCACTTCTACTTCATGTGGATCAAACAAGGTAATATCGAGATCTTGTTCTAATCTTTTCATAAAGAGATCTGGAATAGAAACGGAAGGAAAAATATCAAAGGCTTTGGAGCGAATATCCCCTGTTTCTGTTTGCAAATCGAGAAAATCATAGATGTCGTGATGCCAGATATCGAGAGTAACAGAGATGGCACCGAGGCGAGCGCCGAGCTGATTCACTGCGACAGCTGTATCATTGATAACTTTTATCCATGGATTGACTCCGCCGGACATACCAGTGATCCCTCGTATCGCACTGCCTCGAGAACGAATATTTCCGAGATAGACACCTATTCCACCGCCAAATTTTGATATCTGTGCCATATTTTCTATGGCATGATAGATATCTCTCAGATCATCATTGACATTGATTTTGAAACAACTAGAGAGTTGATGGTAATTTGTTCGAGCGTTGAGCAAAGTCGGTGTCGGGAGAGATATACGTTGTTTGGAACAATGTTCATATATCTTGAAGGCAAACTTGAGACGATTTTCTTGTTTTTCCGGAATGGCCAAGAAAAGAGCGACCGCCATATACATTTCTTGAGGGAGTTCGCGTACTTCTTTGTTCGGATTGAGGAGATAACGTTTTGTGAAAGACACTATAGTAGTGTATTCATAGTTGAGATCTGTTTCAGAAGAAAGGAGTTTTCCTGCCGTCAAAATATCTTCTTCAGAATAATAGTCGTAGAATTTTTTGAAGTAGAATCCTCGTTTGATATAGTCATCGAAGTGAGCTTTGAAAGCCTTGGGACTATAGATGTCTTTTTGTTCGAGGTTTCTATTACGACGAGCTTTTTTGTAGAGATCACCGAGAAGTATGCGTGCAGCAATATTTTGCCAAGCAATATTTTCTACTGTTACGAGGTCAACACAGGTTTTTATGAGCAGATTGCTGATGTCAGAAGTTTTGATTTCATCAACAATATTTTTCTTAAACGCTTCAATAAGATCTTTGAAAGAACATTCTTTTTCGTATCCGATAGCTGCGCGGTCAAATACCTTTTTAATTTTTTTAAGATCAAAAAGTTCTTTTTTTCCATTAGCCTTGATAACTTTCATTGAATGCTTCTCAAATTGCTCAATGAGTTGTTCTTTATATTCTTCTCGTTTTTCATTTTGTTTTTCGCGATACAAGATGAAAGCTTTTGCGACTTCATAGCGATCTTCCTTCATGAGATGTTTCTCAACAAAGTTTTGTATCGTTTCTACTGAAGGGACATGTGTTTCTGGATCATCACCACAGGTTGTAACGATATCATTGATAATTTCATCAGTGAGGGCAGGAATGAAGTCTTTTTCGAGTTCTCCTGTTGCATCACAGGCACTTTCTATGGCGTGTTCGATGCGTGATCTGTCAAAGGGTACTATTTTCCCATCGCGTCGTTTTACTTGAGTCAGAGTCATATTGATTTTTATTAATTACTGAAGCGTTCTGTAACTACTTTCCAATCGAGAGATCGAAAAAAAGTTTCTATATAATCCGCTCTTTTAATACCGTAATCTGTCATATAAGCGTGTTCGAAAACATCCATAACGAGAAGTGGTGTACATCCGCTCAAGTGTCCGAGATCGTGTTCGTTGACCCATGTAGAGAATAGAGCTTTGTTTACAGGATCTTGATACAAAACGACCCAACCAATACCGCGTAGAGAAGCAATTCCAGTAAAGATTTTCTTCCAATCTTCAAAACTTCCGTATGTCTCCTCTATTTTTTCTTTGAGTGTACTCTTCTCTATTTGAGAAGGTTCTTTGGATATATTCTCAAAATAGAGTTCGTGGAGTCGCATGCCGTTCCATTCCCAGCTGAAACGTCTTTTTAATTCAGCGTACTCTGGTGTTCCGATCTCTTTTTCTTCGAGAAGTTGAATGAGAGTATTGGTATTTTTTACATATCCTTCGTAAAGACTGAAATGATTCGTAAGTAAGGTGTCGCTCAGTCCTTCTGTTCCGAGCAGGTGTTGAAAATTTTTTGCTGTATAGATAACTGACATACGAAAGTGTTTTAGAATGGATTTATATTTTTCCAACGAGTTCAATACCAGGTTTTAATGTTTGAGATCCTGGTTTCCAATTTGCAGGACACACTTCTCCACCGTGTTCTCTTACAAAGAGAGCTGCTTCCAATTTACGCAGGAGTTCGTCAGCAGAACGTCCGACATTGTTGGCATGGACTTCGTATGCTTGAAGAACTCCGTCTGGATCGATCACGAAACTTCCACGAAGACTGAGTCCTTTGTCATCACCCTCTTCGATATATACACCAAATGTTCGAGCAATATCTCCTGTTGGGTCAGCTACCATAGGATACTCGATATTTTTGATTGCAGGAGAATGATCATGCCACGCCTTGTGAGTGAATTTTGTATCAGTGGAAACAGAGAGAACTTCAGCGCCGAGCTCTTGAAATTTTGCATAGTTTTTTTGCATCTCTTCAAGTTCGGTCGGACAGATGAAGGTAAAGTCAGCAGGATAGAAAAATACAATAACCCATTTTCCTCGATAGTCAGAAAAATGTGACTTATGAAATTTTTCTTTTTGAAAAAAATCAAATTCGAGATTAGGAACATTTTTTCCAATGACAGGAAAAAAAGAGTTTTCCATACACACTTCTTCTTCACAACAACTGCCTCCACAACATGTTTCTTTTTGCATATTTTTGTTGTTAATAATTGATTATAAAAATAAGGGGGTTTCCCTATGATAAATGGTTGGTTTTAATGTGTCAACTTTCCTTATTCTAAGCCAGCAAAGAAGAGATATTTTTTCTTTTATTTTTTAATTTCAACAATATATAGTGGTATAAATATTTTTTTATACACAAGGCATACAATTCTTTTTTTGAGAAAAATAAAAAACCTCCTCGAGAATGGAGGAGGAAAAAAAGAAGAAAATTCTTTATTTTGAAGCCAGATTTTGAGAAGGAAGAAAGACTTGATTTTCTCTTTTGCCAAGAATGAATTGTGTGATATTATCGGCAGTTGTTTCGAGGATACGCGTGAGAGCTTCTTCGCTATAGAAACCGATATGAGGAGTGAAGACGACATTGTCACGACTCAAGAGATTTTTATTCTGTTCTATTTGTCGTGCACGGAGAGGTGTACAATCTTCTTGCAGGCAAAAACTTTCTTCTTTGATATATTCTTCCCCTTCGAGAACATCGAGGCCAGCCCCTGCAAGAATTTTTTCGTCGAGGGCTCGAATGAGAGCATCATTGTCTACGAGTCCGCCACGAGCAGTATTGATGAGGAGAGATCCTTTTTTTATCTTCTGAATACTTTCGTTATTGATGAGGTGATGCGTGTGTTCGTTGTAGGGAGTATGCAGAGTGATAATATCAGATTGGGACAATACTTCATCGAGGGATGCATATTTGAAATGGAGTATTTCAGAAAGAAAAGTATTATGAAAAACATCAAAAGCGAGGACATGCATACCAAAACCTTTGGCAATACGAATAACATGCAGTCCGATGTGCCCCGTCCCTATTACACCGAGCGTTTTATCTTTGAGATCAAAACCAATCAAGCCATCAATAGAAAAATCTTTTTTGAGTCCACGAGCGTAAGACTTGTGTACGTTACGAGAAAGCGCGAGTATGAGGGCAAAGGCATGCTCTGCAACCGTATTTTCTCCGTAGTAAGGAACATTGAGTACAGAAATATTTTTTGCTGTGAAAAAAGAAAGATCGATATGATCAAATCCTGTGGAACGTGTCGTGATACAGCGAACATGAGAAAGTTTCTCGAGAACAGAAGGAGTTAAAGATGAATAAACAAAAACAGAAATTATTTCAAAATCGGTAGCATCAGAAGCATTTTCCTCTGTGAGAGGTTCAGAAAAGAAAGTTACTTCGTGGTCATGAAAAAGAGGAGCAAGGAAGTTTTGATCAGCGGGAGTTGTTTCAAAGAAAGCAATTTTCATAAAGTGGTGATATATTTTTTAATTATGTGTTTGAAAAAAAGAGTGGTATATTCCCCTTGCTCTTGTTTCCAATACCATATAGTATACTTCAGAGTGTTCTCTTTGTGTAGTAGTCTATATTTTTATATGTACATACCAGCATCAGCAGAAAATATTTTTCTAGAAATACCACGACATCTCGTTGATAAGCGTCTTGATGTGGCTCTTTTTGATTTAATACAAGAAACGTTGCCAGAAATACAATGTTCTCGAAAAATGATTGCTTCTTTGGCAGAGACAAAAAAAGTACTCGTAAATGAAAAGATTGTAAAGGCAACATATAAAGTAAAGCTTCATGATAGAATAACTCTTCCCAAAGAAGCATTTGTTGTCGTTTCCCCTGTGTTAGAGCCGTATTATGATTCTCCTCTTTCGATTCTTTATGAAGATGAACAGTTAATTGTTATTGATAAACCAGCTGGCCTCCAGGTGCATCCAGCAGGGAATACTGAAAGAAAAACAGTTGTACATTCACTTATTGCACAGTATCCAGAAGTGCGTTCTCTCGGTGAAGATGTGTTGCGTCCTGGCATTGTTCATCGTTTGGATCGTGATACTTCGGGTGTGCTGGTGATTGCTCGTACACAAGCATCTTTGAGCGCCCTCAAAGAACTTTTCCATGATCGTAAAGTACAAAAAACATATCTCGCTCTTGTGTATGGTCATACAGAATTTTTATCAGGAGAGATTAATAAACCTCTCATACGTCGTTCTGGTGAGCTCAAGCGTTTTGTAATAGAAACGTCGGCAGTTCCAGAGAGTGCTCGTCAAGCACAAACGAGCTATCGTGTTATTGCTCGTTATGAAGCCTGCGATTTGTTAAAAGTCACTCCATCTACTGGACGCACACACCAGATCCGTGTTCACCTCGCTTCTCTCGGAAACCCTATCGTAGGCGATACATTGTATGCTCCCAAATATGTACGACGCGAAAAAAGAGTGACAGCAAAGCGTCATTTGCTTCATGCAATGTCTTTAGAATTCACGCTTTTTTCAAAAAAATATTCTTTTTCTGCTCCTCTTCCTCAAGATTTTCAATCTGTCTTGAGGGATATTGACGAAACGAGAGATGCAGGGTATGATGATGAGGACTTGGAAAGCCTATTTGTGCAATAACAAAGATCAAGGTTTTTCTTTTTAATTTTTTATTTGCTCGTGCTTTTTATTGTAAAAAGCTTGTTGGGTAGGAAGACACTCTTATGGAACAGAAACTGATTTCTTTTAATTTAAAACAGCGAAAACCGCTCGAAATTCCAGAATTACAAGCTGGAGATGTAGTGAAAGTGATTCGAAAGATCAAAGAAGGTGGCAAGGAACGTCTTCAGACTTTTCAGGGAACGATTATTGCTATCAAAGGAGGACAAAGTGCTTCCAAAACAATTACCGTACGAAAGGTATCTTTTAACGTTGGTGTAGAGATTGTTTTTCCTTTATCTTCGCCACAAATTGAGAAAATTGAATTCGTTAAGCGTACTCGTGCACGTCGAGCAAAATTGTATTTTGTTCGAGATAAATCAGTCAAAGTTTTGAGTAAGAAGCTGAAAGAAATTACTGTGAAGAAAAGTTCTCTCAAGACAGTGAAGAAAGAAGAAGTAGCTCCAAAGAAAGAAAAACAGGTGAAGGAAGTTGAAGAAGGAAAAGAATAAGAAAATACCTTTGAGTGTTGAAAAATGCTCAAAGTTTTTTGCCCAGGTGGCGGAATGGTATACGCGCTAGCTTGAGGTGCTAGTTCTCGCAAGGGATTGGAAGTTCGAGTCTTCTCCTGGGCACAAGGAGAAAAATGAAGGAGTATAAGAAGAAGCACGCTTAGCTCAGTTGGTTAGAGCACCTCGTTTACACCGAGGGGGTCCAAGGTTCGAATCCTTGAGCGTGCACAGAAAAAGAGTGTTATGCGCCGAGGTAGCTCAGTGGTAGAGCAGAGGACTGAAAATCCTTGTGTCGGCAGTTCGATCCTGCCCCTCGGCACCAGAGAAATGTGTATAAGCTGTGGATAAGTTCAAAAAAGCCAGTTTATAGCTATTTTTGGGACTGTAGCTCAGTGGTAGAGCGCGCGGCTCATAACCGCTTGGTCGTTGGTCCGATTCCAACCAGTCCCACAAAGATGTGTTAGCGGGTATCGTATAGCGGCTATTATGAGTCCTTGCCAAGGATTAGATAGGGGTTCGACTCCCCTTACCCGCTCAAATAAAATAGAAAGAAGCATTATGCCGGTGTTTCTTTTTATTTTTCAACGAATAAGTGGGAGGAGAAGGGCGCGAGAAGGAAGCGAGTGAACGAAGCTTTCTGTGTGTAGCGCCCCGGCTTTTTGTCGGAGCAAAAAGGACTCCCCTTACCCGCTCAAATAAAATAGAAAGAAGCATTATGCCGGTGTTTCTTTTTATTTTTCAACGAATAAGCGAAAAAAAACGGAAAAAGATCTGATTTACCAAGTCTTTTTTGTACAAAAATGCTTTATTTAAGCTATTTATATGTATATTACTCTTGACAAAAATTAAATAATATGCTATTATACTCGGTCAGATACAAAACCTGACCCTGACTCCTTTCGAGGAAAAAGGCTTATCTGTAAAGATAATTTATGATATTACGAAAAGAATTTTTCTTTATTTTCGTAGCTGTAAGTATAGTAATGCCTTTTCAAAAGGCATTTGCGTATACAATAGACTCTTCAATGCCATTTTTTTCTTCATATAATTTCCAGAATGACCCATTTACATTCAAATGGACATTTGAGACAAAAAAAGAAGAAAAAGAAGTAGAGAATGTACCTGTTTCTCGTGAAGAACAAATCTTAAATCGATGGAAAGAAAAGCAGGCTCATCTCTGGCAAGCTCTTTCAAAAGAAAATTTTATTATCAATGCCTCAGCATACACTGCTTCGGCTGATGAATGCGGTAAATCTGATGGAATTACTGCTTCTGGGTTGAAAGTGGAAGAGAATCGTACTCTGGCATGTCCACCATCATATCCTTTTGGAACAAAGATTGCTATCGAAGGAGTAGGTGTTCTCAGATGTGAAGATCGTGGTGGTGCTATCAAAGGAAATCATTTTGATATTTATATGGAAACGAAACAAGATGCTTTTGCCTTTGGTCGTCGTAACTTGGTGGCAAAAATCGTTGACTAAGATAAAAGACACTCCTTTACGGGAGTGTTTTTTGTTGACGCTCTTCTATAATTTCGCTAGACTATAAATACTCTTATAAAAAATGGTCCGATGGCCGAGCGGTGAGGCGAAGGTCTGCAAAACCTTTCACAACGGTTCAACTCCGTTTCGGACCTCTTGTTTTTTGTGAAGAGCCGCGATGGCGGAATGGTATACGCAGAGGACTTAAAATCCTCGGGTCGCAAGATCGTGCGAGTTCGAGTCTCGCTCGCGGCACAGGAGAATATTTATAAGACGAATTGTAGAAGAAAATCCTGAAGAGTATCAGGATTTTTTCTTTTCTTTCTGAATTTTTTCTATAAGATGAGGTATTTTTTTGAAATCCTGTTTGAGTGATTCTCTCAATCCTCCGTTATAGAGTGCTGCAGCGGGGTGATAGAGAAAGCAGAAATTTTTTTCTCCGATATCTGGTAATGTGATACGAAAAGACTCACCATGAACCTCTGAAATCTTTTTCTCTTGTATAAAATTTTCCATTGCGTGTCGTCCTAGTGTAACGATAAGTTTTGGTTGAATAATTTTTATTTGATCTAAGAGCCATTGTTTGCAATCCTCTTTTTCTTTTGGAAGAGGATCTCTATTTTTGGGAGGACGATATTTGACGATATTGGTAATAAAAATATCTTCACGATTAAGATTGATAGAATGAAGCATTTCGCTCAAAAATTTTCCTGCCGAACCGATAAATGGCACTCCTTCTTTATCTTCTTTTGCTCCGGGAGCCTCCCCTATAAATAAAATATCTGCATCTGCATTACCATTTCCTGGTACTGCTTGAGTAGCTTCTTTTCGTAGTGTGCAGAGACAATGTTCTCCCCAGTATTCGTTGAGAGTCTGCATTTCTTTTTCTTTTTTGAGATTTTTTTTCTTTTGCATAGTATTTATTGTATAACCCAACCAGTATCTGTAGTAAGAAGTCTCCCCTGTATTTCAAATCCACTGGCGAGTTTATGCCCTCCGCCTCCGAATTGATGTGCGATACTTGATACATCTACTCCTGATGCTTCGTTTGATCGGAGACTTGCTCGTATTGTAGCATCATCTCTTTCTGAAAGAACAAGAGCATATTTTGCATCTGGTACAGCGCTCAATATAGAAGAAACCTGATAAATATCTTCAGCAGACGCCTGACACTCTTTTATATCATCTTGGGTGATAGCCGTGACGAGCATTCCTGTTTCTTTATCGAACCGAGCCTTTTCGAAAGCTCTCCCCCATAATTTGAGTGCCCCAATACTTTTTTTAGTAAAAATAGTTTGAGTAATTTTTTCTAAAGGTGCACCTCGTTTGATAAGTTCTGATGCAATTTCTACGACACGAGGCGAAACATTAGAGTGTTGGAGACTTCCTGTGTCAAAGAGTATCCCTGTGAGCAAGACTTTTGCTATTGTTTTTGTAATTTTTGATCCTATTGTAGTAAGAAAGAGATAAATAAGTTCTGAAGAAGAAGAATACTTGGGATCAATAATTACGACATCACCGGTAATGTGAATATCAGGATGATGATCAATAAGAACAATCACTTGATTGTCAGAAAAAAGATGCTGTATTTTATCAAAACCACGATCGACACTATCAGAGGCAATGATTGAATCATAACTTGTAAGATCGAGTTGATCTGGATGAAAAAAGGTATCTTCAAATAAAGGACTGAGTGTATCGGGAAAAGCATCAAAACATGCAATATCCACATGTTTTCCACAATTTTTTATATATTCAGAAAGAGCCAGATTGGCACCAACAGTGTCTGGATCTGGTCTGCTATGAGCAAAAAGGAGAATCCGTTCAGATTTTTCAATAATGTATTTGAGGGTATGAAATTCAGAGAAAAAAGTTTGCATAATATGTGGATAACTCTGAATAAAGCTTTATATAAGCTAAAAAATTTCTTTTAAAAGTTTTTCTACAACATCAGCATTTTGAGCTGTTTCATCTATTTCAAAAGATATTTTTGGCATTGGTTTCATGTGAAGCTTTGTATAGAGCTGTTTTTGAATATTGGAAAGTTCTTTTTTGAGAGTTTCTGAAACATAATGGCTTTCACTCTCAGGAAAAACACTGACAAACATCCGAGTATATCGGAGATCTGCTGAAGTGTCAACTTTTGCAATAGTCAAAAGAACACCTTTTTTTAAGCTTATTTCTCGCTCTATAATCTCAGAAAGAAGTTTTTTTAAAAGTTCATTTATTTTTACAAGACGAAGAGATGACATAGTGATGAGTGTATATTTTATGAAATAAGAGGGCGATAAATTGTGCCCTCGGCAGGAATCGGACCTGCATCTACTCGTTAGGAGTGAGCTATTCTATCCATTGAACTACAAGGGCGGAACAAAAAATGAGTGGACCGTGCCGGATTCGAACCGGCGACCTCTTCCATGCCATGGAAGCGCGCTACCAACTGTGCCAACGGCCCATCAGATGATGAAAAAACATCATATCTTTCCATCATACCGTTTTTTATCGATTCGTCAACACTTTCTTTACTTATGTAAATAATATTACAATATAAAATAATACTTTTGTCAATATTGTAGAGAACATTCCTCATATACCCAAAGAGATACACAGGTGGGAGGATAATATATCTCTTCCTTGCAAAAATGTTCCACGTGGAACAATATACAA
>Ga0172370_10010005_pt1 | contig 10961 bp, 12 predicted proteins | sample LakKiv5m_FD_114538 | JGI IMG/M metagenome (GOLD analysis project Ga0172370, IMG submission 114538) | Freshwater microbial communities from Kabuno Bay, South-Kivu, Congo - kab_022012_11.5m | ecosystem: Environmental > Aquatic > Freshwater > Lake | place: Democratic Republic of the Congo...
CGTCACCTGAACCTGTCCACGCGGAAGCGTTCCATGGCATAGTCTTCATACGGACTGATTCCCGCCTTCTGCAGCGCGATGCCTACCTGTTCCTCGGGCGTATCCACGCCTTCCAAATCGGGCAGCAGAAGCCCCCGCTTATATCCGGACGTCACAATCACGCCGTATGTCTTAACATCCAGTTCGTCCATCGAATCGATGTCTTCGGGTTTGCCCAGCACATCCACCGAATAAACAAGCTTGTCCAGTTCGCCGGGCGATACCGCGTCAAAACGCGGGTCCTGCGTGCCTGCGCTGATCGCATTCTCAATGATCTCTTCAGCCATGCTGCGCCGTACGGGGCTGATCGTGCCGATGCACCCCCTGAGTCTTCCTCCCTTTTTCAGCGAAACGAAAACCCCCGCACGGGTGTTTTTAAAATCGTCAGGCACCCAGCCTGGAACGCCTATCTTTTCCCCGCTGCGGACATAGGCCTCCAGCGTTTCCTTTGCAAGCCGGACATGCGGGCTGGTTTCCCCGGTTTCCTTCTCATCTTCCGCCGCATCCTCCCCGCCGTCCGCTGCGCGCACCTTGGCGATCATATAACCGACGCCGTATGGCCCCTCGTAGGAATACACTTCGGTTTTAACCGCCTTCCCGGCCATCGCGCCCAGCATAATCATAATAGACCGCGTGCCGCATTCTCCAGCCTCTTCCATGAACGCCTGGTCCGTCGCCAGTATCCCGTGGACATCCGCATCCGACAGCTTCTGAATCAGTTGCTTGTCGTATTCTGCGCCCCTGGGGCTGTATCCTGCGGGGGCGTCACGGGTCAGCCGGTGCGAAAGATCCCCGCTCGCCACATAAACCACTTTTTCATCGGATTCGCCGACTGCCTTTGCAATGCACTTTCCCAGTTCATACAGGTCTGCCGCCGGCAGATTGGGCGTTGATACATGTACGAGTTTAAAATCGCTGTATGCTTTTGAGATAAAATACAGGGGAACCATCGCGCCATGGTCCAGCCTGTCCGAAAGGCGCAGCCTTCCGAACATGTCTTCGCTCAGGCTTCCCGCCGCAATTCCTTCGCGCAGCGCCATTTTCCGAATCCTTCCGGCAAGTTCCGTATTATTTTCAAATACAAACCTTACGTCCGGGTTCCTGAACGAAGCGAAATCCCCTAGAAGCCGGTCGCCATCCGAAATAAAAAAGTAGTCCGAAAAAAACGGAGCATGCGGAGAAGACAGGATGATCGTGTCCGGCGCTTCATCGGCAATCTCGGCCGCGGCGCGTTTCATCGCGTCAATGGTCGCCTGCGCTTCCGCTTCCTCGCCCCTGCCCACCTCTGGCACAATAATGGGCGGATGGGGCATGATATAACTTGCTACAATCCTTCCCATAACAAATATCTCCTTATCTGAAGGTTTCCTTTTTTAGCAACACGCGTAGTTCTTGGTTTGAAAAACAGCAGGGCCCATGAAGCGTTATTCAAGCATATGGCCCGCATTCTACAGAGAAATTTTTCCCTTCTCTATTATACCACCAAACCGCTCTTTGCGTATAACGTCAAGAGCCGTGGAAATATCCGGGAAATACTCTGTCACGTATAATAATAATTTTTTGCTGATTTTAAAAAAAGGTTAAAACAAACAATATGCGGCTTAATAAATGTCACATTTTTAATCGCGTTTTAGTATGTTATGCTGCGGATTTGTTATTTTTAATGAAGTTTTTTATCAGGCGTCGCTAACCTGTTTTATTTTGCCTGTTTTGGAGGCCAGAAGGAATAAAACGCCCGAAAGCAGCGCCGGCAGCGATATCATAAGAAAATTCTCCGCCCGAACATACGTGTTGAAAAACAGAGTCAGAAAAACCGCTGCGCCGATAAACACCCATCCGGAAACAAACGGCCGGTTCCAAAAAACGCCCAGCAATACCGCCATGGCAATGGACGGCGCGGCATGCACTAAAAAACCGCCGATTTTTTCAAAGGCGCCTCCCTCCATGCCAAACACATCAAACGAGAAAAGCAGCAAAAATAATATAAAGGCAATCATAATGATCCTCGGAACCCAAATCAACCTGGAAAAAGTCTTTTTCATAATACTATCACCTTCTTTTTTATAATATTATGCCAGCCTTGTATATTGATCCTCATAAAGGGGAATATTTCATAACTATGGCCTGAACTCTTTTTTCTCTTTCTTGCAGATTACCTGCGCTAAGTCGCGCGCGCTTTTTAAGGCAAGGGGGATCCCGCCGCCCTGCTGCACCCAATGTCCGGTCATATAAAAGTTTTCAAGTCCCGGCAGCGACCGTTCAAAAGGATTTTCCATAAATACGTTTCCGCTGCCCCATCCTGCCACGGAACCCCTCCAGTTACCGGTACGCCGGATATACGTCGCAGGCGTTGTCACATGTGTCATTTCAACCGCGCCTGCAATCGGGCAAAGCCTTTCGTCGATCACGCCGGCAACCCATTCGGCAATCTCAGCCTTCTCTTTTATATAACGGTCCTTCTCCGCATTTCTCAGCAGCCACCAATAGGCGGCGAATTTCGTTTGCATCTGTGTCCTGAACAATGTCTTTTCCTTGCCGCCGGCCCGCTGGGTAAAACGCATCACTTCAATATAGGAATGGACGCTTCCGTCCGGCAGTTCGTAGGGCCATTGCAGGATGACCTTCCTGGCCGGAAAATCTTCCGCAAACGTACGGTCCACCCCGATGGAAACCTGTACCACGGAAGGTCCAACGTCCGGTTTTTCGTAAAACTGCCGTATCTCCGGATTAATAAATTTCCCGCCCAAAAGATCAAATAATGTCGTCCTGCCGTCCATGGCCGAAACGATTATATCCCCGAAAACTTTCCGTCCGTCATCAAACAGAACTCCTACGGCTTTTCTTTTTTCCACTTGTATTTTCTGTGCGCGGCTCTTCGTGTGCACTTTCCCGCCAAGGGCTAAATATTTTTCCTCCAGTTCCCGTGCAATGGCCCGGGACCCTCCCTCAGGATACCCGTTTGATTTTAAATCCAACGCGGCAAGTTTGATCATCTCTTCCAATACAGGAGATTCAAAACAGGCAATGGCCTTTTTTAGAAGCGGATTCTTGAAGCGTTCGGAAAATTCCCCTGCGCTTATTGCTCCCCATTTTTTAAGGATTGCCGCACCCGCACTTTTTCCTGCGCGCAACCGGTCCGATAGTCCATACAATTCCTTTGGTTTTTCAATAATCGGTTTTATTTTTGATAGCTTTCGTATATCGGCAATCCACTCTTTTATTTCAACCTCATCCACGGGCGCTGCCTTCAACATTTCCTTCTCCAAAGCGCCCAGGTCGGCATATTCTATAAACTGCTCTCCATCCGGAAAATCATAAATGGTTTTAATATCCTGGTTTAAAATTTTTATATTTTGCATATCAATAAGTTCGCAAAAAAGCTTATAGAAAGGATGCTCTTTGCCGGAGCCCCAAAGGCTTTTTAATCCCCCGTCAATCAGGTAGCCGTTCTGCTCAAAGCCGGAACAAAGTCCGCCCGTCATTGCGTTTGCTTCGTGGATCTCGGTTATAAAACCGCTTTTTTGCAGGTAACATCCAAGCGCAAGTCCTGAAATCCCCCCGCCAATAATCACGGCATTCCTATTGCTCATCTTCAGCTTCCCCCCAGTCTGTTGTCGGCAGCTTATACGCGCCGGGTCGCATTCAGATCATATTTTGCGGAACAACGCCGGTCTTTCCGGTTGGCATAACCGGTGCCGGACGGTTCCTTTTGTTTAAATTTTAAGTGCTGTTTTTTAAAATCATAAGATAAAAACGGGGTGTTTCTGACGCAAACAGAAAATTTAAATATTTCAAGTTCATTTTATGAAAGTTGCGGCACAATGTCAATCTTTACCTTTTGTCTGCGTGCATTTTCTGCATCCGGCATTCTCAGCCGTTCCGTTCGGATAATATCCCTTTTTTATCCGGAAGCGGCCTTTTTCATTTCCAGAGCAAAATTTTCGGCATCCTGCATATCTTCCTCGTTCGGATACCCTCTGGATATACCTCCGACAATCTTGAACAGAGGGTAGGAATCGTATCCCCTGCAATGAAAACTGCCTAAATTTTCGGCATGTTTTTCGTCCAGCATACGCAGGGGTTCATTATTGAACCGGTCCATGCCAAAACCGCTGGTTGAAAAAACAAACGTTTTCTTTCCCGTCCAGCCGTTGTCGGCAATATATTTTATCATCCTTTTATCAAATTTTCCGAAATAGATTCCCGATCCGAATCCGATCAGGTCATATGATCCAATAACGGCCGTGCCCGCCTCCCCGATGGGAAGCGTATCCGCTCCCATGGCATTCGCCATCGCATCGGCGATTTTTTTCGTATTCATGTGATGGTAGGACGCATAGATGATCAGCGTTTTCATATCGGTCAACCCCATTTTTTCCGTTCCAAAGCCTGAAAGTCGCGCAGCCGTTTATTATTCGGCGGACTTTTCCACCATATCGGTCTCAAAAAAATCCAAAACTTCTTTCTTCCATACTTCTTCCACGTACTCGCGGTGCGGCTCGTATTCGAAACTATAGCGGTCGTAGTCTTCCTCACTGTCAAAAAACATGGAGAATGCATAGTCGTAATTGTTTTTTTTGCTGACTTCAAAAAATATTTTAAAATCTTTCGTATAAGGCGTATTCTCAAGGACGTTTGCGCTCTTTTCAAAAAAAAGCTTCTCCTCAGGTGAGTTTTTTTCATGCTTCAAACTGAAAAGCACGCTGTGAATGATTTTCATATACTTTTTTTCCTTTCTGTAAACATTATATTATTGGCCGTTATTGTTCCGGAAGCGCCGCAGCGTTTCCCAAAAAAGCTGTCGTACGTTCATAGGCGCCCTGCGCCGTATCCGCGGCTGCGTCCCCCAGGGCCGCCCGTACTGCGGGTATCGCAGACGGTGTTGCCGGCAGTACGGAATATTCGCCTCCCGTCCGGTAAAAATATGTGGGCAGGTATCTTGCGCCCTCAATGCGCGCCCCGCCTTCATCCTTTACAATATCCACATATGTCACAACGCCGCGCGCGCATTCGTCCCCGTCCATATTGGAAATAAAATTCCCAAGGGAATAAATAACGAATCCTGAGCGCTCTTCATCTCCTTCCCCGGCGCTGACCCATTCCATTGCCTGCAGTACATGGGGGTGGGAATAGAATAGGATATCTGCGCCGGCAGCAATAAAATCCTTTGCCCATTGCGTCTGGTCCCAGGTAGGCGTCTGCATGCGCTCTTCCCCCGTATGCAGGCAAAGCGCCACGATATCTGCACCCGCCTGCTTGGCGGCCCTGATGTCCCCTGTCACAACATCCTCGTCGATAAAATTCACCGTATGCGCAAGTTCTTCTCCCGTATAGCCGCCGGTGTTGCCGTTCACGCTGTTGGTGTACGCAAGAAACGCAATGGATATCCCGTTCACATCGCATACATAAGCCTTTTTCTCTTCTTCCGGGAGATTCGTTCCAAAAGAGGCCAGGCCGGCTGCGCGTATTGCGCGGATCGTGTTTTCCAGTCCCACACCGTTTTTATCGAGCGCATGGTTGTTTGCTGTTCCCAAAAGGTCGAATCCGGCGTCTTTCAGCGCGTCCAGGATCTCGGGCGGCGCGTTGAAGTATGAAAACCCCCTTGTACCGTCCTCCTTCAGTTCCCCGCTGACTGAAAACCCCATTTCGTTACCGGCTACCGGTGTTTCCAGATTTGCGATTGCAATATCCGCATCTTTAATATAAGGTGCAATCAGGGAAAACACCGGTTTGAAATCGAATCCGTCCTCCGTTTTTGCGTCATATATCTGGGTTGCCATCAGCATCACATCCCCGACAGCCGCAATGGTTGCCCTTTGTTCGGCCGGAGAAGGCGATGGCGCCGGTTCCGGCTCCGCAGGCTTTGTCGGTTCGATCTGCACAGATGCTGCCACGCCCTCCGGATCGCTCCCGGAAGGAGTTGCGCTACTGCTATTATCCCCGTTCATGAAGGTGCAGCCGGCTGCCAGAAATACAAAAAGCAGTATGATCGGTAGTGCAAAGTATTTTTTCATGCTGTCCCCTGTCTTTTGTTCATTCCGTGCTTCTTATATGCAAAATTCCGCTCTACCATTCCCTGCCCGGATCGTCTGCCATCATATTTACAGTCCCCTGCGGATAAAACACAGAGTAATGGTCCAGTTTTGGATTCTGTGAATCGGTCGACATATCAAATACCAAAATCATTTTGTATTTTTCGTTCACAACATATCCGGAAATCTGCTGTCCTTCACTGACAATCTCGCTGGCATGGTCCGGATTTCCATAGGCGGCCTCTACATCCGCAATGCCAATCTTTTTCAACTCGGGATCATAGGAACGCACCTCGAATACCTGGGCTCCCTTGTTAAACCCGAATACTACGTTCTTGCTGTTAAAGGTGTCATAGGTGCCTTTAGCATCTTCAATAAATTCCGATTGATCCGGCTGTCCCCATTCTTGTATCACATCATCTATCACCGTATTTTCCACCGGAAAATCGCAGTTGATAACCATGCCTTCCTGTGCGCGCTGCTTCATGTTTTGCAGCAGGGAAAGCGCTGCATCGCCATCCTGCGCAGCCGCACTCGCGCTCTCCTGCGTTTGCGCGGGTAAAGCGGAAGATTCGGCCGTCGCCGTTTCGGATGCCGCGGCAGATTGCTGTCCTCCCGTCTCTCCGGCTTCGACTGATTTTGTTCCTTGCGGATATTCAATTCGGATACACCCGGCGGCAGCTGTCAGAAGCAGCAGCAATGCCGCCGCAACACACATGATCTTGATATGCTTTTTCATATGTCAGCCTCCTTTCAGATATCCCAGACTCTGCCGCCTTTATGGCGGCCTTTTATTTTCCTATTGTTATATTATAACATTTTTCTTGGATGCTTTCATATGATTTTACAAAAAAGCGCCGGGAGAAGTCCCTTGCGCTAGATGGTCTCTTCAAAATTCTTAACGTCAAATGCAAAATAATTCCTTCTCATCAGATCTGTTTCCTTTTTCCTGAAGCATTTGATGTCCTCCCTGCTCATAAACCACAGTGAATCCGAACAACCCTTAAAACACCCGAAGAATACATAGTCCAAGCCGGGTGCGTTCTCATAAAGATCCAAAAACTGCTTAACATAAAGCAGTACCAGTTCGCTCATGCCGTCCGCATTCAAGATGTATGACCCCAGCGGGGTCGTATCCTCAATAAAAAAACAGGTCTTAATCCTGCAGGCAGGACGGCATATTCCTTCTTCCTTCATCATCCGCTTATAATCGTCCAAACGCTCATATTGCAGCCTGAATGCCTCCAGAAAATTTATTAGGTAACTTTTTGCATTGTACGGTCCTTTGGATACCGGAGGCAGAATCTTATACTGGCCAGTTATAACGGCATCGGATTTTTTTAATATTCGGCGTTCTTTCAAAAACACGCCTGGCAAACTCTCCGTCTGTCTTGAAAAGCTGTTTTTCGCATCAAATGCAACGTGGTCCACAACAAGGACGTTCCTGCCAGTTTTCGAATAATAAAAAGGCAGCTCGCTCTCGCTCAGCATACCCAACTGGCGGCAGACCAAATTCAATGCATTGCCCGGATCCGTTTCGCAGGCGTCGCCTGTCATGATACGATACTCTCCGGATAATACGCGTTTCTCAATGATTTTTTTTAGTTCCTTTTTCCCCATACGACTTCCCCCGGGCGGCAAAACCGTATCAAAAATTTACTCGTTGATATGGAACGTGGTTATTACATCTACATTTCCTCTGATCATCGCCCATACGGGGCAATATTTTTTTTCGGTCATGACATTCGCTTTTTCAAAATCATCCATCACCGCATCGGGCGACTGCACATATATGTCCATATGGATTATCGAAAAACTTCTGGGATGCTCGTCTTTTTCCTCGCCTCTCATACGTATTTCGTATGACTCTATCGTCCGGCCGAACTTTCGCACAAGGGAAAGAATCGTCCCCCCTGCGCAGGTCCCGAGAGCCGCTAGGAAGAGTTCCATCGGGTAATATCCGTCTCCTTCGCCGTACGGAGGCAGGTAATCGGTTATGATTTCATATTTCCCGGGAGCGGCTGTTGAAAAACGCAATTTATCATTTAAAAGCCTTATATTTGTTTTCAGAATTCCACCCATTGATCAAACCCTCGCTTCCAATCGGATTCCCAGCATAATACCTGGGATTATATTATAACATTTCGTAAGATACCTTTTCTGATCATTGTCTTAAGGCCGGATAGGATACCCGGTTATTACTGGTATTATTCTATGAATACCGTATAAAATCCTTTATTGTATTTAAACTGTTCATTCGGCCCTCCATCTTCCGGCCGGGATGATCCAAAAAAGCGGGTATTCCGCAGGGATTCGTGCTTTCCCTGCGGAATATCCGCCTGTTGTATAACCGGGAACGTCCGTCCGGTATTATCCGGGAAGGGCCTATCCGGTTATAGCTTATATAAACGCTTTTATTACGGCTTTTTTTCAGTCACCGTGCAAACCATCCACAATGTGCAATGCAGCCTTTCTGGTAATATTCCTGCGCAGGAAATACAACCATCATATTAAAGCTATCATACATTAAATTCCTTTTTCTTGTCAATTTGTTTTCATTATTGCATTATTTTACTGTAAATACCCGCTCGATATAACTGGCCTGATTCATTTCATTCAAAAAAAGAAAAGCCACGGAGCCGCTTGGTCCGGGGCCTTTCTATCGTTATTATTACGGCCTTCCCGGCGGGAAGGCTGCCGCAAAAACGCGGCGTTCAGGGATTTCTGTCTCCCCTGTGACTATTCTGTTTTAACCGTTGCATTCTTCCACCATTTCATGCAATATGGACTTTATCTGCGGGATCCACCCGCCTGTTGCGCAGTATACGCGTCCGATCTCGTCTATGGTGTTCCGTCCCTTGCTTATATACAGCCTGTCCAGCAGGTCGAACATATAAGCGACGCATTCTTCCTTGGATGCAAATGCACGGTATCCGTCTTCTCCGCTTTTGATCCCGCCCAGATTATTCTTTGTCCGGGCAAGATAACTGGTTCCGTTCCCGCTTTCCAGCCGGACGATCGCCAGCACAAACAATGCATTAATGTTGTGCTTCTCTTCCCCGTCGCAAAACGCCTGTCCCAGCCCTTTTAAATCTTCGGGCAGCAGTGCTTCGATCATATCGGGAACCAGATTCGATTTTTGGGTAACCTCTTCGGATACATTCAGCTTCACATATGATGTCAGTACGTACCCATCGTCCATTTTGGAAGTATATTCCAGTGCAAAAGCGGTCGTTGTCTGTGCGATGATCACAACTGCGGCGACCACGGCGATGATGAACCTTTTTAGAATATGCTCCTACCTCCTGAAAAAAGATTCTCGTCTTCCATTTTTTCACGCTCCTTAATTCCTTGCCCTTCCTCTGATTGGGCAGTCATTTCGGATCCAGAACCGGTGATGTCTTCTCCCGCGATTTAAAGGCGTCCCCTTCCTGTATGTACCAGGCTGGCTTTACGCCTTCTTGTCTGTCCGGCGAGACCCAAGACAGGAATATACCATCAATACCGGGGCTTGTCAACTCAACGGGCAGTAAAAAAGCCTTTATTTAAGCCATTTTTGCCATTATTTATCATTTTGCGTGTTTTTTTTGTCTTCTTTTTTCCTTGCGGCATTTCCTCTAAAAAGCCCTGTTGGGAAAAGGATTTCCATGGTTTTTTCCTTCCATTTTTCCTGTGTTCTGATTTTATAAAAAAAATTGTGAACAAATTTTGAATTTTTTTATTTTTCTCATCCGATCCGAACACGGTCTTTCCGTATATTTACATATTATGCATCTTTACCAGCCCCATCTCCACCGCTTTAATAAGGGCCCAGTCGAGTATTTTTTCCCGCCACCGGAAATATGTGCTCCGGTCCAGATACAGGTTCGAACATACACGCGCAATACCCTGCCCTTCGGTATATACCATAGCCATAAATTCGCCCTGCGGCGTTCCGGCAAACCGCACAAAACAGCTTCTGACAACATCGCTCCATCCCTTGAGTTCCCATAACGCCTCCTCTATCAGTACGGCTTTTTGCAGGGTCGGATCGGCTTTCCCCGTTCCCCGGATCCCTGTTTCAATGATCTGCTGTGTGCACGGTTCCGCGATTTCCGCTTCCCGCTCTTCAATCTCGGCCCTCTCCGCCGCATGTCCGTAAAAATGGTTTTCAATTTCCCTGGCAAGGCGTCTGCCTGCTATCATAACGTCTTCCTCCGCTTCATACAGATTATATTTTAAACTCTTTTCTGCAGTCCGGCTGTGCCGTCCGTTTGCATATCCTTAAAACCCTACTCCCTTTCCCGGGGCTTGTTTTCGTCTGCCGGCTCCGCCCTGAGCGTTTTATCTCCCGTCACAAACAGGCTTACCAACTGCGTATTCACAGGAAAAAGTTCGCCTATGCTCTCCCGGTTGTCGATAAAAACAGGGGCTTCTGCTCCGTTCATCCGTGAAAAAACGTCAATGATTTCAAGGCCGGCATTGATGCGCGCTGCGCTGTTTGCATCCGCATACGGCACCCCGCCGATCAAACATTCGCAGCATTCGCTTATCCCGCCGTTTATCTGCAGATCAAACAATCTCCATCTGGCGTTACTGAACATGGAATTTACCTTTTTCTCCATCAAGGCACACTTATATGCCGTAAACCTTTCCAAATCGCAAACCATTCTCTCTTTCGAGTCCGTTTCAAAGACAAGCCTTTCTTTCTCCAACGAAAGTTCGCCCATCCTGATTTGTGCCGCTTCTATCTGCGCACGCAGGGCCAGTTTTTTTTCCATTTCGAATATCTCGTCGGCAAGTTTCCTTTTAACACCCAGCAATTCTTCCGTTTTTATCTGCCGCTCCTCTGCCCGTCCTCCCTCTTCCTGTTCCGCAAGCAGCCTGGCTGTTTCCCGATACTCTTTGTCC
>Ga0172370_10010009_pt1 | contig 10959 bp, 8 predicted proteins | sample LakKiv5m_FD_114538 | JGI IMG/M metagenome (GOLD analysis project Ga0172370, IMG submission 114538) | Freshwater microbial communities from Kabuno Bay, South-Kivu, Congo - kab_022012_11.5m | ecosystem: Environmental > Aquatic > Freshwater > Lake | place: Democratic Republic of the Congo...
ACCTTCCATTGTCGCTAAGGGAATAATTTGTTTAACGCCATTCTTTTCGCCCAAAATATATTCTATCTCGCCATAACGACCCATAAAATCGAAACCTTTAGCATCTCTTCTCCACAATACCTCGCCCAATTCACCTTCCGGATCAATGTGGATTTTACCGCCTACTGGCACCGGTAATTCAAATGCTTGGGCCTGATGTCCTGCTGAAGGGTAAAGAAAAAATTTCATCTTACCTGACTTCATTAATGCCTGCGCATCCACACTGAAACGGCTGGAGAAAGAACCATCCGGCGTCATTCTCTGCACAGAATATTCTATCCATTCCTTGCCATTTTCATCCGTATAAAGGCAGGGATGTTCGCTCGTACCGCCTTCTTGTAACTTGATCTCATTAAGATCGGGGATGTCTGGCTTACGATTACGGAACCAATCTTCGTGATGAATAGAGACCGCGTTCTTTTTCGCCCAGTCGCTTTCCAAAAAAGTGTTAATATCCTGCTTGACCGGCAGCTGCTCCGCGCCGGCGGGAGCGCCTTTGCCTGCACTAGCGCTCTCCACAAAATTTGTATGACTAGTAAAGCCTTGCTTTTCTAGCGCGTCAGAAAAAATCACTTTACCATCTGGCGTGAGCGTCACTGCGTCCCTGCCCCAGACTTTGTCCCCTTCTACTAAGTCAAATTGACCATTATGATCAGGGTCAGTTAAATTAAATCCTTTAGGTAATTGCACCGGCATTTCTTGACCATTTTGCAAGGCTACGGTTTGGGTGATCATTTCCCCTCTGCCGCCGATATGATGGCCACGGATATATTCCACTAAAGCCGCCAGCGCTGTTAATTTTCCACCTTCTGGTTTTCCATGCTTAATCGCGGATTCTAACAAACCAGATTGTCTTCCTCCGCCAAACGTAATTTCATGTCCCGCGATAGAAGTATGCCAGTCTGGCATTGTTGCCATAATCTCTTGGCAGGTTGCCCCAAATACTAAACCAACAACAGCACTTCTTCTCGCGCCTTTTAAAGACTTGGCCCGTTTCATTTTCTTAAATTGTTCATCTTTTTCTGTTCTGCCTTTTGAAAGCGCATTTTCCTGCATTTGCATTACACGGTCATAGTCATATTGCCAACCTTTCGTTTGCGCGGTTTTTTGTAAATCCACCTTTGCCTGCGCGCGCAATAAATCCAGCTCCTTGCGCTCTGCTTCCACAACTTGCGGATTAGAATAACTAATCAAATCAATCCTTTCGCGATCAGACAATCTAATGCGCGCCTCAATCTCTACTAAAGCACTATAGGCCGCCTGGAATTGTTCAGGACTAACATCTTTCAGTTTAGTCTCCCGGGCATTACGCGTAGTATACAGATTCGTTTCCAGGTCACGCGCGAGATCTGTCGCTCTACGCATAACATAACGCTTTTCTGCCAATTCTTTTCTCTGTGGTGAATGTTCTCGATCATATTCTCTTTTACCTGACGCCGCTTCATACATATCCTGGGCCCGCTTTTTTTCTTGCATAATATCCAGCCGTTTTTTGGTTAAAGCCGCGCCAGCGCCGGCAGAACCAAGCAAGGTCGCGGCTTGAACGATTTTGCTCATCGTCACTATTTGAACAGCCTTTCTCCCCAAGCAATAAGCAAGGGGAACGATGATTGTTTCGTGAAATAAAAATTTGCCTGCTTTGTTATTTTGAATTTTATCAATAATCCGTTCGGTTTTGGAGAGTTGCATTTCGGTGCGGCAACCCATTTTTGCTTTGCCCGCGACAATTTCAAAATCTAAATCCAATTTTTCCAATCCCGCGCCATGCTCTACGCTCTGCCGGGCTTGCTCCGCGATTTCAAAAAGATTATCCGCGTAAGTCAAACCGTCGGTAATTTCTTTTTCAGAAATCTTGCCTTCCATCCTACTCGCAATAATAGTATTTCTCTTTTGGTCAAATTCATCGCGCGACATTCCGCCAACCGCATAATCCTTGATTAAACTTTTAATTTCACGATTAAATTCTTCATCTTGCACGATTTCGCTCTCCTCGCCGGCTTCTTTGTGCACAAGCTCTTCGTAACCAGAAGCAAAACGATCTACCAAGGCCTGCATTCCGGCAAGATGCGCTCTGCGGTTAATATCTCCTTCGCCAATATAAAGACTTTTGCTGCTCTCAATTTCTTTTTTTGCTTTTTTGTAATGATGCTGGCGCCGCGCCGCGTCAAAAGTATAATCCCATAAACCCAAGGCCATCGCTTTCGCAAAACGGGGAATATTCTTCAGTTTGCGCCAGCCTTTTTCTTTTCTCAAAGTTGATTTGCGCGTCAGCCGCGCTTCGGCCATATGTTGCGCCGCTTCTTCCACCGCCTTTTCCGCTTTGACCAAAGCGATTCTTTTTCTAGGCCTTTCCGCTCCGATAATTTCAGGCTCTGCTTCAGGCATAGGAACAGAAGCAGGAGAAACTTCCACGGCGGCAGGCACCGATTCTTCTTTTTTCTCTTCACTTTTTACTGTTTCTGCCGCGATTTTAGTCGCGAAATCTTCAGGATTCGGAATCTCATCAACTTCCGTTTCTGCCGGCTTTTTTTCTTCTTCTTTTTGCGTCAGCGCCAAATCCTCTGGATTTGATTCGTCAATTTTCACTTCTTCTTCCGGTTTAGAAATAATAATGCCAATTTCTTGATTCGTAATCTCGCGACTTAATTCATTTAAAAGTTCAGCTCGCGCTTCGTCATTATATTGAATAGCGCTCTCTCTTCCTTTGTCTTCTTCGTATTTAGAAAAGGCAAGGGCATTTAAATCAGGGTCGCTAGCGCCTCTTTTTTCAGAAGAAAGCGTTTCTAATCTTTGCCACCGCTTTTGCAAAATTTTTAATTTTTCGGTTTGATATTTTTCCAAATCGCTATTCACCGCTTGCTTAATCTTTTTTTTCGCCTCGGCAATCTCTGATTTTAAATAGGCTGCTGCTTTATCTGCCGCCTCCACCCAAGGATATTTTGCTTCCCGCGCTTTTTCTAAATCCAACAAAGCTTGCTGTTCGGTTTCTTTTGTTGAAGATGGGGATTCATTTTTTAAACGCTCATCTTCATCGCGGCTAATAAAAGGATGCGCTTCTTGGCTGTAATCATTTTTTTCCGCCATATGTTTATTTTTATATGTAAAAAAATTATAACCCTAAATAAGTCGCGCGGAAACGAACAAGCGTATTCGCGATCACCGCTTCCAAATCTGGAATGTTTTTCCGGCAAAAAATGTTAATTTTTTTCGCGTCTGCCGTATCCAGAATCTTATCAAATTCAGCCATTTTGACAGGCGGCATATTTTCAACCAAGGCCAAATTAATATGATCATCTACCCGCTCGGATAAATCTTTTTTAATTTGCAAGCGCACCGCCGGCTCAAGATTAGTAAATTTTTTTTCTTCAATCAGCCTTTCAATAAATTGATTTAAAGATTGAAGCGCGTTTTGTTTTTTCGCCATAAATTTTTAAATTAAATTTTATTTTTATTAAACAAATCTTGTTATTCACATTATACCACTGTGGATAAAAAACTCAACAACGCCAAAATTTTCTTTGCTAAAATTATTTAAAGTAGTTATAATAGAATCAATAAGAAATGAATTCCCGCCAATCGCCGGGAATGACAATAAACATATATAGACATAACACTCTAGAATCGGACCAAAAAATATTTTTATTTAGAATGCGATCTATATTGGGCGGCTAAAAAACATTTTCCTTTTAAAAGGGAAAAAAGGTTAGATTTTCCTTTTTTAGTCTTATCTTACTTAAAATCATACTCTAGTCCAAATTTGGAGTGTGATATGTATATGTTTGCCAACGGCATCACCATTTCTCTCATTATTTTCCTTGCCATCCTTGCCATTTACCTTTGGTATGGCTTCGCGATTATTTATCACCTCATTCGTTTTGGCGTTGGAATCAAGCCAAAAATCCTCGCCCTTTTCTTTTTCTTAGGCTCGTTCGTTTTATTCGCCATTCTCCTTGGCCTCTATCGCCAAATTAATTGGCCCGAAATTTTTCAAAATATTTTTTAAATTTATTCCATGTCTTAATTATTTTTTCATTTTTAATTTTTATTTTGAAACATGCCCATCTTTTCTTCCAATAACAGTTTTCGCGGCAAAGATCCGGACGAACAAGTCGTCCTTTTGACCCGGCGCCATTGGATCCGGATTTTTGGCCCGCTTTTTGTTCTTTCCCTTTTTGCCCTGGCTCCGATCTGGCTCTACTTTTTTATTGGCCAAAGCTTTTGGTATCAAACTTTCTCCGATCTTTACTGGTTTCTCTCCGGCCTTTATTTTTTCATTCTTTGGAATGCCGCTTTTTACAACTTAATGATTTACGCGTTGAACACGGTGATTGTGACTAACAAAAGAGTGATTGAAAATGAACAAAAAGGATTTTTTAAATACAATCTCAATGAATTAAAATTATATAACATTCAAGACATTTCCATCAAAGTCTACGGCATATTCGCGGCCATCTTAAATTACGGCGATATTGAAATTGAAACCGCCGGAGCCGAACAAGACAAATTTTATTTTAACGCCCTGCCCCGTCCAAGAACGATTAAAACAACGATTATGAATATGGTTTCGCGGTTTCATAATCACATCCCGCCCCCGCAACCGTAAAGTTTATGATGTCATGCGTTTATTTATTTTATCAAAATCCAAAATGGCGCAGCGCTTCCTCAACATTTGGCCCTGCATCTTGAGGCAACTTTCTCAAATCAAACCAGTCCCATTTTCTAATTTCAGAAGCCGGCTTAATTTCACCAACCCGTCTGGCCAAAAAATGTGCCAAGATCACATCCGCTTTGCCCTCTGCCGTTTCTTTTTGAACATAGACCAAAAAAGGCTTTTCTTCCAAAATTTTTAAGTCAATCCCCATTTCTTCGCAAGCTTCCCGCCGGCAATTTTCAAGGAGCGTGGAGTTTTGATCTTCTACTCTGCCGCCGCAAAATTTCCAAAAATTGTCTTCCCCGTGTTGATTTAACAAAACTTTTCCATTTTCCACAATCACCGGCCCGGAAACAAGAATAATTTTTTGAGACATAGATTTATTTTATTAAATTTATAAAATTCTAAATTCTTCTCGCAATTATCCGTTACTGGTTACCCGCCACTTGTTAGTCATCCCACTTTACACATCTATTTTAACATAAAATGGGGAAATAAAAAAACCGCCGGCTTTGAAACTGACGGTTTTTTACTTCTAATTTATTATTCAAAAGGCTCCACTCTTTTATTTTTAATCACAAAATCTATCACCGCGCTGCCTTTGCGGTCTCCCGGGCCTGTCCATTCCTCGTCATTATCCTCGGAAAATAACGCCCAGCGCGCGGGCTTGGCGTCGCGCATAATCACATAATTCATCCGAATCCGCTTGTTCTTCGCAAGCTTGGACAAAGGAATATCCGCGTAATAATAACCTAAAGCGGACCAACGCAAGCCATAAGTATCGCCTTTCCAATTGTCCATATCCCCGGTGATCGTAATGTATTCATCGCATCTTGGTCCGGCAATAAACGCCGGATTAACAATAATATGCAATTTGTCGCCTAAAACTTCAGGCTTAATCACCCAGTCCCATTCTGCCGTCTCCAAATTTTGATTACAGCCGCACCATCCTTCCCATCGGCTATAACGCGCTTGGGCTTTAAAACTAAACCCTGAACACAATAAGATCACTATTCCTAAACCAATAATTATTCTTTTCATAGTTTGAACTTAATTATTCGTAAATCACACTATAGTCTCAAAAAACAAAAAAGTCAAGAATTAGCCTGATTATCTCTAATCCACTGCCGCATTTTTAAAGTATTCTGGGAATAATTGGGAGTGGCAAAAATACTGGCGCTTCCGGCGACAAAAATACTGGCCCCGGCTTGGCGCAAAAGCGCGATATTATGGCGACCAATATTACCATCCACTTGAATATTTAAAACTATATTTTCTTTTTGTAAAATATCGCTTAATCGCTGAACTTTTTCTAAAACTTTTGGAATCCATTTTTGGCCGGCAAAACCTGGAATCACAGTCATTAACAAAACCATATCTATTTTTTTTAAAAATGGTTTCAATTTCCGAACCGGCGTTTCTGGATTTAAGGCCAAAGCTGCTTTGGCCTTTTGCTTTTTAATTTTTGTGATCACGCTTTTTGTTTTTTCTCCAGCGGCTTCAATGTGAAAAGAAATAATGTCTTTTTCTCTCGGTTCCCAAATGTCAATATAATCTTCTGGGTTTTCCGCCATTAAATGGATATCCAAAGGCAAATTAGTAATCTTGCGCGCGGCCTTCCCAATGTCTGGACCAAAAGTAAAATTAGGCACAAAATGGCCATCCATAATATCAAGATGCAGATAATCCACGCCTGCTTTTTCCAACTTTTTAATTTCTCGCGCCAAATTCCCTAAATCAGCGCACATCAAGGAAGCGGAAATTTGGGGAGGTAAAAAATGATTAGTCATAAATCACGCCTGTTTAACAGACCAAGATATAGATAATCACGCTCCAAAATTTGGACTAGAATGTGATTTTAATTAAACGAGACTAAAAAAGACTTCGGCCTTTCTTCTTTTTTTAAAATTGCTTTAATTCTTCTTACGCCAGATGAGGATGATTCCTCTTTAATAATCTTGAAGCGGCCGAGTTCTCCGGTATTTTCAACATGCGGTCCCCCGCAAAGTTCAATGCTGAAATCGCCAATTTTATAAATCTTAACAATATTGCCATATTTTGCCGGATCAAAAGAAACTTTGGCAATTTTTAACGCTTCATTTTTCGCCATTTCCGTCATCTCAACTGGAATATTTTCTTGAATTTTTTTATTCACCAAATCCTCAATTTCCTTCAGTTTTTCTGGATCAATCTTTTTTGGATAATTAAAATCAAAGCGCAATCTTTCGTCAGTAATATTGCTTCCCTTTTGATAAGTCTCTGAACCCAAAATTTCCCGTAATGCCGCCAAGAGCAAATGCGTGGCTGTGTGATATTTAATTGTTATTTCACTCGCATCCGATAATCCGCCTTTAAAAAGTCTTGCCGAAGTGGCGCGAGAAAGTTTTTGATGCTTTTTGAGAAGCTCGCCAAACTTGTCTCTTAATTTATTCTCATCAATGGATATTCCTCTTTTTTTCAATTCTTCAAAAACCATTTCCAAAGGAAAACCGTTTGATTGATACAAATCAAAAATCATCTCCGCTTTTTCCGAGAGATCATTTGCTTTTCTTGAATTACTCAAAAACTTATTGAGCCTGTTTAATCCGATTGTTAAAATTTTTCTGAATCTATTTTCTTCTTTTTCAAGTTCCGTAAAAATTGTTTTTTTGTTTTTTTCTAATTCAGGATAATCGCTTTTATACATCTCAATCACTACTGCAGCGATTATTTTTGTAAAATTATTCTCTATTCCAAGAAGATGACTGTAGCGGACAGCGCGCCTAATAAGCCGGCGAAGAACATACCCTTGTTGTACATTGCTTGGCGCGACTCCATCGGCAATCAAAAATGTGGCTGCTTTCAAATGATCAGCGATTACCCGCATGTCGTAAGCGCTGGCGGATTCGCCGTATTTTTTCCCGGATATTTTCTCAATTTTACTAATAATGGGAACAAATAAGTCAGTCTTAAAAATATCGGGATCTCCGTTTTTAGCCGCCAAAATCCGCTCTAACCCCATCCCTAAATCAATATTGCCGGCCGGAAGCTTTTTAAACCCTTTTTTTGTTTTTACATATTGCATAAAGACATTATTGCCAATTTCCAAAAATCTTCCGCAATCGCAGTTAACATGGCAGGGCTGATCCCTGTATGCCGATTTTTCATGAATTCTCAATCCGGATCCGAAATCCCAAAACATCTCGCTGTCTGGTCCCCCTGGTTCGCCAAGCGGCATATTGTTGGGCGCGCCAACGCGCGACCACCAATTTTTGTTCTCGCCGTAGTAAAATATCCGCCCCCCTTGCATTCCTTTGTTTTCACTAAAATCAACATCTTTTGCTTCCAGGCCGATTTTCGCAAATTCTTTCTTCCAAAATTCAACCGCTTCGCTGTCGCGCGGAATTCCCAATTCAGCATTGCCGCGAAAAACAGTGATATAAATATTCTTTGGATCTAAACCGATTTCCTTTGTTAAAAATTCAAAAATCCAAGCAATTTGTTCTTTTTTGAAATAATCTCCGAAAGACCAATTTCCCAACATCTCAAAAAAAGTCGTATGACGGTTATCTCCCACATCTTCCAGATCTTGAGACCGAAAACATTTTTGCGAGTCCGCAATCCTAGTTCCTAAAGGATTTTTTTCGCCCAATAAATATGGCGCCATTGGTTGCATGCCTGATCCAGTAAAAAGCGTAGTTGGATCATTTTCCGGCACCAAAAAAGCCGAAGGGACGATAACATGCCTCCTGGATTCAAAAAATTTCAGATATTTTTTACGCAATTCCCGCGCTTTCATAGAATTTAGTATAACATATAAACATTCTGGATTCAAAAACATTAAATTAAAAAGCAAAAATCTCTTATGTATAGACATAACCCTCTAGAATTGGACTAAAAAATATTTTTATTTAGAATGCGATCTATCTTGGACAGCTAAAACATTTTCCTTTTTTAGTCTTATCTTACTTAAAATCATACTCTAGCCCAAATTTGGAGTGTGATATGTGTAACCCAAAAACACCGTTTGAGGCGGCGCTTTTAGCAAACAAATGTTCAGGAACACTCCGTATTGTGAACAATATTAGAACGATTATCCAGCGATAAAAAAGTATATTTTTATTTCAAAATATAAGCCGAAGACGGCCCTTTGCCAATTTGGGAAATAACGCCCATGTTTTTAAGTTGGCGCAATTTCAATTGAGCCGTCCTTTTGGGGCAAGACAAAACATCAACGGCGTCTCTAATCGCGATCCTTCCAACCTGATCTAAAAAGTCCAATAATTTCAATTGGTCTTGATCAAGATAAATTTTTGATTTTAGATTTTCAGCAACTTTTTTAAACGACAAGGAGATGACTTGCGCTTTAACGCGATCAATCTCCTCTTTAAAGCCTTTGACAAAATATTCAAGCCAGGAAGTAATGTCTGTTTTTCTCTCTTCGTAATTTTTGCCGACATTGATCGCCGCGTAATACTTTGACCGATCCCTGTTATAATAATCCTCCAGAGCAAACAGTCGCCTGAAATCATAGCCCCGCTGATATAAAACTAAAGTTGCCATCGCCCTCGCCGTCCGGCCATTGCCGTCATTGAAAGGATGAATAGCCGCGATTTCTTGATGCAAAATCCCGGCAACAATGATTGGATTAATATTCTTTTTTTCACTTTCGCTAAACCACTTTATTAAATCAGAGCAAAGACGCGGCACATCTTTGGCAACGGGTCCGGTATAGACAGTTTCATCCGGCAGGCCCAGTTGCCGACGGACGATAAAAATTGGTCCGCGGCGATAATAACCTGATTGCGCTTTGGGCAAAGTTTTATCCGTAACGAACTTATGGATTTTTAATAAAGTTTTCTCTCTGACGGGTTGTTTTTTCTGAACAAACTGGTCAATATATTTTAATGCCTTAAGATAATTTTCAACTTCATAAATATCGCGGGGAGGCGCCTCTATTTTTTTATGAGCAACCAATGCCCCGACCTGTTTCAAATTCAGAACATTGCCTTCAATTTCGGTTGAGCTATGAGTCATTCTGATTAATGCCTGGCGGCGCAACTTAATTTCGTTTTGAGGCAAAATTTTGGCGCGTTCAATAATCGCTTTTGACTCGGCAATAGCGGTAAGAGCAGAGACAATTTCATTGGTCAGTTTGTATACTGGCTTAAACATAGATAAAACATTTATTGGTCAGACTTATCATTCGGATTAAAGTAATAAAATAATTTTAGTTTAATTTTGGAGCATTTGGGCATTTCCGCTTGTAGTATAACATGTTTTAAAAAATCGCGCAATAATCGCGCAATAATCGCGCAAAATAAAATAAACCGCTATTTCTATTCTGTCAAATAATCGCCGAATTATAGTATTTCATTCTTTTCTTCTCTTTTCTAATAGACATAATTACGGATTATACCAGTTGACCAATCTCCAAATCCCCCCTTATATGATACTTAAAGAGAGAAGATCATCTAAAATCTTTCTTTGAACAAGAGAATGAGTTGTCTTCTAAAAAAGTAAAATATGGCGCTTGCATTTCCAATGTTTTTCTTTTTAAAAGGAAATTTTTTCAAAAAAGATTTATTCAAAACAGATTAATATTCTCGTTAAAATCAGACTATTTAACTGGCATAATGCGTAGAATTATAATTTTTCAATCTCTTTTAAATCTTTGTCCGGCAGATACAAAATAATAAGGCCGATAATAATGCCGCCCAACGCCGTCCAGGTATGGCTGCCGCCGAAAATCCATTTGTCAAGTTCGTCCAATACATACCAAACACTGCGCCAGATCAGCACAAGACCAATAATGATAGAGATGTTTTTCGCGAGATATTGTGGCGTGATTTTGTGTTTTGACATCGTTTTTTATTAAATTTATAAAAGCTTTTGCGTTATTTACAATTATTTACATATTGTTACTATCGTTGCACCGCTACAATAAAGCAAGATTGGCAGGCGTGCTCGGTAAAGCAAGTATCCGCCACTCTCATCTTCAAAAAATGAGTTCGTATCTAATTTCTTGGCTCCGAACGCTGAACGAAATCCGAACTTTTTTCAAAGAAAATCCAAATTCTGATTTTTAGCACCCGCCCGCTTCCGCCCGCAAACTTTGAAGAAGTTTGCGTTTCAAAACAGAAAAATTTTCTCTACATTTTTTATTTTTAATCGCGCGCATTTTTTTCTTTTAAGAGGAAAAGAAAATTTTTCTTTAGCGGTCTGCTCTTTGAGAGCAGGGCGGCGGGGCTTCGCGAGGATCGCCTGTCCGCCTCTGGCGGAGGCGAGGC
>Ga0172370_10010016_pt1 | contig 10950 bp, 9 predicted proteins | sample LakKiv5m_FD_114538 | JGI IMG/M metagenome (GOLD analysis project Ga0172370, IMG submission 114538) | Freshwater microbial communities from Kabuno Bay, South-Kivu, Congo - kab_022012_11.5m | ecosystem: Environmental > Aquatic > Freshwater > Lake | place: Democratic Republic of the Congo...
AATTTCTCCGGTAAGCAGATTCCTTACAACAATTCCTTTTGCTTTGCCGTCAACAAGTACAAGATCGAGCATCTCGCGGCGGTTAAACATTTTTACATTGCCGAGTTTAATCTGCCGGTTAAGTGAACTGTATGCGCCAAGCAACAACTGCTGACCTGTTTCACCGCGTGCATAAAAGGTTCTTGAAACTTGCGCGCCGCCGAATGAACGGTTTGCGAGCGTTCCGCCGTATTCTCTTGCAAACGGTACGCCTTGCGCAACGCATTGATCAATAATGTTGTTGCTTACTTCAGCAAGCCGATAAACATTTGCTTCCCGCGCGCGGAAGTCTCCACCTTTAACCGTATCATAAAACAAACGGTAAACTGAGTCGGCGTCATTCTGATAATTTTTCGCGGCGTTAATCCCGCCTTGCGCTGCAATTGAATGCGCGCGGCGCGGAGAATCGTGGTACGTAAAAGCTTTTACTTTATATCCAAGTTCGCCTAAGGTAGCGGCTGCCGATGCGCCCGCAAGTCCGGTGCCTACAACAATAATATCAAATTTTCTTTTGTTTGCAGGATTGACGAGCTTCATCGAGAATTTATGGTTCGACCATTTTTCGGTAATGTTTCCTTCGGGAACATTTGATTTTAACGTTATCATTAGTTGCCTCCCAACAAAAAGTAGAGTGGAATGGATGCGAACCCTAACGCCATAATCAGCGCGTACAAGGTTCCTAATTTTTTTATTAGCGGAGTATATTTTTTATGATTTAATCCGAATGTCTGAAACGCGCTTTGAAATGCGTGATTCAAATGAAAGCCAAGCACGATCATGGCAACAATATAAATGATTGCATAGAGCGGCTGTTTGAACCACCCAACTACAATTTCGTAAAACGGATAGCCGGTATCCGGGTGAACGCCGAAATTAAATCCAGCCCAAAAAGTTGAAAGATGCAGAATCAGAAAAAGAAAGATCAGCGTACCGGTAACCGCCATGCTGCGCGAAAAGATTGTAGTGTTTTCTACCGTGGCATTAACCGCGTACTGTTCGGGATTAGCTTTTCTGTTTTGCCACCATAAACGTATTCCGTTATAAATGTGGAAGGTAAAAATTAACGCTAAAACAATTTCGATAACCCGTACTGCAGGTTTTACGGCTTCAAGAGTTTCAACATATTTTTGAAATGCGGCGGGACCGAAGTAGAGCATCATGTTGCCGATGAAGTGCACTATGAGGAAGAGCATCAACAGCGTACCGGTAAGAGCCATTATGAACTTTTTACCGAGTGAGGAATTGGTGAAATCAGTGAACCAACTCATTCATATTCTCCTTAGTTAAGTTTTAAGAAATGGAATTGTTGATTGAATGTCGGCGCTAAAACAGGTTTCAAGATATTTTAGGTTGCGTTCAAAAGTGAGCAATTTTTTTTTCATTTAAAAGAAAATTAAGAATTCTACGGACGATATGCAATTTGGGAGAGAAAAAGTTTTATTATGAAGCTAACTTTATTCAACCCGTATCCGGTTATTCTCTATAAATCTTACCTTATAGTTCAGTGCCGAATCCAAAATATATTGTTAGAGGATTTAAAGGCAATCTTTTTTCCTGGGTGTACAAATAAAGATCAAATCCGAGCGTTAAAAAATAGGAGGAACTTTCGTCTATTTTTAAACTTGTTGCCTGAGAAATGAAAAAAACTGTTCCCGTTATAGCTTCGCTATTGATTTTGTTTTTAGCGGAAGAATTTATTACAACCCCTTGTTCTTTTAACGGAGGAGATTCTCTATACAATCCGTAATTAGCGGTGAAGGATACTCTGTAAATACCTTTAAAAAATTGAGCGCCTAAACCAAAGGCGAAGTTCATAGAAGAGAAGAGCGATTCTTTATTTCTAAATCCGATACCGCCTTGAAAACGATGAATCAAATTTTTATGATTAAACAGTTCAGCGTCATAGACAAACCCAACTTGACTCGAAGGTTCCATTCTTAACGCCACGGTGATATTACTTGGCTTGAAAGGGAAAATGGAAGTTGGCTCAATATGCGACGGCAGGTATTTCACAAAATTCAACAAATAACCATTCTCTCTGCTTTGCAAAGATGTCCCCGGCGCAGATTGGAGAATTGTCCGGGCAATAACACTATCGGTAGTAAGTATTGAATCAATAACAGTAAAGTTCACTCCTTCTCCTTTTTCATTTACAAAACAGAATGATAGAACTTCATGAAATTTCATGATTGGCGTTTGACCATTCTTTAAATAAATGGTGCATGAGTCTTGGACTTCACCCGCTGCGAGCTTACATGTTGCTGTAAAAAAGATACCAATAACTATTTGGAAAACAACGATTCTCATCCTTATCCCTTTAATTAAAGCCCCGAACAGAGCTGAAGGTTAAACCGGCGGAAATTATTTAATTTTGTAAAAGATCATTCGCCGGAAATTATTTGCAAATTAATTTTGTCTCCATTTTCCATAAAAAACGTGTTCTGTGTATGTAAGTTACTTTACAAAAAAATAAGCGCCAAAGAAGAATTATTCTTCCTGATCTTTTGATGTTCCCCAGACGTGCAGCTCAAAATCTTGTAAAATTTCTTTTGCCGCTTCAACATCTGTTTGATGAATATAAAACCTCGCCGGCTGTATAAGCGGATCAACGCTTAAAAAATTTTCTCCGGTGGTGTAATATTCAATCTTTGCATTTTCAAGAAGCGATTTTATCAGCGCAATATCGCCCTGGTTCAATGAAGAAAATAATTCAACAAAATTTTCTTTGTTTATTATTTCGGTCGGTATCACTGTGAAATCAATAACGGCTTCGCATTCGGGGCAGTGAACTTTTCCGTTTATCTGTTCATCTTCGGAAAGGTCTAACTCGGCTGCACAGTTGGGACAAATAATTTTTGTTGCAAGTTTTCCAGACGGCATTTCCTTTTTAAGGAGTTCCTGGCATTCGGGATTTTTGCAATAATAAAATTCTTTCCCTTCATCCAAACATACTTTGCAAAAAGATTTTCCACAGCCGTGGCAAAAAGATAACGCTTCTTTTTCAGGATGATTTGTACAAGTTTTCATTTTACACACTCCATGCTTTTGGTGTTAAACGAACTATTGGTTACATCGGCGCGTATAAATTACAACTAAAGAATGGATATGTCAACGAAGAAAATAAATCCTTCCTCTTTGAATTTAAAAACAAATGAAGTAGATTTTCGACGTTCTTTTAAGATTGTTTCGGTGTCCCGGTAAGAACGGGAATGATAGGGAATCCGGTGAGAATCCGGAGCTGTCGCGCAACTGTGAAATGGCTTTGAGCAAAATGCTCGCAGTCAAAAGTCAGGAGACCTGCCGAACAAATTTTAATCAACCTTCGCGGGTAAGGTTGGATTAATGAAGCTTGTCCGCTCAGGCGTGCCGTTTCGTAATTCATTTCTTTCATCCCTCGAAGTTACAACCTTTATTCAATCAATTAATTTTATTAGGAGTAACTTCTATGGTTCACAAAATTTTTCTATCTCTTGTCTTGTTCGTTTCACTTGTACATGCGGGAGGGAAAGAGTCGGCAAACGATTCTCTCCGCACGTACCGCCTCTCGGATGTTGTTGTCTCGGCAACACGAACCGCAACACCATCAACACAAATTGGTTCTGCCGTAACTATAATTGATAGAACACAGATTGAGCTTTCGCAAAAAGGAACAGTGCTCGAATTACTTTCGGAAGTTCCGGGAGTTTCCCTTGTGCAACAAGGTGGTGCGGGAAAACTTGCTACCGTTTTTTTACGCGGCGCTAATCCGGGACAAACTCTTGTACTACTCGATGGCGTTGAAATGAACAATCCCGGCGATGTGGGCAACGCGTATGATTTTGCTAATCTTCAGGCAGATGACGTTGAACGGATTGAAGTTCTCCGGGGACCGCAAAGTACGTTGTACGGCTCTGATGCGCTTGCGGGAGTTATCTCAATCTTTACAAGAACGTCTTCCAAAAACTTAAATGTAAAAGCTCATGTTGAAGGAGGAGCTTACAATAGTTACCGCACAAGCGGTTCCGTTTCCGGCAGCGTTGATCTTTTCAATTATTATTTTTCCGCCAACAAGTTTAGCACAAAAGGATTTTCTTCTGCCTCCGGTCTTTACGGAAATAGAGAAGCCGACGGATATAAAACTTCCGCTTTTACTTCAAAGTTTAGCTTTTCTTTTCCCGAAGACATTTCCCTTTCGCTTTTACTTCGTTTCAACAAAGCCAATGCCGACCTTGATTACAGTGGTGGAATAAATGGGGACGATCCGAATAATTCGTATTCGTTAGAAGAATCAGTTATAAAAACCTCTCTTGATTTTTCTTTATTTGATAAAAAGTGGGACCAATCCGTTTCATTTAACTATTCACGAAATTTTAGAAAATATATGGACGGTGTTGACGCAAATCATCCTACAACTTCTTCTGATGCTCGATATGACGGAACAAAGAAAAAAATTGATTGGCTCAATACGTTTCATTTTCTTCCGAATCAACTTATTACCGTTGGCGCGGAAGCTGAAGAGGAAGTAGCGGTTTCAGATTATTACTCAAATGGTTTCAATAGCTTCTTTCCAAAATCGGAAGCGACTACCTACGGATTGTTTGTACAGAATCAAATTTCCGCCGCTGATAATGCAAACATTGCCGTCGGACTTCGGTACGATAAGCATAAAAGATTCGGTTCAGTTATAACTTATCGTATCGCGCCGGTTTATTTTGTTGAAGAAACAGGAACAAAAATCCGCGCTACATACGGAACCGGATTTAAAGCGCCGTCGCTCTTCAATCTTTTCGATCCGGGATACGGCAACGCCGACCTTAAACCGGAAAAAAGTAGAGGTTGGGATGTTGGGATAGAACAATTTTCAAAGAATAGAGATTTATCGTTTGAAATTTCTTACTTCGCAAATGTGTATAATGATTTATTCAGTTTTGACATGACAACTTTAAAAACAATTAATCTCGCTAAAGCGGAAACAAAAGGATTTGAGTTTGGTATAAAATATAAATCGAATGGAATTGGTGTTTTCAACTTGTCATACACACTTACACATACGGCTGATAAAAGTGAAAATAGTCCCGACAAAGAATTACCTCTACTCCGCAGACCGAAAGAGAAAGCTTCTTTTTCAAGCGTCTTTTTCTTAAATGAAAATCTTAATCTCGGGTTCGAAGTTTTATACACCGGACTTCGATATGATAAAGATTTTTCAACCGGGCAGCGCATTCAATTAAAAAGTTACACGCTGGTAAATCTCTCTGCCGCGTACAAAGCGTTTACCGGTGTGGAAACGTTCGTCAAAATCCATAACCTATTTGATACTTCGTACGAAGAAATTTTAGGTTACGGAACAGAACGGAGAGCAGTTTACGCCGGAATTAATTTTTCGCTTTAGTGCCGGTCATTGATCAATAGTCAATGGTCATTTTAGGTGTCTAACATTCAACTGTACGCTCGCGAGCGTTCCCTACAACAAATTTTTTGTTGTAGGGAACGGTCGAGACCGTTCCGGTATAATGACAAAATGAAAAACAAATTTTTTAACTAAACATTTCATTTTTTTTTGTAATTTTGAACAAATAGAAAAAGGAACCCCAATGAAAGAAAAAATATTCTCAAATAAATTTCTCGCGGTTGCAGGATTGATTTTACTCGCCGCGATAAGCCGCTTAATTCCGCACCCGCTTAACTTTGCGCCGATAACCGGCATGGCGCTTTTTGCCGCCGTCTATTTTGATGAAAAGAAATTTGCATTTGCCGTTCCGGTGTTTGCTATGTTTCTTTCCGATTTACTTATCGGTTTCCATTCTCAAATGATAACCGTTTACGTTAGTTTTCTATTTATTGTTGGAATCGGATTGCTTGTTAAAAATAGAAAATCGATTGGAACGGTTGCGCTTGCTTCCGTAAGTTCTTCAATCCTCTTTTTTGTTGTAACCAATTTCGGAATGTGGGCAATGGGTACGCTGTATTCAAAAGACCTTACCGGTCTTGCGCTCTGCTTTACCGCTGCAATTCCTTTCTTCCAAAATACACTTCTCGGCGATCTCTTTTATACCGGATTGCTTTTTGGCGTGTACGAAGTTTTAAAAGTAAAATTACCACAAACAGTTAAAGTTGATATTAAATAATATGCCGGGAGGGACATTTATGAAACTAAAATTTATTCTGAACCTTCTTTTGTTAGGCGTTTCGTTACTTTCAATAAATTGCGCTACGGTTTTTAAGGGTTATGAACATACTTTAAAATTGATTGATGCGCCCGACAGCATTCGCGTGGCAACGCAGGATGGGATTGAGATACCGGTTGTATCAAGAAACATTCTTGTTGTTCGGCAGGATAAAGAAAATTCTAAATTTATAAGCACAACTACAAAAGAAATTTCTTTGCGCAGCAACCGGAGTTACATCCTTCATTTAAAATACAAAGACAAAGAAAAAGTTATTTCCCTCTATCCTAAACTTGGAATAGGCTGGTTGTTTTTAGATTTGATTTGCGGCATACTGCCAAGTTTTTATGACGCACATACAGGAAATTGGAATTACTTTCCGGATGTTGACGCTTCATTCTAAATTCAGCTAAATCGTAAACGGTATAGCTGATCAAAAAAAATGATGATAAAATTTTCATCACGCTTCAGCGTGATTTATTTGTGTAGCGCAAGCCATTTATGGTTGTGCGGAATTTAATTTCAGAACCTTCGGAGAATCTAATTTTTCTTCGAAGGTTTTTTTATTTTCTTAAAACGGCTTTTATATTTTTCCCCTCTTGCCAGTGCAAACTGAATTATTTTTTCCAGCATTTCATCATACGCAATTCCGGCGGCTTCAGCCGAGCGCATAAATCCGGCTCCTTCGGTTAAATCGGGATTTGGATTTACTTCCAGCACAAAGAGTTCATTCTCTTTAGAAAGGCGCATGTCAATTCTGGCGTAATCACGCACGCCCATCGCTTTGAAAGCCGTTACCGCAATCTTCTCAGCTTTTGCCTGAACTTTTTTAGGCAGCACAGCCGGACAAATCGGGATCGTTTTATGATAGGCTTCGTGCAGCGGATCCCACTTTGCCTGGTAACTAACAATATTCGGCAGATGATCGGGCATAGCGGTAAAATCAATTTCGCTTATGGGAAGCACTACCGGATTTTCATCTCCCATTACGGCAACGTTTAACTCGCGCCCTTCAATAAACTCTTCAATTAACGCGGCTTGTTTAAATTCATTAAAAATATAATTTATTTTGGCGTTCAGCTCGGAGTTGTTGTGCACTACCGCGTTGTAATCAATACCAACGCTGGCATCTTCATACGCCGGTTTTACAATGATGGGAAACCGCAGTTGGTGTTTATATCTTTCTGAAAAAGTTTTTATCAACTGAAAATTGGGCGTTGTTATTCCGTACGATGAAAGGAGCCGCTTTGTAAAAACTTTGCTCTGGCAATTGGCAAGCGCAAGCGGCGGCGCGCCGGTGTACGGAATTTCCAACAATTCAAATAATCCGGTAACGTTCATCTCAAGTTTTGGATTATTAAAAAATAATTCAACAAAATTGAAAACCACATCCGGACGCTTTTCAGTTAAATTGTTTATGAGCAGATGGAAATCATCAACAATGTTCAGAGTGTAACAGTTGAAGCCGCGGCTGATTATTTTTTGCGCAAAGACTTCATATTCCTCCATCGGTGTTTTGTCTTCAATTTCAAAATAGGGGATGAAATTGAGCTGCTCAAGGTTTGGCTGCGATCTTTTTACGTACAGCTCCGGGGCGGGTTCGTTATAAATAACGGCTACGGTTTTCGCCTTTCCGGTCACTTTTTCGCCGCTGATTGTCTTTTTCTTCATCTTTTTAAAAAATAACTCGATAAATTCATTTTGTTGAATTAAATTTACGACAATCAATTTATAATTAAAAACCTTGAACAGTTACTGATGAGCTTCTATCCTCAACCTTATAAATATCAGTGCGGACCTTTTGCCTTAAAATATGCGCTGGTGATGCTCGGGCAATTTCAAAATGAAAACGAGATCGGCAAAAAAGCGGGAAGCAATTGGTGGTACGGCACCGATGAAATAGGACTTGCAAAAGCCGCCAAAGCCTACAACTGCAAAATGAAATATTTCAGGCGCGAACTTCCCAAAGAAGCGTTGAAAGTTTTAAATGATCATTTGAAAGACGGATACCCGTGCGTATTAAGCGTTGATAATTGGGAACACTGGTTTACCGTGATCAACTTTCAGCAGAATAAATATATTGTTGTTGATAGCGCGCTTGATAAAGTTATCGTTATTAATTCCCCCACGCAGCTTTTAAAAAGATGGAAATATTTTGATGAAGAAAGCGGGGATATGAGCTACGACGGTTACGCGGTTATTCCGAAGTTGAAAGTTACTACAAAGGCGCATTTCTCTTTGGAAAAAGCCCGTTACGTTATGCGCGAGCGAAATAAGAATCTTGCTGAAAAATGGGATACCTATTTTAATGATTTGATTTCCATCTGTCGTCCACAATTTCCGAACAGCTACAAAACCATATCGTTTAACGAGTTCCTCCGTCGTTATGAAAATCTGCTTGTGAAAGAAACCGCAAACTGGCACGGCACACCCACGTATCAGGAATTAAGAAAAGTTTTGAACAACCTCAAGTTTGTAGCAGAAGTGTACGATCTCGTAATTTATATTGATGATCAGAAAAAAGCGCTGGTTGATCTCTCCGCTTTGCTGATGATGTACGCTTGCGGCAAATATGGCATGGACCCGATTTATTAATCACCGCTTAAATTTAACCACAAGGCTCACAAAGATTTTCACAAAGAACACAAAATCCCTTAGTGCTTACTTTGTGCCCTTAGTGCCTTTGTGGTAAAAAAGAGAACTTCGCTCAAACATTCTTACAGTTGATAATATTGCACCCTTTTTTTATTGATGAATATTAAAAATCAATTTATATCTGATCTCTTAATCATAATCATAATCCTGTTCCCTTACTCTAAAAAAGTATTTGCTTTATCACCTCAGCAACACCATCTTTTTCGTCTCCACAAATTCTCCGGCTCTCAGTTGGTAAAAATATATGCCGCTTGGTAAATTTGCTGCATCAACATTTATAAAATAAGCTCCGGGTTCTTTTTCCGAATCTAATAGTGTCTTTACTTTTTCCCCTAAAACATTAAATAGGTGTATCGTTATTTTTGTTTTAATCGAGAGAGAGTAACTTAATGTTGTTGTCCCGTTAAACGGATTGGGATAATTCTGTAGCAATTCAATTACAGTCGGGAGTACTGAAGTCCCTGAATCAGTTGAAACAGTTTTTATTTCTTTTAATCTTTCAATCGTATAGTAAGAGCCCTCATTTGTATTATACATAATTTTAACAGGTCCCAAAGTATTTGCAACTGTATAGTATTTTTGAATTGAACCATCCGAAGTTCCTAGAACATACGAGAAATCTTGTGCAAGATAATCTGAGCCCTTAAAATTGTAGCTTGATGAAGACCAGCTCAGACAATGCGTAGCTGAGTTTTTATAAACACAATTTGTAATTTTCAATGATCGGTCATAACATATATTCGCGTCGTCAAAATCGGGACTATCAGAGATATAAAATTTATTGTTTTGGAAAGCCCAATATTCTTTTTTAACAATAGCACTATCAATAAAAAAATAGGTTGCTTTTATTTCTCTAAATCCGGTATCTAAAATGCTTATTACTTCCCGTATAACCTCTTCATCGAAACTATTATAGTCATATGGTAAACTAATTTGATAGTACCATTTACTTCCAATATTCAAGGGGAAAAATGTAGTGTCTTTTCTGGGGATAATAAATGTAGTGTCTCCGATTAGTACTCCATTTCTATACATCCCCACCAGATAAGTCGAATCTCTTGAATTTGAAGCTGTTGAACCACTAGAATTCGAGATCTTTGTGATCGCTACATTTGGCATACTTACAATTTTTTGGATGTAAGAGAAACCATGACCGATATATAATTCGGAATATTCTTGAGCTGAATCCGAAACATCAAATATGCTATAGCTTGTTAAATAAATACAAGATTGCAGTGGTCCATTACTCACGCACGAATCATTCCTAAGGGTGCTGTTATAAATAATTTTTGAATATGTTGTATCTGGACTTGTATTTATGTAAAACTTCCCGTTGATGAAACCCCAATACTCTTTTTTCGTAGTTATACTATCTTCGTAAAGGTATTTCGAAGTGACCTCTTTAAAACCATTACTTAAAGAACTAGTAATTTCTTTAATAGCACCATAATAAAAATTTCTCTGCGATGAACAAACTTGATAGTACCATCTATTCCCGATTTCCAGTGGAAAAGATGTTTGCGCAGACATATTTAGTTGTAATAGAATAATAACCAAATAACTGAAGTATATTTTTTTCATATAATTTTCTACCTCAGCAAAATCATTTTCTTCGTCTGCACAAATTCACCGGCTCGCAGTTGATAAAAATATATCCCACTTGCCAAATGCTGATTGCTCACTACCGATTGAAATTCCACTTCATAATTCCCCGGTTGTTTTTCTTCATTAACAAGTGTCGCTACTTCATTCCCCAGCATATCATAAATTTTTAGGCTTACATCTGCGCTATTAACAACGGAATATTTTATCAAAGTGGAAGGATTGAAGGGATTAGGATAGTTTTGACCTAATTGATATTCACTTACTCTCTCACTTTCCGATCCTTCAACTGAAGATACATTCGAAAGTATTTTGTACGTGTAATAACCTGTCTCAGGACAAGTTGTATTGTTGTTAAATATTGATGTATCATGAAGGATACATCTAAACGCAATTGAATCACCAACTGCAAGATCGCTTGATAAGGGATTTATAAACGCTAAATTTGTGGACGGATCAATGTTAAAAATCTTTGTTGCATTTAGAATACCACTACGGTAGATATTGT
>Ga0172370_10010017_pt1 | contig 10949 bp, 8 predicted proteins | sample LakKiv5m_FD_114538 | JGI IMG/M metagenome (GOLD analysis project Ga0172370, IMG submission 114538) | Freshwater microbial communities from Kabuno Bay, South-Kivu, Congo - kab_022012_11.5m | ecosystem: Environmental > Aquatic > Freshwater > Lake | place: Democratic Republic of the Congo...
GAAATTGGGAACGGCAGCGATCGCAAAAAAAAGATTGGCCTTTAAAATCAAAGGATCTAACTTTTGGAGATTCGCAATTTTCACAGCGAGCCAAAAGCGGATCAAAACCGGACAATTTCAAAAATTGGCGATAATCGATCCGGCCAGTCTGCAAACTGCGCCGCAGCCAAAACCAAAGCCGGCGATCCGGAGCAGCGGCGAAAAGAATTTTTTTAATCACTTCTAAAAGCTGGAGCGCTGATGCCATTCTGGCAACCGAACCACGAATTGCTCCTAGCCGATCGGCGGTGATGGCGTCAGCGATTATAAAACTGTTTTTTTTGATCAGGCGCAAGGTGACAAAATTCAACGGATCCAAGTGCGCCGACAACTTTGAAAGAATTTTTCGGCCGCTGACCGCCTTGGCTTTCAAGCGGCCAAAATCCTTGGTATATAAATCAACCAAGCGATCGTAGTCATTGATCGGCTCAATGCCCAAAACAATGCCTTCAGTCACAAACTCTTTCATTAATGCTTTCCTTTTGGCGTCCGCCAAAAACCTAATCTCATCTTACCGCCAATCATCATTCGCGTCAGGGCATCTATTGCCGGCAAACTGCTCAAGAAGATAAAAGTCATCGGCAAAAGAAACCATTGAGCCACCAGGAGAATATAATGCTTGCGCTCGAGCCAATCAGCTTGGCGCAGCAAAAGATTCAAGCTTAAGAAAGCTGAGGTAATGACGCCTAGCATGCTAAAATTCATCAGCCAGCTGGTGATATCGGAAAGATTATAAGAAGCCAGCGTGCCCCGGAAAACCTCGTCGCCTAAGACATTAGGCACCCAGCTGAACAAAAATATTATCAATGATCCGGTTGCCCAGGAATAAGACCCCTCTAGAGTGACGAATGACCAAAAAAGCTTTTGCCGGAATTTCAATTTGGCGTTACGCCAAAAATTAGTCATAACATAAACCGAATTCTCCACGCCCCAGGCCCAACGGCGCTGTTGCTTGTAAATATTCTTAATCGCTTCCCATAAATTATGCCCGCTGACCGCATCCATATAGACGGGATAAAGAAGAGAGATGGCCCGCCAATCGCCGTTGTAATGATTGAGCAACCGATAAAAAATCTGCGAATCTTCAGAAACAATGTCTGTCGGCCAAAAACCGCCTTCCACCAAGCCCCGAAAAGGCAAACTGTGCGAAGAAAAAGAAACCAAACGCCGCGGCCGGGCCTGCTGCATCAATTGCCAAAAAGTCGAAGAAAAGCCGATAATCCGGGCAAAAGCCGAAACTTCTCGGAAATTATTGGTGAAAACCGGGATCGGCTGATAACTGGACCGCTGACGATTTGGCGCTTCCAAGAATTTATAGGCCAACACCCCGAAATATTCCGGCCCCGGCCGGCTATCTGCATCCAAAACCGAAATAAGGATATTATCGTAATCCATTGCGGCCTTATCAATCAATTCTTCCTTGACCCGGCGAACCGCCCAAGTCTCATTTGATCCTTTGCCAATAATTTCTCCAGGCAAACCCTCTGGATGGACGGTTATTGAAAAAGACTTAAAAAGAGAGCTGAATTCCCGGACCGCCAAAGCAGCCGTCGCCTGATCCTCGGCGCCGCCCCGGCCCTCGGTCGCCAAAACAACCATCAATCTATCCTTGGGATAATTCGCCGCCAAAAGGCTTTTTAAACTGGCTTGAATGACGCCGTAAGGCTCGCGATACATCGGCAAAACAATCAAATGGTTGATAGCTTGCCACTGTTCAGGAAATTTTTTTTTCAATCTATTCAGCCAATTAACCTCCAAATTGCTGGTCAAACCGACAAAAGAGTGCCTCAAATGAAGAAAAAGATAAAAAATCTTCAAGAGCCAATAAAGATCAAAAAGAATCACAAAAACAACCACTCCGAACGGCGCTTGCCAAGAAAAGAAAAACAAAACCAATAATGTCAGCCAGGCCAGCGAACCTGGCAAAATCTCAAAAAAACGTTTCATGAATTAATCTCTGATTTAAGAGCCAAAGCCTAAAAAGGTCAATAAAGGAAAATATTCCAAAAAGCATCAAGAGAAAAGCGGCCGGCTCCCAAGACCACTAAAACCAAAGAGGCGGCGGCAATCAAACCATCCAGTTCCCAGGCGCCGAAACCGTTCTTTGTCTTCATCTTCAGAATAATTACCAGAAACTCCAAAAAAAGCAAACCGGCGAGGATTTGAGTGAAAAATCCGCCGATCAAGGCCAGGCCGCCGAAAAACTCCAAAAAAGCCACAATGCTTGCCCAAAAAATTCCCGGCCGAAATCCCAAGCTGGAAAAATCGGCTGCTGTCGCCCTCAGCCGACTGATTTTCGGCCAACCGTGCTTTGCTAAAATGACTCCCAGCAAAACCCGCAAAGCCAAAATCCCCCAATCGCCGAAAACGAATAAAAATTGAATCATGACGCAAATTAATTTAATATGACCTTACAAAGATTATAATCCATGATCAGGATATTAGCCATTGAAACCTCCTGCGATGAAACCGCTTTCGCCTTAGCGGAAGCGTCTGGACCGCTAGCGAAGCCGATTTTTAAAATCAAAAAAACTGTCATTGCCTCCCAAATTGCCATCCACGCCGAGTGGGGAGGCGTCGTGCCGAATATCGCTAAGCGGGAACACGAAAAAAACCTGCCGTTGATATTTGAAAAATCATTTCTGCCGCTGATCAGAAAGGGGCCGCCGATAGATTTACTGGCCTTGACTATCGGCCCCGGCTTGGCGCCTTGTCTTTGGGCCGGCGCCAACTTCGCCCAAAAAATCCATCGAGAATACATGCCGAAAGCGAAAATCGTTGGAGTCAACCATCTAGAAGGGCATTTATTCAGCTTTCTTGCCGGAAAAAAGAACGATTTTTCCAATAATTTTCCGGCTATCGGCCTCATTGTCAGCGGCGGCCACACCATTCTATTGCTTATGAAATCGTTAACCCAGTGGCAGAAAATCGGCGAAACCCGGGATGATGCTGTCGGCGAAACATTCGATAAAGTCGCGCGGATGCTGAAATTGCCCTATCCCGGCGGACCGCTGATAGAAAAAATGGCAAGAAAAAAATCGCCAACCATCGCTTTTCCCCGGCCGATGCTCAATCAGAAAAATTACGATTTCAGTTTCGCCGGACTGAAAACAGCTGTCCTTTATTTTCTAAAAGATCACTCGGAGGCGGATCCTGATGATGTGGCCTCATCTTTTCAAGAAGCGGCTCTTGAAACCCTGACCGAGAAAACAATGCGAGCCGCCCAAGAATTCAAGGCCCGAGCAGTGATTTTAGCCGGCGGCGTCGCCGCCAATAAACAATTGCGGAAAAAACTGCTCAAAGCGACAAAAAAAATGAAGATTGGTTTTTTTGCTCCGGCAAACAATCTTAACACTGACAATGCCGCCATGATCGCCGTTGCCGCTTACATAAATTTTCTCCAAAAACGCCGCCGGCCGATCAAACCGCAACCCAATCTTACCGTTTAAAAAATAATCCGGATATATAATAATGTAGCTATGTCCAGCAGTAGAATTGCGATAAGCTTAATTTCAAGTTATCGCGGTTACAGCTGGGACAAGGAGAAAAAAGAGTCATAGCATATATAAACCAAACAGCGAATCAAGCAATAACTTGCTATCGCAATTTCACTACTGGGTATGTCTCAAATAATGGATAAAGTTTATGAACCGCAAAAAATCGAAGAGGAAATCTACCGACAATGGGAAAAATCCGGTTTTTTCAAACCAGATGCCAAAGGCAAAAAGAAATCCGCAAAGAAATTCGTCATTTATATGCCTTTGCCGAATATCACCGGCTCCTTACATATCGGCCACGCCCTGAATAATACCCTTCAAGACATCTTAGCCCGCTATCATAGGATGAAAGGCGATAAAACCCTTTGGTTGCCCGGCACCGATCACGCCGGCATTTCCGCCCAATATGTTGTCGATAAAAAACTCCGCAAGGAAGGAATCAGCCGCTGGCAACTCGGCCGGGGAAAATTCGTCGAGAAAATCTGGGAATGGAAAAAAGAATACGGCGAAATAATCGTGGGGCAATTGAAAAAACTCGGAGTTTCCGCCGACTGGTCCCGCTTTCGTTTCACCTTGGATCCGGCTTACAGTCGCGAAGTCCTAAAGGCTTTTGTTTATTATTATAAAAAAGGTTTGATTTATCGCAGTCTCCGACCGATTAATTGGTGTCCACGATGCGCCACCAGTCTCTCCGACCTGGAATTAGAATACGCTGAAGAAACCAGTCAATTTTGGCATATTCGTTATCCGATAGCCAAACAGCCGGGACAATTTATTATCGTGGCGACGACTCGGCCGGAAACCATGTTGGGTGACACAGCCGTGGCCGTCAATCCCAAAGATAATCGCTATAAAAACCTAATTGGTCAAAAAGTGATTCTGCCAATCGCCAATCGGGAAATTCCGATCATTGCTGACCAATCCATTGATATGAATTTCGGCACCGGCGCTGTTAAAGTGACGCCAGCTCACGATCTCTCTGATTTTGAAATCGGCCAGCGCCACGGTTTGTCGCTGATTAAAATCGCCGACGAACGAAATCAAATGACAGAAGAAGCTGGATCAGAATTTGCCGGAATGAAAACCATTGAAGCTCGGGAAAAAATACTGAAAATCCTTGAAGATAAAAAACTAATAGAGAAAACTGAAGAATTCATTCATAGCACGCCACATTGCGGCCGTTGTGGTCAACCGATCGAAACCTTGCCATCTCTTCAATGGTTTCTGAAAATGAATCAGTTGGCGACCACTACAAAAAAAACGATAAAAGCCGGGCAAGTCAAAATAACCCCAAAAAGGTTCGAAAAAACATTTTATGGTTGGTTGGATAATATCCGCGATTGGAATATCTCCCGCCAACTGTGGTGGGGGCACCAATTGCCTGTTTATTTCTGCGAAAACAAGAGGGAAAAATATGTTGTGGCTTTGAACCAGCCAAAGAAATGCCTTTTCTGCAAAAATTGCGAAATGAAACAATCAGAAGATGTTTTAGATACTTGGTTTTCATCGGCGCTTTGGCCATTTGCCGGCTTAAAGGAGAAGGATTTGAAGGAATACTATCCGGGCAATATTGTCATCACTGCCCGCGATATCATTAATCTCTGGATCAGCCGGATGATCTTTTCCGGCCTGGAATTCCATAAAAAGCCGCCTTTTCAGAACGTCATTATCAACGGCACTATTCTCAATAAAGAAGGCAAGCGGATGTCCAAAAGCCTAGGTACCGGCGTCGATCCGCTGGAATATATGAAGAATTACGGCGCTGACGCCCTGCGTTTTGCCGTTGTCTGGCAAGCCTTCGGCCAGGATATCAAGTGGGATGAAAATGCCGTGATCGCTGGCCGAAAATTCGCCAACAAGATTTGGAACGCGGCCAGATTTGTCTTGGAAAAAACAACAGAGGGGAAATTTGCTGCCAGCCGGTCCAAACCCAAACCGCAGACGGCAGCTGACAAAAAAATCCTCAAGGAGTTGGCGGCAACAAAATTAAAAATAGAAAAAAACATCAATGCGTTTGAATTCAGCCCGGCGCTTCATTCGGCCTATGATTTTTTTTGGCATTCTTTCTGCGATCGTTACCTGGAAATATCCAAAAAACAGCTCGAGCAGCCAAAACTGAAAACCAATACAAAAAAAATCCTAATCTTCACCATGAAAGAATCATTGATCATCCTTCATCCCTTTCTGCCTTTTATCACAGAGGCTATCTATCAAAAAATGCCATCAGTCAAAAAAGGGCTACTGATGACTGAAATATGGACAAAATAATCTCCAATACCCCCCTCTTGCTCGCTGCGATCGGGCTTCTGCCGGGATTCATCTGGCTGTTCTTTTTTCTTCGCGAAGATCGGCATCCCGAACCGAAGAAAGCCCTGCTTTTTGTTTTTGCGGCTGGCGCCATCAGCACCCTGCCGACTCTGCTCTTGCAATTTTTCATCCAACACCTTTTTTTCTTCCTGCCAACCGGTTCGCTTCTGCTTTTCTTTTTGCTGGCGATAATCGAAGAGGTTTTTAAGTTCAGCGCCGCTTACGCCATTCTTAAAAACAATCCGGCTTTTGACGAACCGATCGATGCCATGATTTATATCATCGCGGCGGCCATGGGCTTTGCCACTATTGAAAATATCCTAATCGCCTCTTCTTCCTTCGGCCTGACGGAAACAACCAATATCATCGCCATGCGCTTCGTCGGCGCCACCCTGCTTCACGCTCTCAGCGCCGGCCTGCTCGGCTATTATTGGGCCAAAGGACTGCTTCTCAACGCTGTCAAAAAATATCTCTGGATTGGCTTCCTAATCGCCTCTTTTGCCCATGCCGCTTTCAATGCCATGATCGTCAGGTTTCAGGAAAATTATCTGGTCTACGCCTCTCTTTTCCTGCTGATTGCCGCTTTTTTTGTCTTGAATGATTTTGAAAAATTGAAAAAAGGCGCCCAATAACTGTGTTATAATTAAATCATGAATCATAAGAACGACGACAATATTTTCGCAGAATTGGCTAAATCCAAAGAAACGCCGATTTCGGTTTTTGCCGACGAGAACAAAAACTTCAATGAAACTGAGGGTCGGCTGACAGTGGATGTTTATCAAACCGACGATGAAATAATTATCCAATCAGCGGTGGCCGGCGTCAGCGTCGATGATCTGGAAATAAACATCACCAACGAATCGGTTTCCATCCGCGGCGAGCGGCAACGAACCGACACGGTGGACGAAAAAAACTATTTTTACCAGGAGTGTTTTTGGGGACGGTTTTCCCGGGTAATTATCCTGCCGCAGGAAGTCGATCCGGAAAAATCCCACGCCGCTTTGAAAAACGGCGTCCTGACGATCCGTCTGCCAAAAATGGAACGCCAGAAAGCAAAAAAGATAAAAGTCAAAATAGATTAAGGATTGGCTAAAAAAACCAGAAATAGAGCAGAATTCAACGGCTCAACGGATGAGCCGTTGAATTTTTATAATCAGCGCAAATCCGTCTCAAATCCCTGCCTACCGGCAGGCAGGCGTATTAATCCGCACCTTTATTAAAAATTTTCTTGACTAAAGAATTAAATCTCCCTCCCCGGTCGAATTCATTTTTGAATTTTTCAAAACTGGCGGCGCCTGGAGAAAAAACTAAAAATCTTTTCTCTCGATTCGATCCGCCCTTGCTCAAATGCAGCATGGCCGTTTTTAAAAGATTGTTGAGGTCTTCAAAAAGTTTGACCGGTTGGTTTTTAAAATATTTCAATTTATCCAATTCTTTCAATAATTTTTTAGTGGCGCTGCCGTTCAATAAAAACAAATCTGATGGCCTGATCGCTTCTTTTATTTTTTTTGCCAATGAGGCAAAAATCAGATTCTTGTCGGTGCCGCCGGCAATCAGAAAAACCCGGCCTTGTTTTTTAAAACGATCAATGGCCGCGATGACGGCATCTGGCGAAGTGCCGGCCGAATCATTAATCACTGCCAGATTATTGCTCTTAAAAATAACCTCTTGGCGATAAGGAATGATCGGCAGGCTCTTTATTCTTTTTCTGATCTCTAACCAACTTAAACCAAAAATCCTGACTGCCGTTGCGGCCGCCAAAAGATTAGCGGCATTGTGCTCCCCTTTTTCAAGAATAAATTCACTAAGAAAACCGGATGGAAGAACATTCTTTTTGGCAAAAATAATTGAACGGCCGCCAACGGAAAAAAAGCAGGTTTGGGCTGTCGGTTTTTTTTTCAGGAAAAATCCCGTCCATTTATTGTCCTTATTCAGGATTAAAAATTGATTTTTTTTCTGATTCTTAAAAATATTGGCTTTGGCGGAAACGTAATTCTGAACGCTTTCATAACGATTAAGATGATCGGGATAAATATTGGTGACAACAGCAATATCAGGACCGCGTTCCGCGTCTTTCAGAAATTCCAATTGCCAGGAGGATAATTCGACAACAACCGGAATTTTTTTGTCCGGCAGACGGCTGGCTAAATCCAATAAAGCGATATCCGAGGAATTGCCAGCCGCGGCAACTTTCGGATATTTGCCTTTAAGCAAATAAGCGATCCAATTAGCGGTTGTGGTCTTGCCGCGCGTGCCAGTGACGGCAATAATCGGATTTTCTACCGCGTCAAAAAATATCTTGGCGTCATTAGTCAAAACCGCGCCGGCTTTTTTGGCGGCCGCCAAAAATTCGCTTTCCCGCCGCACTGCCGGATTAACGACTATCACCTCATTGTTACGGAAATCCGCCAAACGATGCCGGCCTAAGACAAAATTTATTTTTTTAGCCGTCGGACCGAGTTTTTTGATTGAGTCAGCCAATTCCTGACGCGAGCGAAGATCTGTCACTGTGACTCTCGCCCCTTGGCCAATTAGCCATTTTGCCGTCGCTAAGCCGCCGCCTAAAACGCCCAAACCCATAACCAGAACTTTTTTGCCTTTCCAATTTCCTATAAACACAGATTTATACTGATTTTAACGGATTTATAATGATAAATAAATAACCTCAACATTGCGTCAAGGTTATTTATTTTAAAGCATCCGGATCAATCTGCTGTTATCCCTGCCTGCCGGCAGGCAGGCGCATAAATCCGCGCTTTAAAGAAACGGGACAATCAATAAAGCGACAATGTTAATGACTTTGATCAGCGGATTAACTGCCGGACCGGCTGTGTCCTTATAAGGATCGCCGACGGTGTCGCCAGTGACAGCCGCCTTATGAGCCTCTGATCCCTTGCCGCCGAATTCTCCGCCTTCAATGTATTTTTTAGCATTATCCCAAGCAGCGCCTCCGGAAGTCATGGAAATCGCGACAAACAAACCGGAAACAATGACGCCGATCAGCAACCCGCCAACCGCTTCCGCGCCCAAGCCGAAACCGACCGCCAAAACCGCGACAATCGGCAATAAAGCCGGAAGAATCATTTCTTTCAAAGCCGCCTGTGTCACAATATCGACAGCTTTATCATATTCCGGCTTTCCGCCCAAGGCGGACCCGCCTTGGGCGGGAGCCAATAATCCAGGAATCTCGCGGAATTGCCGGCGAATTTCCTCAACAATCGCGCCAGCCGCCCGGCCAACGGACTTCATAGCCAAAGATCCGAAGAGATAAGGCACTGCCGCGCCGATCAACAAGCCAATCAGCACTTTCGGATTTTGCAGATCAAAAGCGATCGCTCGGCCACCAGCGTTCAAGTCCTGAACAAAACTCGAAAAAAGAGCCAGGGCCGCCAAGCCAGCCGAAGCAATCGCATAACCCTTAGTCACCGCTTTAGTGGTGTTTCCGACCGCATCCAAAGAATCAGTTGATTTCCGGATATCCTCCGGCGCATTGCTCATTTCGGCAATGCCGCCGGCATTATCCGTGATCGGCCCGAAAGAATCGATCGCCACAATAATTCCAGCCACCGACAACATTGCAGTCGCCGCAATCGCCACGCCATAAACTCCCAAAAGCCAATAAGCCCCAAGAATTCCGGCGCTGACAATAATAATCGGCAAAAAAGTCGATTCCATGCCGACGGCTAGGCCGATAATAATATTGGTGCCATGGCCGGATTGCGAGGCTTCAGCAATGCTTTTCACCGGCCGGAATCTTTTTGCCGTATAGTAATCAGTAATCACCACCATCAAAGCGGTCACCGCCAAACCAATCAGAGAAGCAAGGAAAACGGCTAAATAATTTTCAGGGAAATAGAACTTCGCGGCAAAATAGAAAAAAATCGCCGCCAAAACCACTGCCGCCGCCAAACCCCGATATAAAGCAGCCATAATGCCGCCGCCTTTATTGATCCTCACAAAAAAACTGGCAATCAATGAAGCCAAAATGGCCAAGCCGCCAAGAACAAACGGAAACATTACCTGGCCTCCGGCTAAAGTAAAGGCGCCCAATAAAACAGCTGCCGCCAAAGTGACAACATAAGTTTCAAACAGATCGGCGGCCATGCCGGCGCAATCACCGACATTATCGCCGACATTATCAGCAATGACACCCGGATTCCGCGGATCATCTTCGGGAATTCCGGCTTCAATTTTTCCGACCATATCCGTTCCGACATCGGCCGCTTTAGTAAAGATGCCGCCGCCTAAACGAGCAAAAATAGAAATCAGACTCGAACCAAAACCTAAGCCGATCAAAGCGCTGACATCGCCGCCGGTTAAAAAGTAGAAGCCGGCCACGGACAAAAGACCTAAGCCGACCACCATATAACCGGTAACCGAACCGGCCTTGAAAGCCAAAGAAAAAGCTGGAGCTAATCCCCTGCGCGCCGCTTCCGTTGTCTTGTTATTCGATCGGACCGCCACATTCATGCCGATATAGCCGGCCACAGCGGACATCACAGCGCCGACAGCAAAACCCAAAGCGGTTAGCCAATCAAGAAAAAATCCAACCAGCAAAGCTAAAACAACAGCTACTGGAATGATGGCCCGATACTGCCGATTCAAATAAGCTTTGGAACCGATTTGAATCGCTTTGGAAATAGCGATCATTTCCGCTGTGCCAGCCGGCTGTTTTTTCAGCCAGAAAGCCAAGTATCCGACGTAAGCCAAACCTAAAAGGATCGGCGCAAAAATCAAATAAAGCATAAATTTTATCAATTAAGACTTTTTATACTGATTATCGACTACCTATATATACGCTATTCTTCCGATTCTTCTTTTTTTTCATTGACCGCTTCGGAAATCTCAGCTGCAGCAACACCTCCTTCCTGGACTTCATCGGGCCTCGCCTGGGAACGGACGTCTATTTTCCAACCCGTCAGCTTCGCCGCCAATCTGACATTTTGGCCGCCTTTGCCGATTGCTAAACTCAACTGGTCTTCAGCCACAAAAACCCGAGCTTCCCGGCGTGGCAAAACCTCCACTTCCTTAACCTTGGCCGGCGATAAAGAATTGCCGATGTATTTTTCCGGATCTTCCGACCATTCAATAATATCTATTTTTTCA
>Ga0172370_10010025_pt1 | contig 10945 bp, 12 predicted proteins | sample LakKiv5m_FD_114538 | JGI IMG/M metagenome (GOLD analysis project Ga0172370, IMG submission 114538) | Freshwater microbial communities from Kabuno Bay, South-Kivu, Congo - kab_022012_11.5m | ecosystem: Environmental > Aquatic > Freshwater > Lake | place: Democratic Republic of the Congo...
AAAGGCAAGTCCAAATAGCCTTAACTGCAGAAACGCGTTTTGTCTGTCGTATATGTGCAGGCCGAGTGTCATATACTGCATCGTGAATAGATCCGGTTGTATCTATCCTGCAAATCAGTCTCCTCTTGCATTCTGTTTTGCATGGAACTCAAAGTGCGGCATGGTGCGGCATGGTATCACATCTTGAGTTGTGAATTGAGCAGGGCATAGTCCCTCTGGAAAACGTGATCGCTTTTCATCCTATTTCTTGCCTCTTTCACAATATGACTGACAGCATCCTGAGGTGGACTGACGGCCGCACAATCTAGTGGTGGCCAGATTTCGGGTTAATGGGTGACTCCAAATTCCTTTTTTGGCCGCTGAGAGGAAAATCTATTGTCAACATTTGAAGCGCACTGTGAGGAGTCCATGAGGCTTTTCGGGCGGCGGCATGAAGAGGTCCATCAATGGCTCGACGAATTCAGGGGGACGGAGAGGTATGGCATGCGGCACCGAAGGGTACGGCATCACGGGGAGGGAATGAGGAGGGTGATGGAACTCTTTGGGGAAGAGGCGGCAAAGGCGGCCAGACAGTATATCATCAGCGATCTGAAGGAGGAAAGCTGGAACGAAAAGGAACATCCTTTCCCGGGAATGAAGACCATTATGTGAAAATGGACCTATTTTAGGCAACAACTGCCGCTGTTGAGATTCAAAAGAAGAATCACACCGGTGGCGCCTTCATTTGTCACTCGGTCTGATGACGTCCCCGCACCCCTGAAGCACCTCTTTTGTGGTCTCGCGACTCAATGTGCCGATTTTTTCAAGGAGTCTTGCCTTGTCCAGAGTGGCCATCTGGCTCACGACGACGACACTTGGCTTTGGGAGATTGGCATCGCCATTTTTCAGCCTTACATTTCCAGGGACTTCGCCCAGTTTCAAATTCGTTGTCAAGAGTGCGACGACTGTCGTCCGGATGCGGGTGCGGTTCAAGAGATCGTTCTGGATCACAACAGCAGGCCGTTTCCCCGCCGGACTCGAATCGGATGCCGGACCGAATCGGACCCAATAGACATCTCCTTGATTGGGGATTACCATGGCAGTTCCTCCACGTCGACGCTCTCCGCAATGGTTTCGGCCATTTTTTGCTGCTCCTGGGAGACTTCAGGATCCTCATAGATCCGGTTGATCTCTCTGATGAGCGCCTCTTCCCTTAATTGTCTCAGTTTGTCCGAAAGGGCTTCCGTGACGACATGACTGAGCTTGATAGCATGACTGGCAGAAAACTCCTTGATCTCTTCATAAATCTCCCGAGGAATCGTCACGCTTACTTTCGTATATCCCATTTTTGATCCTCCCGATTATCATATTATTGATCCGATCATAGTCCCGCTAAAACATACTGTCAATAGGATTTTAGATGGTCATTTATCCTTCTATCTTTATTCATACTTCGAATTCGCTGCAAAATTAGAACACTCTAACGCGGATACCTGCGCCCAAAATCCTACGGGGTTCATACAACGGCACCAAGCACAGACACAAAAAATCTTCGACAAGGGAAGGGGAAAAAGCCTTTTTTATTTGGCTCCGGACGAGTCAATGAAATGGGCGGACCGAGATAGAAAGGGATTATATGTCGGGTATAGGGTCACCTTGATTTGGGAATTGGGTCAGTCACCATCCTTCTGAAAGCCCTCATCGTCTTTCAATTGAGCGGCCGTCCTGACAGATCGAAAGCTCATGGTTGCCAGCAGGACCGTGGCCTCCTTCTCCTTGGAGCGAAGGGTTTTTCTCCGGGCCTTGATGTCAAAGCGCGCCGAGGCCTGCTGAAAGAATGCCATGCTCGTTTTTCGAAGGCCTTCGGCCAGAATGATCTCGCCCGATGGGCTCAGGCAGGTTTCGAAGAGGCTCAGGATTGCCTGAAAGTCCGTCTCCTTGTAGATGACCTCAGAGCCCACGATAACATCGAAACGGCCGGCCAGATTCGGGTGGTTCCAATCCAGGTGCATCACTTCAATGCCTGCCCCATTGCTGGCGGAGAGGTTCGCGTGGGCGTTTGCCCTTGCAAAATAGAGGGCATGTGAATTGTACTCTGTCATGGTGACCCGGTGCCCGAAGGCAGCCGCCACAATTCCCACGACCCCTACGCCGCACCCGATTTCGAGAAGGCGCCGCTTAGGATCCACCGGCATGGCGGCCAGGTGCTCGGCCAGCACCAGGGATGCCTCCCAAATCTTGGCCCACAAGGGAAATTCATGAAAGATGTCCCTTTCGTCCAGGAATCGATCAATGGATTTTGGAACAAAAAACCGAAATCGCCGGTTCCGAATCACCAGCTCTGACGTATCGGTCTCGTATTGCCGATCAAAAGACTGAATAGAAAACATGCAGGTTGAATGACCTCCCGACCGATCCAAAGAACCAAGGGTCGTGCCATCGCGGCAATCCACCCGGGTTACCCTTTCGGCACTGCACGGGTCTGTATGGATCGAAAAGGAGCGTAAACCTCGGATCAATGGATGTCAACTACTTGAAATTGATGGTGGGGTGATGCGGCCGTTGGGCTATCGGAGGTTTGCATTCCCTCTCCCTTTGTGGTAACAGTACGCAGCCGTTCTTCATTGAAATGATAATCCAGGAGGAAAGATCGAAACGGGGTGGACGGGAAGGCCCGCCTGTATGCCCTGCCCGGCGCCGGACCCATTCGGAGCGGAAGGCGGGCGCCTCGACGCCATGAAGCCAGATCAAGGAGGGTGCGATGAAAGAGATGGAGATGCTGTTGAAGACAGTCAGCGATGGGTTGAGAATTCTGGCCCAGGGGGCTAAGGTCATCGCCGACAAGCTGGAGACCTTTGCCGAGCAGAACAAAGGAGACAGTGCCCAATCCGCAGGGAGGCGTGTGCCGATCCGTGAGGAGCCCGTCAAGCCGCGTGCAGCGAGGGCCCCCCGAAAAACAGAAGGAGGGGCGGGCCCGAGAAGGAAGAAGGCCGCGTCCACGGCCGAGAGGGTGTATAAGGCCATGAGCCGCATGGAAGGGTCTGCGTCGATTGATGGGGTGGCCAAAAAGACCGGGTATGACAAGAAGCAGATCCACAACGCCCTCTTCAAGCTCAAAAAACAGGGGAAGGTGGAAAGCGTCAGCAAGGGTGTCTACCGGACGGTGGCATAGCGAAGATACTCATGAACAGCGGCCTGGTACAAAAGCATGAGGTGGTGCGGCGCGCTGCGCGAAGGTTCTGCGAGGCGGAACTGAGGCCGATTGCCAAGGAGGTGGACCAGGAGGCCCGGTTTCCGTGGGAAGTCGCTGAAAAAATGGGGAAACTCGGGTACTTTGGGATGCAGGTCCCCCGGGAACTGGGGGGCGCGGACCTGGATTCCATCAGCTATGCCATCGTAGTGGAGGAGATCTCGAGGGTCTGTGCGGCCCTGGGTCTGTGCATCACGGTCCACAACAGTGTCGGGGTTTACCCCATCCTGGCCTTTGGCTCCGATGAGCAGAAACGCCGTTGGGTCCCCCCCCTTGCCCGGGGGGAAAAGATCGGGGCCTTCTGCCTCACCGAACCCAATGCGGGGTCGGATGCGGCCGGGATCGAGTCTACCGCTGTCCGGGACGGGGATGGCTATGTGCTGAATGCCAACAAGGTCTTCGTCACCAATGGGGGGATCGCCGACACCTGTCTCATGTTTGTCCGAACCCACCCGGATGCGGAAAAAAAGGAGATCAGCGTGGTGGTGGCCGAGCGGGGCACCCCCGGATTTGTGGTTGGAGATTTGGAAGATCTGTGCGGGATGCGGGCGAACCCGGTGAGCTCCATTCGTCTGTACGACTGCCGGGTCCCCCTGTCGAACCTGCTGGGGAAGGAAGGACAGGGTCTCCGGATCGGTCTGGCGGCCCTGGATACGGGACGGATGGGGATTGCCGCCCAATCTACAGGGATCGCCCAAGGGGCCCTGGATGAGGGCCTTCGCTATGCCAGACAGCGCCGCCAGTTTAAGGTCCCTATCGAACGGCATCAGGCCATCCAGATGATGCTCGCGGACATGGCCACCCTGGTGGATGCCGCCAGGCTCATGACCTACCGTGCCGCCGCCTTTCGGGATATGGGCCGGCCCTTTTCCCAGGCCTCGGCCATGGCCAAACTCTATGCCTCCGAGGCCTCGTGCAAGGTGACGGACCTGGCCGTCCAGATTCATGGGGGGTATGGCTACTCCAAATCCTACCCGGTGGAGCGCTACTATCGGGATGCGAGGGTGACGCGGATCTACGAAGGCACCTCCGAGGTGCATCGCATGGTCATTGCAAGGGGGTTGACGGGGTAATATGCATATCATCGTGTGCATCAAGTCGGTGAGTCTGACAGCGGGTTCCGAAGGCGCACTTCGCTCTTATGACGCCGTGGAGGTCAATCCATTTGACCGGCCCGCCATCGAGACGGCTCTGTCCCTGAGAGAAGCGATGGGCGGCCGGGTGACCACCCTTTCCATGGGACCTGAGTCGACCCTCACCAGCCTTATGGAGGCGCTGGCCATGGGTGTGGACCGGGGCGTCCTGGCCTGTGACCCGGCCTTTGCCGGTTCGGACACCCTCGCTACCTCGACGGTGCTGGCCGCGGCCATCCGCAGACTGCGTCCCTTTGATCTGGTCCTCTTCGGAACGCGGACCTCCGACAGCGACACCGGACAGGTGGGGTCGCAGACCGCGGTGCTGCTGGACATTCCCCTGGTGGGTCTGGTCCATGCCATCGAGACGACGCCGGCCGGTCTGCGGGTGGAACGGACTGCGGACCATTTTGTGGAGCGGTATGAGATCACGTTGCCCGCGGCCCTCACCATCCAGTCGGGGTCGGTTCAGCCGAGGGAGATCGACCTGGCGAGCATAGGACCGGCCTTTGAAGGTGACAAGGTCGCCATGTGGGGGCTGAAAGATCTTGGGCTCTCCCGGGAACAGGTGGGCGACGCCGGTTCTCCCACGCGGGTCCGGTCGATTTCACGGGCCGTTCAACAAAAGGCATGCGAATTCTTGAATGGAAATCCCCTGGAACAGGCGGACGAGCTTATGCGCCGTCTCGCCGAGGCTGGCATGATCGGGTAGGGGCCGAATAGACGATCGACGATGAGTCAGACGCTTAGCAACGATATTTGGGTCTTCGGGGACATGAGGGATGAACGGCTGTTCGGATACAGTCTCCATGTCCTCGCCAAGGCGCGTGAATTGTCCCGACTGATGGGAGGCGGGGCCGCCGTGGTTTCTCTGGGGCCGCCGGAACCGACGCCCGCGGATGCATCCATGACCGGGTCTCGCGTGGCCATGGAGGATGCGGAGGGCAGATGGATCGAGCACGGCGCCGATCGGGTTTACCGGCTTGAAAACAGGGCCTTCAGGGTGCCAAGGACCGATGTGTATGCGAGGGCCATCGCGGATCTGGCGGGGGATCGTTTGCCCAGGCTGGTGCTGTTTCCCCTGACTGATTTTGGAAGGGAACTGGCCGCTCGAACGGCCCGGATTCGACATGGGGGGTTGATCGCCGACTGTGCGGATCTGCGGATCGATGACGGGAAAATCGTGGGTCGATGCCCCGCCTGGGGCGGACAGATTCTGGCCGAAATCACCTTCTCGAACCAGGTGACGACCGGATTTGCCACGGTTCAGCCCCACATATGTCCAGCTATCCGTGCTGCAGGCGATCCGGGCACAGTGGAGAGAATTCCGGCCCAGCAGATTGATGAAGGACAAGGTCTCAGGCTCCTTTCGACCGCGCCTGAACCGCCCGAGCGGTTGCGGCTGGAAACCGCCCAGACCGTTGTGGTGGGCGGCGCCGGCCTGGGAAGCATGGAGGGTTTCGGGCTCGTCAGGGAACTGGCCGCTGCCCTGGGCGGCGAGGTGGGGGCCACCCGGCCCCCCGTGCTGGCCCACTGGGTGGAGGAAGATCGAATGATCGGACAAACGGGCAAGACCGTCAAACCGAATCTCCTCATTTCCATTGCCACTTCCGGGGCGGTGCAGTACACGGCAGGCATTGCCGAAGCCAAGACCGTAGTGGCCATCAACCGGGACCCGAATGCCCCCATTTTTCAGGTGGCGGACCTGGGAATTGTGGCGGATGCCAGGACCTTTGTGCCGCTCCTGACGGCCCAGGCCAAAAAGACGGTGATGCGCCAACTGGCAGATGCCCTGACCTCTGACAAAGGAGTGCACGCAACGGTTTCAGGATTCGGGGAAAGGATCGAGAAGCTGCGGGAGGCCCAGGGGTGGTCCGTGGAGCACCTGGCAGAGGCGACCGGTCAGACCCCGGACTTCATCGCCCAGGTGGAGTCCGGGGAGGCAGCGCCGCCGGTGAGTTTTCTGGTGCGTCTGGCCGGGGCACTGGGCGTCGACCCGGGCACGTTTCTTCACAAGGAAGAGCAGGCCGCCATTCGGGATCAGCGGGTTCAGGCCTTTGTCAAACGCACCCGCAGTTATTCCTATCAGACGCTTACGCCTGGGGCCGAAAAAAACCACCTGCGGGCCTTTATGGTCACCATCGCATCCCATCGCGACCATAAGCCCGTGGAATACCGGCACGAGGGCGAGGAGTTTATCTATGTCATGGCAGGAGATCTGGAGCTCACCCTCGGGGGGAGGGTCCATGTTCTGAAGAAAGAGGAATGCATCCACTTCAACTCGGATGTTCCCCACAAGCTCAAGAGCCTGTCCAACGAGCCGACCCGCTGCCTCGTCATGCTGTACACGGTTTAAAGGCCAGCAAAGCCGCGCTGAACCATGATCTCACCCCTTTCTTACGCATAACCATCCTCGCAACATCATTAAGGCATCTCCTAATATCCCCCCATGATCCTGCCTCATGGCAGATATCTCAAACGATTTTTCGCAGCCCAATGGTTGTAATACCATGTCTCTCGAAGGCATGGTCAGAGATGAGATACCATGAATGCGACCCTCCTTCCAGGAACCCCAGATATGACCTTACCCCTTGATTTCAAATGTGGCTTTTTATTTTTTCCTGAAGTGAATGGCTTGAAAGCGTGTTGACAAAGAAGAAAAGGGGGTTATTGTATACCTAAATAGTATAGAATAAACCGATCAAGAAAGGGGCATGGCTATGAGGTTGTCAACACGGAGCAGATACGGAACCCGAATGATGGCCGATCTTGCCGAGCATTTTGATCAGGGGCCCGTTCCGATTGGCGATATTTCCAGCAGGCAGAACATCTCGGTGAAGTACCTGGAGCAGTTGATTATTCCCCTAAAGACGGCCGGGTATATCAGCAGCGTGCGGGGTCCGAAGGGAGGCCATATGCTGATTAGACCCCCTGAAGACATCTCTGTTGGCGAGGTGGTGCGAGCCCTCGAGGGGAAGGCCCACGTGACCGAGTGTGCAGGGAACCCGGAGTGTTGTGAGAGGAGTGATACGTGTATCACCCGGGGCCTTTGGGAAGCGGCTGCGGAGGCCATGATGGTGAAGCTTGACCAGACCACCCTGGCCGATCTGATTGAACGAAAGAGGGAAAACCCCGGGCTTTCAAGAGGGGGAGACTGCTCCAAAGATCGACTCCATCCCCAGCAAGGGGAAAGCTCTCCTGTAACGGTCTCGTGAAAAGGGGAATGGGGGCCAATCACAGAAGGCCTGCCAGGAATGCCGTTGTAAGGGATTTCATGACATGGACAAGGCAAAGGAAGGTGGGGTTTGGGCTTTCGGTGTCCACAGGGCACTCGAATCCGTTCATTTGGTAGCACGGTGTGTGCGAGGAGGATGAGAAGATGCTGCGAAAGGGAATCAAGATAGCCATCATTTTGGTCATGGCATCAGGGGTTGTGTCGAGTTCGTCATTTCAACCTGGCTATATGTTTTCGTCGGCTCAGGTGATGGGTGCCGGCAGTAGCAATGAACCGCTCAAGGCTGGAGAAAAATATTGGGTTGGCGGGGATTACTACTTTGTCTACGGGTTTGACAAAAGGCCTCAACTGGGCACGATCATCATGAAAATTCAGATTTTCTCCAAAGAAGGCCGGCAGGACGATTCGCTCGAAATCACGGCTAACACCGATATGCCTTCGATGAGAGGTGCTCACGCTACGGGAGATCAGCCTTTCAAACTGAGTAAGAAGGGAGATTACCTGCTTCCCGTAAACGTCGTGATGCCTGGGGAGTGGGAGGTCGTTTTGAACTTCCTGAAAGACAAGAAATCCATTTACACGGCAATTGTTCGATTCAATGTATAGGGCCAAGATCAGCGTTTTAGCAGCCTTTGTCTTTTTCATCGCATCGGGTCCCGCCTTTGGCAAGAGCTATCTGTTGTACCTGGAGGCTCAGGGTGTCGCGGGGTACTCCAGCGAGAATGACCAGGTGATTTATTATTCCATGAACCCGATGGATGTCATGCAGAAACCCGGAGTGGGACTTGATTACTTACAACGCTTCTCAGGGGAAACAGGCGACTGGGGGTCTTTCGCGCTCCAGATGCGTCTGGCTTACAATGAGGCGTACCGACAGACAGGGGAAAACCAATTTCGGCTTCAGCTATACAATGCCTTTTTCAAATACAAAGCAGGCGTTGCCGATATGTGGGCCGGGCATAACCGCATTGCCTTCGGTCTTGCGTCCTACCTGGACAGCCATGCACTTCTCCTGCAGCCTCTGGCCATGTACGGATATGGTTATGATCGGGACTGGGGTCTCGGGGCAAGCAAAGATTTTGACTGGGGAAATGTATCCTTTTCCTACAGCACGGGTTCCGGAATGCCTCTTGAATTTGACGGGAATTATCTTGTCAGCGCTCGAGCCTCCTATGGCGTGCTGAGCCGTGACAATTACAGCCTCGGTTTTTCTGCCGCCTATGGGAAGCCTCTTGAAACCATGGGCTATGAGAAAATGATGCCCGATCCCATCAAAACCTTCCTCGTAGGCACAGACATCACCCATTTTTGGAACAACCTGGAGAACCGGTTTGAAATTGCAGCCGGGGAAAAGATGGATGAAGCCACCTACGCATTTTTGTGGAGGATCGGCTTGAATTTTCTCGATGAAGATCGCTTGAAAGTGGAGGCCCAGCCGGTTTACTGGAAAAGCGGTCAAGACTGGCTTTATGAGTTATCGGGATGCCTGTCCTACAGGGCAACCTCGGATATTACACTCCGGACCATGTACACCTACGACAGCCAGATGAACGACAACAGGGTTGTTTTCCAGATATACTGGTACTACAAGTTGCTGTGATGTTGGAGATAATGATCATGAAGAGATTGCATTTCATCTTTTTGGTGGCAGGCTTTTTCCTGATTCCGGTCGAGCAGCTTTTTGGGGCAGTCGGCTGTGATCTCAACGATCCCGACCGCGATGTCGCGAGGCTCTTTCCTGGTTCCACAGGCTTTAAAACAGAATATGTGGCCATTGACCAAAAGGGAGGGCCGGAGCTCCTTGCACAGATCGAGGACAGACTGGGCGACACGTTCAAGGGTCTTTTCGAGACCATTAACGTCCCCTACACCCTATACGAGGTGTTCAAAGGCAGGGAGAAGATCGGGTATATCCACGGCGTGAATGAAAAGGGTCAATACGGCGGCATCCAGGTCTTTCTGGTCCTGGATCTGGAGGGCGTCATCAAGAGCTTCTACTTTCAGAAGTTGACCTCCCGATACGGCAAACAACTGCGAGATCAGAAGTTCGGGGAGCAGTTCGTGGGGCTGACCTTGAAGGACTTTTACAACTATGACGTTAACAGTGGTAAGGCGATAGGGCCGAGCGGGGTCGAAAACATCAAGAACCCTGTGCCTGAGGCGGAGCCTGATTTCAGGGCAGCCCTTCGGGGAACCAAGAAGAACCTCATTCTTGTGGATGAATTCATCCTTGGCAACAAATACCTTGCCTATCATCAGTCGCGCGGAGAACGGAATCCATGATCAAGATTTTGAAGGTAGCCTACAAAAACCTTCTTCGAAAAAAAACCCGAAGTGGGCTGACGATCATCGGTATCGGCCTGGCAGCCTGGGTGCTCGTGAGCCTCCTCGGATTCAACAAGGGTTACGAGTCTTCGCTCAACCGGGACATTGACAACCTGGGCTTTCAAATGATCGTGACCGCCAAGGGATGCCCGTACGAGGCGGCTACACTGATGCTCAAGGGTGGGACCGGTCTTCGTTATATGCCCGGGAGCATAACGGAACAGATCGCCAAGGAACCCGAGGTGGAGGCGGTAACCTCGATGCTCATGCAGGCCGTGTTCGATCCCAACAAGGGCGAAAGCGGTGGCTACAGTGCGTATCTGGGGGTTGATCCTGCCACTTTTCCGCAAATGAAGAGCTTCCTCGAGTTCAAGCAAGGGGCCTGGTTCACCGATCCTGATGCCATGGAGGCTGTGCTCGGTTATGAGGCGGCTGAACTGGAACAGAGAGAGGTGGGTGATCTCCTCCTGATCGCGGATAAGGAAGTCGCGGTGAAGGTGGTCGGGATCCTCAAACGAACAGGAACGCAGGACGATGGCACCATTTTTCTTCCGTTGAGGTCTGTCCAGAAGATCTTCGGGGCGAAGGATGAGCTGACCGGTGTGGGGATAAAGGTCAAGAAGGAGGCCGACATGCCCCAATTTGAAGAAAAGATGTATAAGCTGCCGGATGTTCAGGTGGTCAGCCTTTCCCAAGTCAAGCAGACCATCATGACCCTGGTTTCCACTGCCAAGGTCATGGTTTTCTCGATCGCGCTCATTGCGATTTTGATCTCTGTGGTGGGTGTGATCAACACCATTCTCATGTCGGTCATGGAGAGATTCCAGGAGATCGGAATCCTGAAATCGATGGGGGCCACGGCGTGGGATGTCTTCACCTTGATCTGGGTGGAGACCCTTATCTTGTGCATCAGCGGGGGCATGATCGGAGCGACTCTGGCCCTGGCGACAGCCAAATTGACGGAAGTCCTGGTTCGACAGCTTCTGCCCTATGCACCGAGCGGAGGGCTGGTGCAGATCGATT
>Ga0172370_10010028_pt1 | contig 10943 bp, 7 predicted proteins | sample LakKiv5m_FD_114538 | JGI IMG/M metagenome (GOLD analysis project Ga0172370, IMG submission 114538) | Freshwater microbial communities from Kabuno Bay, South-Kivu, Congo - kab_022012_11.5m | ecosystem: Environmental > Aquatic > Freshwater > Lake | place: Democratic Republic of the Congo...
CGGACACCTCGAATTCCGAAAGATGCGGCAGCGCCGACGTCACTCCACCCATCAGACACCTCCCCACAATCTACGTCGGGGAGCTTATATCAAATTCTAAACTGAATCGCGAACTGGTATCAAAAGTTCTTTCCGAATGGGATCGCACTGCTGGGCAAGCCAGCAGTGGCACCCCCAAGTCAATCCGTCATTACTTTCGAGAACTGCTATGGAAGACAACCGAGTTTCCCACATCACACCATTGGCGCCCACGGCGACAATGGTGCAAAATTATGGGAGTTTTTGGGGAGGGGTCCGGGGAGGCCTTTTTTGTTCGGCCTCCCCGGCAACTCTTCCAGAAACCCGCAGGTTTTGAAACCACTTCTAAAGATCAAGTCCCAGGGTTCCTCCGGGATTCATAATATTGTTCGGATCAAAATGTCGTTTGAGCGCTCGCAGGACATCCATCTGTACCGGTCCAACGTGCCTTTCCATCCACGGAGCCATCATTTTTCCCACGCCGTGGTGATGGCTCAACGAGCCGCCATGCCGTTCGATTTGATCAATGACGCCTCGGTGAAATTCCCGGTAATCCGCCAGGTCCTTCGCTCTTGTTATGAAGATGAAATATAGATTTGTGCCCTGAGGATAGAAGTGAGACGCGTGCGTCATACAGATGGTATGAGGCCGGCTCTTCACGTACGTGGTAACCCCGCGACAAACGTTGTGGATGGCGCTCCAGCTCACTGCGGTCTCCAGAGTATCGATCAGGATGCCGTAATCGTTCAGATCCTCTCGCATGTACGGATCCGTATATCGGCCATGTTCCCATCGGCTAACCGGATACCCTGTAAGGTACATCGCGCCGAATCGACGAACTATTCTGCGCGCGTTGCGTTTCACATTTTTCGCAAAGCCTCGTTCACCTATACTGCGCCCGATGCACAAGCATCGCTTGGAAGGCTCAAAACCTCGCAAACGCATAATTAGGTCAACAATCGAACCGTCTATACCATATAGCTTGAGGGCCACGTCGGTCTCTTCGGGATCTGAGACCCTGAACATCGCAGGCAGGCCGAATTCTCCCTGGCTAATCTCCCGCACTGCTTCCACAGCGGTCTCCCAGCCAGGAAACATGAATGCGAAATTCCGATAATTCCCGGGGAACTGCCGAAACACCCTCAGAGTGGCGCCCACGAGCACGCCGAAAGCGCCTTCGCTCCCCTTCATTATGTCGTTCACCTTGGGACCGGTGGCGGTCGCGGGGTAGTCCGCCGTCTTGAACGATCCTGCCGGAGTCACATATTCCTGGCTTACCACAAGATCGCATGCATCGCCGTAATAGGATGATTCCTGCCCGGAGCCGAGGGTCACGATCCAGCCTCCGACGGTCGAGTATTCCAACGATTGAGGAAAATGACCGCCAGTGTATCTTCTGCGGGCCTTGAAGAGTTCCGGCGCGTTGTTGAGCGTCTTTTCGTAGTCCGGCCCCATGATGCCAGGCTCCACCGTGATGGTCTGATTGGTCTCGTTGAATTCGACCACCCGGTTCATGTGCGTGCTCATCACCAGAGTGACCCCTCCTTTGCTCGGGCGTAGTCCGAGCGTTACCGAGGAGCCCCCGCCGTAAACGTATATGGGGATCTTTTGCTGATTGCAGTAATCCACCACGTGGGCGACATCGTGCTTATCACGGGGATGAACCACCAGGTCCGCGATTGGGCCGATCGTTCCTTCCCTGAGCAACATTGCTTCTTCGGTGGTCTTGCCCGTGGAGAACCTGGCCCGCGCGAAATCGTCCAGGTCAACATTTTCTTTGCCTACCAGGCGTCGAAAGACCTCGACTTGTGGGTCAGAAAGCTTCACGGCCTGACTGACCCGAACTTCTTCATCGCCTGTGTTCTTCTTCTGCGCGAAGTCCGCATCCGTCATGAGGAGCCGTTCCTTCAGAAACCGGTACAGTCTGAGGTTGGGATGCTTGAAACCATGAGGGTCGCCCCACTTGAATATGGAACGATAGGTTCTTTCCTTTGGAGGCTCGCGCGTCCAGTCGGGATAGAATTTCTCCTCGTGTTTCATCTATGCTCCTTCTCAGTCCCCCCAATCTTTTGGGGGTACCCCGTGATTTCTCGGATTTGTTCGTACAGGGGTTGGAGCGCGGGATAGATCTTGCGGTACACGCTGAGATACAGCTCCCGGTAAATCCCCGCGTTCTGAGGGTTCGGCTCGAAAGTCCTTTCATATTTCACCATGCTCCGCATGGCTGAATCAAACGACGTGTACATTCCAAGCCCCACGGCAGTGACGATCGCTGCTCCCAATCCTGCTGTTTCATGGGTTGCGCCTCTCGACAGCGGCAGGTCAAAGATGTCCGCGGTAATGCCGCAGATTTCATTGCTCTGGGAAGCGCCGCCGGAAACCACGACTCTTTCTGCCCGGAACTTGCCGGCTCGCTCCATCTGTTGCAGGCCGTCCAGCAGAGCGTACCCGAGGCCTTCTATGACCGCCCTGTACACGTGTGGTTTTCTGTGAACATCGCCGAAACCGATCATTGCTCCTTTTGCTTCGGAGTGCTTCAGGCCGGGACCCCAGTAGGGCTGCACGAGCAATCCCGCAGAGCCGGCGGGAATCTCGCGGAGGAGGTTGTCCAGCACTTGTTCCGGCGCCACTCTGCGCTCATGCGCCTCGAGGACCTCCTTGTGCGCGAACTCGTTCTTGAACCAGGTGATCATCCAGTAACCCCTGAAGATCTCCACTTCCGGATTGTAGTGACCTGGAATCACAGCGGGGTAAGGCGGCATGAAACGAATGGGCTCAAAATACCTCCTCGTGGTGGTTTGGACTGTGGCTGTGGTGCCGAAACTCAAACTCGCGGATTGCTCGTTCTCAACGCCCATACCAATGGTCTCGCAACCCTTGTCCGACCCGCAGGCAATCACTGGTACGCCCTCTGGGATGCCGGTTTCCCTTGCAGACTCTCGAGAAACCACACCGATCCGGTCCCCCGGCTTCACGACCTCAGGCAATTTGCTCGACTCAACGGGAAAGAGCTTGCTGGCCAGTTCCCACTTCGACGCCCACCGGAACTTCTTGTAGTTGAACGGAATGTGGCCGATCTGAGACGCGACCGAGTCCCGGAATTCGCCAGTCAATTTGAAGTTCAGAAACCCCGAAACCTGCAGGTATTTGTGCGTTCTATTCCATATTTCAGGTTGGTATTGCCTTATCCAGTTGCACTTGCCGTCAGCTTGAAGCTTGGTGATCGCCTCGGCCATTCCAACCGCCCGATAGGCCAATCTCAGAGGCGCCGAGGGAAAGTAGACGCTGCCGGCCTTACGTTGATCCAACCAGGTGATGACGGGGCGCAGGGGGTCGCCATTCTGGTCAACATTCACCATGCTATCTCTCTGGGTCGTGACACCGACGCCTACAATGCGCTCGAAAAGGTCGGGAGAACGCGCCTTCAAGGTTTGGCACGTTTCACAGACGCTGCGCCAAAACAGGTTGGGATCTTGCTCCGCCCACCCCGGTTTGCTCCTGAAGTGCGGTTCGTACTCGACTCCCGCTCTATCCAGAACATTTCCCCGAGCATCGAAGAGGAGAGACCGTAAGCTCTGGGTGCCGCAATCAATGGCAAGTAAAATGTCGGTCATGGGTGTCGCCCTTCCTCTCCCTTCCCGATCCCCGTGATTCCGGGTACTCCGTAAGCCTGCTTCCAGATGCGCAGATAGTCACTTATCTCCTCGTTCCAGCGGTCCGTATCCCAGGGGAGCCACGGTTCACAAAGGGTTCTGATCCGTTCCATCAAATCCTCTCCGCCTCGTGGAATCAACAGGCCGATGCGCACGCGCCTGAGCAGAAGGTCGGAAAGATGACGCACCTGCTCGAATCTCGCTGCAAAGGGTAATTCAGCCCAAACGGTATGGGAATGTGATATGGCGTTCAGGTCTTCGGGATGGGCCATCTTCAGTAAGTCCAGAGCGTCCATCCCGTAGCGTCCGAACAGGCGGATTCTGAGGTCTTCCGGGAGGGCTGTCGCTGGATCCGCCGGTTCGGTGGGCCGGCTGAAGAGCGGCTTGCTCTGCGCGCGGCTCGCCACACCTGTCAGGAAAGGCATAGCGGCAGCCAGCGCATCCGCGGCCAGCCGGTAAAACGTGGTAAGTTTTCCTCCTGTGACCGTCACCAGCCCATTTTCCACCCAGACTACATGCTCGCGCGATTCCTGCGACGCCGCGGCCTTCCCCGCACTAAGCACCGCCCTTATACCGGCAAAAGTGGAGAGACAGTCAGCAGGCGAAATTCCCAGAGACGGGAAAAAGGCTGTGAGGCACTCCATCAGATATGAGACTTCATCCTGGCTGATAGAAGGCTCCAGGGAGAGATCTTTCCCGTGATCCAAGTCCGTGGTGCCGAAGAGGACTGCTCCTTCCCAGGGCAGAACATATACCGGCCGCCGATCCGCGGGATGTATCAACGCGATTGCCCGATCAACGGGCAAAACGGACCTGGGAAAGACAAGGTGGCTTCCCCGCAAAGGCCGGAGATGCTTCCCCGGTTCAGGGGAGCGATGCAATCGCTCGGCCCAAGCACCCGTGGCGTTGATTACCGCTCGGGCTGCAATTTCGCGAGTGCGGCGGATCTCCGCGTCTTCTAAGGTGACTCCTACAACACGGCCGCGTGCATCGCGGTTCAATTCCACCACAGATGTGTAGTTCATCGCGGATGCGCCCGATCTGACCGCTTCGCGAATGATCCGCAGCACGAGCCGCGCATCATCCACCTGGGTGTCCGTAAAGCGGAATCCGCCGCGCAGGCCGTTCCGTCTTATCTGGGGCATGGACGAGGCGACCTCGTCTGCTGACAAGAACCGGTGTCGTCTCTTGCCGGCCATCAGGTCGTACACCACGAGTCCCGTCTTCATGGCCATTTTCCCAGGCCCGGAGCCCTTGTACAGCGGCATCAGGAACTCAAGGGGCTCCACCAATCCCGGAGCCTCACGCAGCAGGCGTTCTCGATCCTTGACCGACTCCCACGTCAACCAAATCCGCCCCTCTTTGAGGTATCGGAGACCGCCATGCACCAGCTTGGCGGAACGGCTCGACGTTCCCCACGCAAAATCCTGTTGCTCCACCAGAAGAGTCCGCAGGCCCAGCCTGGTGGCTTCCCATAGAACGCCTGCGCCTGTGATCCCGCCGCCGATCACGATCAGGTCCCAATCCTTGCCTATATCTTCCATACGCATAGAGACCTCGGGCATCAGGTCATTGTCCTTTGAATGTACCTTTCCTTTTTTGGAAAAATGCAAAGAGGGCCTCAGTATGGTCCTCGGTCATCTGGCACAGTATGAACTGATCGGTATCCATGAAGCTGGCCGCACTGTCCAGCGCATTTGTGACGGCATTGACCGCCTGTTTGGTCATTCTTACCGGCAGCGGGGGCATTTCCGCAATCTTGTTCGCCAGGTCAACGGCTTGGGCCAAGGCTTCGCCGTCTTCGGCCAGGAACTCGGCCAGACTCCAATCGAGGGCGGTCCGGCTGTTGATCTTTTCAGCCAGGATCACAATTTGTTTGGCACGCGCGGGGCCCACCAGATGAACGAGTCGCGGCAGCGTTTGCCAACTCATGTTCATGCCCAGGGCCAATTCCGGCACCCTGAAGAACGCCCCATGAGCCATGACCCTGAAATCGCATGATACGGCAAGCGAGACGCCTCCACCAATGCAATGACCTTCGAGAGCCGCTATGGTAACCTGTTGCACATCCTCCCAGGCACGACACAATTTCGGCCCGAAACCCAAGAGTTGACGCCTTTCTCCTAACGGGGCTCGCATGGCTTCGATCAATTTAGCGTCTCGGAGGTCTATGCCTGCGCAAAAAACTGTCGGCGAACCTGTCAGGACCACTGCGGTTGTTTCGAGGTCATTCTCAAAAGATCGAGCCACCTCGACGAGTTCCCTCATAAGGTCCAGCGACAGGGCATTAAGGTTGTCCCTGCGATCGAACTTCACAATGGCAACCCGCCCGGATTTTGTAACTTCGATATGTTCCAGGTTCATATCATGGCCTCTTTTCGTATTGGTTCACCCGGCTTGAGGCGGCTCTGCGCCCTCTGCGATCTCTGCGATGAAATGTTGTTCTGCCAACCTCCCTGCGCGACTGAACGGTTACACTGACCTTGAATATATCATTGAACTGCGCAACACAAACGCTGTAAATTGGAATTCCGCCGGAATTCGTTGGCCCATTCGAGAAATCCGGCGGCCATTTGAGCGTTCCGTCCTCCGAGAGGTGACAATGCCTGAATATACAATTCCGAGTCTTTTTTATAAGCGGGTGCGAGAACTCGATGCACGGGTGGCGCTTCGACAAAAGGAGTTCGGAATCTGGCGAGACATATCCTGGCGCGAATACGGTCAAGGCGCGCGTGAAGTGGCGTGCGGTCTCATGGCTCTGGGTCTTCGGAAAGGAGACTGCGTAGCGCTAATTGGCGAGAACCGTCCGGAATGGCTCTATTCAGACGTGGGCATAATGGCCGCAGGGGGGATCACTGTTGGGATATACACAACGAATGCGGCTGAGGAAGTCGGCTACATCCTGGGCCATTCCCAATCACGATATTATATCGTTGAGAACGAAGAACAACTCGACAAAGCCCTCAAGGCACGGAAGGATCTTCCTGGTCTCGAAAAAATCATCGTCATAGATACCAAGGGCTTGCGACATTTTCGGGATCCCATGGTGATCAGCTTTGAAGAACTCAGAGCTCTGGGGAGAGAGGCGGATCAACGAGATCCGGGACTTTTTGCTGCGCGGCTCAATGAACTGGAACCCGACGAAACCGCACTTCTCATTTACACATCAGGCACGACCGGCCCGCCCAAAGGAGCAATGCTGTCCCACAGAAATATAACTTGGACGGCCGAGACGCTGAACCAGGTCATTCCGGTCCATGAAAATGATGAGCTGGTATCCTTTCTGCCGCTCTCTCATATCGCGGAAAGAATGTTCTCCGTCTTCCTGCCGCTGCGATACAAGTACACGGTTAACTTCGTGGAGAACACCGATACGGTCACCCAGAATGTGATGGAAGTCAGGCCGACTTTGTTCTTTGCCGTGCCCAGAATCTGGGAGAAGTATTATTCCTCCATATTCATAAAAATGCAGGATGCAACTTTATTCAAGCGCCTCGCCTTCGGCCTGGCGTTGAAAGCCGGGTCCAAATATGCTGACGCCAAGCTCTCTTTTGCCCCAGCTTCTTTCCCCCTACGCTTGGGATTTGGGCTAGCACACTTCCTGCTGCTCCGTAAGCTCAAGAAGCGTCTGGGCCTCGATCGAGTGAGGATAGCCATTTCAGGGGCAGCGCCCATCAGTCCGGACGTGCTCAAGTTCTACCACAGTATTGGCATCCCCATGCGAGAGGTCTACGGCCAGACAGAAGGCTGCGGCCCCACTTCGATTCATCGTGGCGACGACATCAAGGCCGGGACCGTCGGCCCGCCTCTGCCGGGCGTCGAGGTCGCCATTGCCGACGACGGCGAGATCCTGTTCAAGGGTGGAAACGTTTTCAAAGGGTACTATCGCAACCCGGAGGCTACCGCGGCCACACTCGTGGACGGCTGGGTTCATTCCGGGGACGTTGGAGAGTTCGACGAAGACGGATTCCTGGTCATCACGGATCGCAAGAAGGACCTGATTATAACGTCAGGCGGGAAGAACATCGCACCGCAGAACATAGAAAATCAGCTCAAGTTTTCGCCTTACATTAATGATGCGGTTGTCATCGGAGACGGGCGCAAGTACCTGACAGCGTTGATCATAATCGACGAAGATAACGTGGTGAAATATGCAGGAGACAACAAAATACAATACACGACCTACGCAACGCTTACTCAAACGCCCCAGGTCGTCAAGCTCGTTCAGCAAGAGATCGACATAGTAAATAAGACCTTTGCGCGCGTCGAACAGATCAAGAAATTTCGCATACTGCCCAAGAAGCTGCTCCAGGAGGACGGTGAGGTTACGCCGACCATGAAAGTGAAACGCAAATACATCAACGAAACCTTCAAGAACCTTATCGAGTCGATGTATTAGCAGCGCTCTCGCTTTCGCAAGGCCACAGGTTTGAAAGCTAACTGAGGGACAGTACAGAAGCCCTCAGCGCCACCGTTTCTTCCTCTTGTAGCGTTGATATCCCTTGACAGAGACCTCGGATTTTATGCCCAGGTAGAACTCTCTGACGTCCTCGTCCGCCATAAGCTCTTCAGGCGTGCCCGCAAGAACGAACCGACCGTTTTCCAACACGAGTCCGTAGTCGGCAACTTTCAGAGCCATACGAGCGTTCTGTTCTACCAGCAGGATGGTGACACCGCTCTCTTTGATTTCCCTTATCACCTCAAAGATTCGTCGGACCAGGACAGGCGCCAGGCCCAGAGACGGTTCATCGAGAAACAAAATCTTCGGCAGGGCCATTAGCGCTCGACCAATTGCGAGCATCTGCTGCTCGCCACCGGAGAGAGTGCCCGCCCATTGTCTTTCCCTCTCCTTCAGCACAGGGAAGAGCCGAAAAACTCTTTCAAAATCTGCGGCTACTCCCGACCGATCTCTCCTGGGATATGAACCCATGAGGAGGTTCTCTTTGACCGTTAATTCCTCAAACACTTCCCGGCCCTCGGGCACGTAGGAAATTCCCATCCGGACTATATCCTCTGCCTCCATGCCGTCGATGCGTTTGCCCAGGAATTCTATCGTTCCTTTGTCTGGCTGGTCTTCGAGAAGTCCGGCAACGGTCTTGAGCAAGGTGGTCTTACCCGCGCCGTTAGGCCCCAGAATCGTGATGATCTTTCCTCGGGGCACCTCAAGGGATACCCCTCGCAGCGCACAAACCATCCCGTACAAGGTTTCGATGTTATTGATCCTGAGCACTATCAGCACTCCCCAAGGTACGCTTCGAGGACTTCAGGGCTTCTCTGAACTTCGTGAGGCTTGCCCTCGGCGATTTTTCGTCCGTAATTAAGCACAGTTATTTTTTCGGAGATCTCCATGACCAGCTTCATGTCGTGCTCTATCAGGAGACAGGTAATGTTCAGTTCCTCCTGAATGTCCTTGAGCCAGATCATAAGGTCCTGCTTCTCCTCCAGGTTCATCCCTGCTGATGGTTCGTCAAGAAGCAGGAGTTCAGGTTCGAGAGCGAGGGCTCTGCCCAGTTCCACCTTTTTCTGGGTTCCGTAAGGCAGATTCGACACAAACTCGTTTCGGGCCGACTGAAGATCCAGGAAGTCAATGATCTTCTCGACCTGTTTTCGGTTCCTGATCTCGTCCTCTGCGGCTTTCGAGCCCCTGTGGAAGAAAAACGCGCCTGAGAAAACCCCTGTATTAAGAAAATTGTGCCTGCCGAGCATCAGGTTGTCCATTGTGGTCATATGTGCAAACAGTTCGATGTTCTGGAAGGTCCGCGCAATGCCGAGACGGGCCAGCCTGTCGGCGGGCAACCCCTGAATTTCGCGGCCCTTGAAGACGATGCGGCCGGCTTCAGGTTTGTAGATTCCGCTTATGCAATTAAAAAGCGTGGTCTTACCCGCGCCGTTTGGCCCTATGACCGCGGAAATGGAGTGCTCAGGAATGTCGATGCTGACATCCCCCAGCGCCACAAGGCCGCCGAAACTGATAGAAAGACCCTGTACCTGAAAGAAGCTCATAGAATGATTCCGGAAGATTATAGTGGTTGCATTTATTTTGCCCGGTTTTACGTGCCTAGAGAAATATTTTTGGCGTTTCCCAGCGCGTAGGATGTCATTGCGAGGGCTGAAACCACCAAATACTCTATTTCACACATACCGTGCCGTATATGGGACCGACCGGAATGATTAGCTTTCGACCGCCTTCGTACAGCGCGGGCCCTTGCGCCCGCCCTGGGCAGGCACGGGGGCCCGCGCCGTACGCTCTGTATAGCGCCACCTGTCAACGTTTCTACGCGCCTAGCTACGTCACCGCACCACTCATAGGGGCGGTTCGTGAACCGCCCGGAATTAGGGCGCTTCTCGAAGCGCGCCGTACCCAACAAATTCGGCGGGCCACAACCTGGAGACAGTTTCATCTGGCAGGTCCTTCAAATAGACAGGCTCCTGTCCCACCAATGAGGTTGCTTCGGGCTTTCGCCCTCGCAATGACAGTTCGCGGATGTCTCCACTCTTCACAACGCCGATCCCGTCGCCAAACGGAATTTGATTTCGGCAATGGTTTTGCGTTCAGTCTACTTTCAGCCAGTCTGTCAGGCGTTTCGCCTTGCCGCCCTTTAGGGATTCGACCATGTAGACCTCTTTCTGTCCCTGGCGGTCGTCCGGCCTGAAGGTCAGGTGACCGAAGATGCCTTTGAAGTCGGTCATCTTGTCGAATTCCTGGATGACTCTCTCGGTGGTGACCTCGCGGCCGCAGCGCTTCAGCGCCTCCACCAGCGGTTCGGCAAATCCTATCCCTGCCATGGTAAACAGGCTGAATCGCTCGCCCGCAGGGCCGAATTTTTTGAAGGCCTCCCGATATTTGTTCATGAGCGGCGAGTCGGAATCAGGCAATTCGGCCATCATCGAGAAGATGGTACCTTCCCAGAGTCCTCCGGTGATCTGATCCATCAGTTCCGGGTCCCCTAGAGTGCTCGGCGCAAACCAGGTCGGCTCGAGTTTCATAGCTGCCGCGGTCTTGCGTATGATCACGGCGGTTGTGGGGTTGACCCATAGTACGACCGCGTCGGGTTCCGCGGCTTTGAGCTTCATGGCATGAGACTTAAGGTCACGATCCTGGGCCTCCACCGGCACTGCCGCGACCAGCTGCATATTCTTTTTCTTGAGCTGGCGTTCCACTCCGGCAAGGCCTCCTTTGCCGTAATCGTCGTTCTGGTAAAGGATGGCGACTTTCTTCTTGCCCATTTGCTCCACTGCGTATTTGGCTAGTATGGAACCTTCGTCCGCATA
>Ga0172370_10010031_pt1 | contig 10942 bp, 8 predicted proteins | sample LakKiv5m_FD_114538 | JGI IMG/M metagenome (GOLD analysis project Ga0172370, IMG submission 114538) | Freshwater microbial communities from Kabuno Bay, South-Kivu, Congo - kab_022012_11.5m | ecosystem: Environmental > Aquatic > Freshwater > Lake | place: Democratic Republic of the Congo...
AAGAATCTCCACGAGATGGTTCTTTGCCTCGGTCTCCCATAGCCACAACTTCGGAATGGTCGGTTTCATCAAGGAACTTGTCGATGAATGCGGAATGGCTGATGTGACCGATCCGGACCACGGGATTTCCCCCCATCGGGCCTCCCTTTTTGCAAAGATGCATATATATCCCGGCCAAGTTTATATCGTAAAACGATAATCCGAAGAAGGCATGCCTACTCGCAAGTCCTTGCCGGAAATATCGCTTTTAATATGATTTTTCGGATATACCCCAAGGTGATTTTCTGAAATGCGCTTTCATTTCGTCTTGCAACATGCATCTCGACTCGGGTGGAGGATAAAAACCGCAGTTATGGGCGGTCTTGTTCGCGCCTAGGTTCCTGTGGTCGGTAGCGAATCGAAATTCTTCGGCAGGGTCACGATCTCAGGCGGGGAAAACATCCGGATCGGCAGGAACGTAAACGTCGGGGAGCGCGTGATGCTATCCGCCGGTGGCGGAACCCTTGCCATAGACGATGGATGCACCTTGTTGAACGGCGTGGAGATCGATAGCTCGGGAACAATCCGGCTCGGGCCGGGTTCGACCTTGAACAACGATGTCGCCATAAAAGGAGCGGGGGTTTCTTTCGGCGAAAAGGTTTGGGTAGCGCGGAACTGCATCGTCGAGGGCGCGGACGTTCGGATCGCGGACCGTATCATCTTCGGGCCCTTCGTGCACGTCAACGACGGGATACACCGGATCGATCCACGGACGGGCGAAATCCTCATGGAGCCTGGTGAGTTCAAGCCGATCCGCATCGGGGAAAATGCTTGGATAGGGAGCGGCGCGATGATCCTGGGAGGCGTCACCATCGGGCCCGGCGCAATCGTCGGCGCAAGGAATGTCGTGACGAAGGACGTACCCGCCTTCTGTGTTGTCGTCGGAAACCCAGCAAGGATCATCAAGAACCGGCTGACGGGAGAGAAGGAAAGGGATGAAAAGCAATAAATCCCTTCTTGCGGAACTGGTGTCGGATTCCGTCCGCAACGTTGCGGCGAATCTTGTCAGTCTCCCGATCACTTTTTTCTCCTCTTTAATGATTGCCAGGATCCTGGGGCCGGAGTTGACGGGGATAACCTCTGCCGCGATCGCCCTGATTCTCACCTATACCATCAACCTCCACCTGGGGACCTTGAACGCGCTGGGCCAGCGCTATCCTTGGCTGATGGGGCAGGGCACGCCGGAAGCGAGCGACGAAGCCCGCCGGATCCTGGGCGTTGTCCTAGGGTGTATCGGGATTACCGCGGCGGGGTCCGCGATTCTGGTCCTGATCCTGGCGGCCTGGAAGTACCGCACCGGCTCCCGTCTGTTGGCGCTTGGGCTTTGCTTCGGAGCGGTGATATCGGCGTTGCAACTGTTCAAGACATACTACTTCTTCCTGATCCGTTCGACGAACCAGTTTGCTTTTCTAAGCCGTTTCACCTTGATGTTCGCGTGGGTGCCGCTGGCATGGCTCGCGGGGGCCCGGTGGGGCGGAGTGGTTGCGCAATGGGGAGCGCTGGCGGTCACGGAACTTATCTTGTGCGTGGTTCTTTACAGGACCGTAGGACGAAACGTGATGTGGGAATTCGACTGGGATGCTTGCTGGAAATATATCAAGCTGGGATTCCCCATCTATATCGTCGGCACCATGTTCGGGTTTTTCACTTCCATCGACAGGTTGGCCGCCGCGACATTGCTTGGCACCACCGCATTGGGCATTTACGGAGTGGCCTCGATGGCGGGCACCCTCCTGGGAGTTGTCCCGACGGTGATCACCCAGATCATGTGGCCGCGGATCGCCGAAAAGCTCGGCGCCTTGGGAACGGATTGGCGGAACATCTTTCCGTACATCGAAAAACCGACCATGCTGATGGCTTTCCTGCTGCCCCCTTTGATCGGAGTCGTGATTCTTGCCATACCCCCGGCTACCGAGACGCTTCTGCCGCGGTATGTCGCCGGAATCGCGGCGGCGCAGATATCCATACTTGGAGTTTATTTTCTGGGACTTATGGGGATATATGGGGTTTTTCTGGGTACGAGCCTTCGGTTGGTACCATACGGAGTGGCCACGGCGATAGGGATTGTTATTGGGGTGGCAGGTTCATTATTAAGTGCGCGACTCAATTTGGGGCTGGAAGGAATGGCATGGGTCAAGAACATCAGCCACGGAGTCGTTGCGATCATCCTCATATTTTACGTGGGAAGGCTCTTCGGCCTGAGTTGGAATGCGCTGTTGCGGCGCATGATCGTTCTGCTGTCGCCGATGGCGATCGTTTACCTTTTCGTCTTTTGGCTCATCCCGCTGCTGGTCCCCGGAAATGCCGCGACAGGATACGGAGTACTGAAGCAGTTGAGTTACCGGGTTGCCCTTCTTTGCGTATTGTCCAGCCCGCTCGTCTGGTATGCGATCCATAGTGGTGGAATCGCGGGAGATGTGGCAAGCCTCTTCCGTCGCGCCACAGGGACATAGGGGGAGCGGAGTGGCGCGGGAAGTAGTCGTCGCGCAACGGGGAATGGAAGCGGAGGCGGAGGAATACCTGTCCCGTCTTTCTCCCGAAGAGGGGCTCGTCCTGGACCTCGGAGGCGCGCTATCCCCTCGCGTGTCCGGAAGATATCGAAGGATAACGCCGGGCGGGTATTTATCCACGGAGGAAGCAGGTTCGATCGATCGGGTTGCCTGCGATCTGGCCCTGTCGTGGCACGACGGCAATGCCGGCCCGAAGTTCAATGGGATCCCGGTAGGCGACATGATCGCCTACGAGGCGATGCAATGGTTCATTTCGGCGATGAAGTTTTCCGTGGTTCTTTCGCGGCTCTGTTCCGAGGAGAAGCCGGAGACTCTCGTTGTTCCGGAGGATCCGGGTTTCCTAGAGCGGGTCCTGTGCGTTTGCGCGGAAACCGAGGGCCTTCCGGTAAGACGGCTTGCCCCGCTGCCCGGCAAGGGATCTTCCCTTTCCGGAAGGAAGGCCGGATACCGGCAGATTCTGGCGGTCTCCGCCGGACGTGCGTTTGAATTTTTGCATTCTTGGCGCAATGCCTGCAGACGGTTCGGGCAGGCTGTCGCGCCGGGTTTTCTTCGAGCCAAGGGGCTCCGCTGTGTCCTGTTCGATCCCTATGTCGGGTACGAACGGCTGTTGCCCATGCTGCTCGGGAATGCCTGCGATTGTGTCGTGGTCCCCTGTCCGAACGTTCGCGGAATGCCGCGCATCCGGTATTTCGAGAAGGTGTTTGGTGTCCCCGTCGGGTTTTTCCACGCAAACGAAGGGGCGGTTCTCTTCGGCTCAACGGACGATATCGTTCGTTCGCTACAGAAGATCGCGGTCGAACTTGGCGAACGCCCTACCCCGCTCGACCTTCCCGGTCTCGGAAAAAACCGGAAAAAACTTTTCGCCGCCTTCGGTGAGCATTGCGCTCCCTTGATCCGGAAGGCGTGCGCCGATATCGAAACGGCCGAGCGGATCCTCCGGAAATATGGGGTCGATGCCACGGTTCTTCCGTACGACGAGTTTGGACTATACAAGGCGTTGGTTCTCGTGGGGAGGCGCCGCGGGTTGTTGACGGTCCGTTTCCAGCATGGGGTTGCGAACCGGTATGCCGCGTTCATTCCGCCGACATCGGAGAAGGTGATCGTCTGGGAAGAGAATGCCCATGAACTGTTTCGATCGTTCGGAGTGGAGGACGCCGGACTGACCCATCTTGAGAACCCGATGGTTCCGGTGCTCGGCGAAAAGATTTCGAAGACGGATACGGCCCGGATCCGGAAGAGCCTGGGGATCCCGCCGGAACGAAAAGTCGTTCTCTACGCGGCAATGCCGTTCTGCGGTTTGTCGGCGCTGGACCATCCGGAGGAAGTGAATGAAACCCTGGAGGAAATGTTCCGGGTCGCCCATGGAATTCCGGAGGTCGATTTCCTGATCAAGCTTCACCCGAACGATGCTCTTAACGGAGAGTTCGCACGTGTCCTGGAACGGGTGACCCGGCATGGGTTACGGAACGTCAAGGTTCTTGTGTCGGGTGATGCGCACGAGCTCATTCTGGCGAGCGATGCTGTGGTGGCCGAGACGTCCACCTGCCTCTGGGAGGCGACGGTGTTACGGAGACCGTCGATCGCGTTCGTCAACCGGGAATTCGTTCGGAGGATCTATCCTTACGATGGAAATCCGGGGATTCTTCGGGCGGACGGCCATGCCGCGCTCGAACAGGCGCTGCGGGAGGTATTGGCGCGGGGGTCCGTGGAGAATGTCGAGTCGCGCGGCGGGACGGCGCGTGCTGGCAGGATGGACGGCGATCGCCCGTCCTATTACGATGACCCGCGTTGGGAACTGCTCTCCCTTGTCCCGTCGCGTGCCAGGAAGCTATTGGACGTGGGTTGCGGATCCGGCTGGCTCGGGAGGAAGGTAAAGGCGACGCGACCGTGCCACGTCGTGGGGATCGAATCGCACCATGATTCCGCGGAAGCGGCACGCAAGGTCCTGGACGAAGTGTATTGCGCCGATGTCGAGACGTTCCATCCCCCGTTCCACGGCAAGGTTTTCGACGGCATCGTGTTCGGCGATATCCTCGAGCATCTCCGCGATCCTTGGGAAGTCCTGAAAAAATTCACCGGGTATCTGCGCGATGACGGGGTCTTTATCCTGAGCATCCCGAATGTCCGTCATTACACGACCGTTCTCTCTTTGGCCAAAGGCCGGTGGGAGTACATGGAGGAGGGACTCCTCGATCGGACGCATCTGCGTTTCTTCACACGTTCCGGGATAGAGGATCTTCTCGCGCAGTCGGGTCTGCGCCCGGTGCGCGTATTGAGGAACACGGGTTCCGGACGGATCATGCGGACGGCGAATCTCCTCTCCCGAAGCAGACTGGAGGACCTGATCACGTTCCAATATCTTGTCGTCGCGGAGCGCTCCGCGACGGAAAGCGGCCATTGAATGGGGCACCCCCTTGTTTCCGTCATCATCCTGAACTGGAACCAGAAGGAACTTACGGACGAATGTCTCCGTTCGATGGCGAAGGTGAGCTATCCCGCCTTCAAGATCGTGGTGGTGGACAACGGATCGATCGACGGATCGCTGGAATACCTTCGGGGAAGACACCCCGGGATAACGTATCTGGCGAACCGGGACAACCTCGGCTTCTCCGGCGGGAACAACGTTGGAATCGAATACGCCGTCGCCGAAGGATGCGATTACGTCTACCTGCTCAACAATGACACGGAAGTCGATCCGGATTTTCTCGATTCGATGGTGTCCGCCATGGAAACCGATCCGAGGATAGGAATCGCGGGTTCCACGGTTTTCTACTTCGACCCTCCGGATATCGTCTGGTTCGCCGGCGCCCACGCGAACTGGTTGCGGGGAGACATGGTCGATCCGCGCGTGGGCAAGCCTCTCGGTACGGAATTGCCTCCACTGGAGGACGTGGATGAGGTCGCCGGGGCCGGCATGCTGGTCCGAACCCGGCTGATCCGCGAGATCGGTATGCTGGACCCCACATTTTTCATCTACTACGAGGAGACGGATTGGTGCCAGCGGGCCAAAAAATCAGACTGGCGGGTGGTATGGGTTCCGGAATCGAAGGTATGGCATAAGGTGTCGATGACGTTTGGGGAACTGTCGCCGGTCATGACCTACCTGATGACACGCAACCGCTGGCTGTTCATGAAGAAGCATTGCCCCCGGTTCCCTTTGTTCGCCGTCCACTATTTCCTGCGCGGAGCGAAACGGTTCTGTCGGTTCGCGATCCATGGGCAACCGGGGTTGGCGAAGGCCACTTACCTTGGAATCTGGGATGCTTTTCTGGGGCGGTATGGAAAAGGGGCGATGGAGAAGTTGAGAAAGAGCCGGACTTGATATTGTCATCCCCTCAAACTTCCCCTGGCACAGAGACAATATAAGAAGGAGTTTGTATGACAAAACGGATCCTGGTTACCGGTGGTTTTGGTTTCGTCGGAGGACACTTGGTCGATTATCTCACCAGGCGATATCCCTCGTTTCAAGTTCATGTCGTAGACAACTTGACAAGCAATCCCATACCGCATGAGAAACTCTTGGAGGAATTAGGTCCGCGGCCGGGCCTCAGTTTCGATTTGGTTTCGATTGAAGAGTTCTGTGACCGGGCCCCGAGCGGCCACTGGGATCAGATCTATCATCTGGCATCGGTCGTGGGGCCGGCAGGTGTGCTGAAACATTCCGGAAGAATCGTCAAGATGATCGTAGATGATACCTATCAATTAATGGACGTTGCGGTGCGCTGTGGTGCAAGACTCCTGGATATATCCACCAGTGAAGTCTATGGAGGAGGTCAAAACGGTTATTGCAGCGAGGAGTTCCCGAAAATCATCGAATCAAAAGCGAGCGCACGACTCGAATACGCCATCGGAAAATTAGCCTCCGAAACGGCGCTGATAAATGCAACGAGCGTTTCTCCGTTGGACGCGGTCATCATTCGACCTTTCAATATCGCAGGTCCCAGACAATCAGGAGTCGGAGGGTTTGTTCTGCCGCGATTTATCGCCCTCGCAATGAAAAATCGTCCTTTAACCGTTTTTGGAAGCGGCGAGCAGATCCGTGCCTTTACGCATATGAAAGACATCGTCACGGGACTCGTCGCTGCCATGGAGAGAGGGAAAAAAGGGACCGCCTACAATTTGGGCAATCCTGAGAACAGGATTACGATCAATGAACTTGCTGAATTGGTGCTTAAGATCACCGGTTCAAAGGCCGGGATGGTCCATGTCGACCCGAAAATAATTTATGGGTCTAAATATGAAGAAGCGAATGACAAGTATCCGAATGCGACTCGAGCGTTTGAAGATCTGGCGTGGATACCAGAGTATTCGAAAGATCGAGTCATCGAAGATGCGCACGAATATATGAGGACGTTGGATTCCGATCTCTGCGCCCATCTCGCCGGCAAGATCGATTGATATTGCCCGGTTCATGCATCGAAACCGGTAACAGGGCGGGAAAGGAGCAGGGGGAAAATGTATCAGAATAAAAAAGTGTCCGTCGTGATGCCTGCTTATAATGAAAGCGAGGGTATTGTTCGTACCGTAGATGGATTCATGTCTCACCCCTACGTAGATGAGGTATTAGTTGCCGACAACAACTCCACCGATGACACCACGAAAAAAGCGGCCCAGGCTGGAGCAAGGGTTGTGCATGAATCCCGTCAAGGGTATGGCCATGCATGCCGGGCCGCACTTGCTGCCGCAACCGGAGATTTGATCGTTCTGACGGAATCGGATGATTCATTCTGTCCCGAAGACCTTCAGATTCTCTTCGCTTATATACCCTACTTCGACATGGTAAAGGGAGCTCGATCCAATCGCCATATGATTGAAGAGGGGGCAGACTGGACTTTCTCTTTGATGTTCGGAAACTGGTGCGTCGCCAAGTATATGCAGTTTCTGTACTTTGGATTTGGGTTTATGGACAACCTGAGTCAAAGGGAGGTCGGTGGAACCTTTCGGGTGATCAAACGCGAGTCGCTCGACAAGATCATTCCGTACATCAGCGAAGGACAAAGTGCTTTTCTGCCTGACATGACCACTCTTCTGCTTCGAAAAAAAATGAAAGTAATCGAGGTCCCGATTCATTACCGCAGGCGATTGGGTGAGTCCAAGATCACAGGAAACCGGGTTCGTGCCGTATTGCTGGCCATCAGGATGATGAGGGTCATCACGGTGAACCGTTTCAAGCGCATGGATCCGTAGGGGGAGGGGATTCATGAGCGGATCTAACGATCCTAAATCGTACTACTACCAGCGGATGTACCTTGAAAGTCCGAGCCGAAAGTTGATCTGGGAAGAACTCACTCGCTATCTTCAAAAATATATAAAGAATGACGGCACCGTCCTGGATATCGGCGCCGGTTATTGTCATTTCATAAACAATGTGCGAGCGCGGCGCAGAATCGCCCTGGATATTAACCCTGAAGGGAAAAATCATGCGGCACCTGGAGTGGAGTTTCTCTGCTGCAGTTGTACCGACCTCCAAGCGCTTGATTCCGGTAATGTTGATGCCGTCTTTGCCAGCAACGTCCTCGAGCATCTCGGCAGGGAGGAAATGTCCGTTTGCACCGCGGAGATATTCAGGGTGCTTAAGCCGTCGGGCCGACTCATTCTGATCCAACCCAACTTCTATTTCGGATACCGTTCCTACTTCCATGACTTCACGCACCGCATGATATTCACCCATGTGAGCATGAGCGATTTCCTGGAGTCGAAAGGGTTTGAAATACAGCTTTGTTTTCCGAAGTTTTTGCCGATGTCGATGCAATCGAAGTACGGAGGATTCCAGGTTGACCGCCTCCCGTTCATGAATCAGTTGATCCGACTGTATTTGCTTTCGCCGATAAAACCGTTCGCGCGACAAATGCTCATCCTCTGTCAGAAAAAAGCGTGACTCTGTTTTGGAGGAATCTTCAGTCAACAGGAAGAAACGGATAGACCAGCAACGTCTTTCACCGTATCTGATCTTTCTGATAGTCGGTGTATTGGGTGCCACTGCCGTGATCCGGTGCCATCTTGGCGACCCGACGATCACGGACGAGGCCGAATTTTACCGGGCCGCGGTACCACAGGATTCCCTGCTGCGCTTTTCTTACTATGGAGGAAAATTCGTCGATAGCGATTCGGGAATACAAATCAATCCTTCCTGGCACCCGGCGGCCTATGTCGTTCTACTGCGAGCGTGGATTGTCACCTTCGGTGCGACGGTAGGGCATGCCCGACTGTTCGGTGTTTTGTGCCTGGCCGTTGCGCCCCTATCCATCGGGTTTTTACTGGTGAGACGCCGTTGGTTGACCCTCGCTGAGGCGCTTGCCTGGGGAGGGGTTACACTTGGCATACCCACTTTCGTAGCAGGTTCGATGCTTCTGGACATCGATGGGACTCTTCTGGTTGGTCTTATCCCGCTATCGGTGATCATCATGGCGGATGTAATCGGACACGGAGAATCGCTGACATGGCGTTCCATGGTGTACGTGTCCATCATTTTTGGTGTACTGCTTCTTGCAAAGATCGTTGCCGCTGTCTTTCTGCCGGCAACGGTTGCAATCCTGTTGGCCGTACGAAGGAGACCTCTCCGTGAATGGGGGCAGTGGGTGGCATCCTTCTCCATCGGCACCGTACTATTTATCGCAATATGGAGTGGAATAACGTTCGGTACGGATCTGTCTTTCTGGGGTCCCCTGCTCAACAATTTCAAGCGATCTGGAACCCTCATGAGTGGGTTGTCGCTTGGACTACTGCCCGTCTATGTCATAAGGGATTTCTTGACCCTCGTTCCTTGGTTCGGCTGGAGTATCTTGGGCCTGACGGTTGGGGCGGGAGCCTGGGCCTTATGGGAAACATGCAAGAAGAGTTTGTCGGCAGGAGCGGAAGATAGAGTTGACGTGGACTACCGGTTTCTTTTTGTACGTGTGTTCGTTCTACTGTACGGCGTCATGTACCTGGTGGCCGGACGTAGTTTTGTGTACGGGTTCCCGAAGTATTTTTTACCCCTTGTTCCCTTGGCCATATTGATGATGATCCTTGACGCTCGTCCCATTCTTGGCGAAGTGCGCGGGTCTCGCGCCTGGCTGTCCCTGGCTGCCATGTTTGTCGTGAGTTGCCTCGCGTTTGTCTGGCGCGGGGATAATGCATTGGCGGCGGGGACAAATCTCGGTATCGTGGCGGGGAAGGGCGGTTATTTACCAAAACTGCTCGGCGCTTTCCGTATTGCCTTGCCGGAATTTCTTCTCGCGGTCGCGATGATGCTCATCGTCGTCTACCTGACTGGGGAAAATGTTCCGAACGTGTCGCATTTCACAAGAGTGGCTTTCGTTGGCGTTTGGCTTACGTCCGCATACGGTTTCGGTACAAGTGTCCTTATGGCTCAAGCTTCCGGAAGCGTAACCTACGACTATGGGACCTCGGGATCCGGGGATGTCGTCGATATGTTGGCAGCAGGCGGGGTTCCGTCTGGAACAGTAATCGGTCCGCTTGAAGTCGTGTACGGGATCAAAGGGCTTCAGCGGTTCATCTCAATTCCTGTTGTACTTGGCAATCCTGCCCATGCGAATAAAGCATTCTCGGCCCGTCCGCTTATCCTGGTATCGACCCGCGAAGTTGATAGGCGTCTGGCTGAACTCGGTATCTCCGGCCTCGACCGTCCGCAAAGAGTTGAAGTAAAAGGGTCGTACACCGTGCGTTGGTATGACTCCGACTGACTGGACTTTCGACGTGGCGGAAACGGAGAAGTCCCTCCTTTCCTGGTTGCTCGACTCCGGGGTCTTTCTGCAAGATCCGGCTCATATCGTCCGAGGCGGAGTCCACGCCGGGTTCGATGTTCGGTCCAGGCAATGGCTCTTCGTTTATTGCGAGATCACAGGCTATGCCGTCAGCATGTTTTGTGCGCTGCATCTGGCCACCGGGGAGAACCGCTATCTTGACGCAGCCAAGGTCAGCGCCCGGTTCCTGCTCCGGCACCAGACGCCGGCGACCGGTTCCTTCCCCGAAGGATTGCAGATAATCGATCTTGCGCCCATGCCGAGACACTACAGTTTCGACGCGGCGATGTGCATCCAGGGGTTGCTCGATCTTTACGCGATCACCAGGGATATCGATTTGCTCGATGCGTCAAAGGCCGCGGGGGAATGGCTCTTGACCATGCAGGACCCGTCCGGGTTTTTCCTCTCCAATTTCGATTCGGAAACCGGGTTGCGGGAGCATCCGGGTCCGTATTTCCACGAGGATGCGGGTTGCCTGCACGCCAAGCATGCGATCGCACTCCTTAAGCTATATTCCGCAACAAAAGACGACCGATATGAACATGCCGCACGGAAAGTTTGCGACTGGGTCCTTTCCCTCCAGGATGCGGATGGTGTGTTCTGGGCGAATCCGACCCGCTCTCATGTGTTCGCCCATGCCCATTGCTA
>Ga0172370_10010035_pt1 | contig 10940 bp, 10 predicted proteins | sample LakKiv5m_FD_114538 | JGI IMG/M metagenome (GOLD analysis project Ga0172370, IMG submission 114538) | Freshwater microbial communities from Kabuno Bay, South-Kivu, Congo - kab_022012_11.5m | ecosystem: Environmental > Aquatic > Freshwater > Lake | place: Democratic Republic of the Congo...
AGGCGCCCCGCCCCCGCGTCGTGCTACACTCGCGCTCGTGAGCACGCCGCAGCCGTCAAAGCCGAAGTTCTCGACGCGCGTGCGCGTGCGGTACGCCGAGACGGATGCCGCCGGCGTCGTCTATTACGGCGAGTACCTCACCTACTTCGAGGTCGTCCGCGTCGAGTTGCTGCGCGCTCTCGGCCGGCCGATCACCGGGATCGAGGAGGCCGGCATCCTGCTGCCGGTCGTGGAGGCGCGCCTCAAGTACCTGCGACCGGCGCGCCTGGACGATCTTCTCACCGTGACGCTGACCGTGGCTTCCATCGGCCCCGCCTCGTTCGCCCTTGACTACGAGATCACGCGCGAAGACGGCCTGCTGCTCGTGACCGGCTTCACTCGTCTGGCCGTCTGCGAGCGCGAGACCGGTCGCGCCGTCTCCATGCCCATGTGGCTGCGCGAGCTCTTCGGCCGTATCCCGGAGCTCGCGGAGGTGCCGGCGTGAGTGAGGCGCAGCGACCCTCCGCCGGGGACCTCCCGCCGGACTTCGAGACGCGGATGCCGGAAGACTTCGAGGTGCGGTACTGCTACCGTCACCCGGACCGTGAGACCGGTGTGTCGTGCTCCAACTGCGGCCGGCCCATCTGCCACGAGTGCATGATTCCCGCGCCGGTCGGCTTCCGCTGCCCGGAGTGCGTGAGGCAGCAGAACACGCAGGGCGCTCGAGCGACCGTGGTCACGCGCGGGCAGATCCGCTCCGGCTGGGGGTCGGGCGGCATCGGCGCGCCGGCCGGCTGGTCGGTGACCAAGATCCTGATCGCCCTCAACGTGATGGTGTTCGTCGTCGAACTGGTGACGGGCGCCACACGCCTCATGGGCGGGGGCTCGGGCCAGGCGATGGTCGATCTGGGCGCGCTGTACGTGCCCTCCGTGCTCGTGGAGCACCAGTACTGGCGGATGTTCACGTCGATGTTCCTGCAGGACGGCATCCTGCACATCGCCTTCAACATGTGGGCGCTCTGGGCGATCGGCGGCTTCATGGAGGCTGCGGTCGGCCGCCTGAAGTTCCTCATCATCTATCTCGTGTCCGGGTTCGCAGGGTCGGTGCTCGTGCTGGTCGCGGCGCCGGTCAACTCGCTCGTCGTCGGCGCCTCCGGGGCGATCTTCGGGGTCTTCGGCGCCCTTGCCGTGCACGCGTTCCTCAACCGCGGCCGCGACTTCCAGTCGCGGGCGCTCCTCGGCAACGTCATCTTCCTGCTGGTCATCAACCTGGTGTTCACGTTCTCCGCCGGACGGATCTCGTGGCAGGCCCACATCGGCGGGCTCGTCGCCGGAGCGGCGACGATGTTCGCGCTGATGCTCGGCGGGCGCAAGGACCCGAGGACGGCGTTCGGCTCCGTCGATGCGGCGGCGGTCGTCGCCATCGTCGCCGTCCTGGTCGCCATCGCCTGGTGGCGCGTCTCCACCTTCACGCTGTAGCGGCACGGACGGCGCCATGACGGGAGAGCCCTTCATGCTGATCGAGCCCCGATCGACGCCGGTTCCGGCGGCGGAGCTGGCGAGCCGTCTGGCCGGCCTTCAGGCCGTCCTCGCGGCTCGCGGCCTGGACGCCGCCCTCATCACCCAGAACGCCGATCTCTACTACTTCGCAGGGACCGTCCAGCAGTCGTATCTCTACGTTCCGGCGACCGGTGAGGCCGTGCTGTTCGTGGGGAGGACCCTGGAGCGGGCGCGTGTCGAGTCGGCGCTCGAAGGCGTGGAAGGACTGCCGGCCATCGCCGACCTGCCCCGGCTGATCCGGCGGCGCTACGGTGGTCTGCCGGCGCGAGTCGGTCTCGAACTCGACGTGCTGCCCGTCACCAGGTTCCGCCGCCTGGAGCGGCTGCTGCCGGAGGCGGCCTTCGAGGACGTCGGCCGCGACATCGTGCGGCAGCGCGCCGTCAAGTCACTGTGGGAGATCGAGCGTGTCCGGGCCGCCGCCGCGGTCGCCGACGAGGTCTGCGCCTTTCTCCCCGGCGTCCTGCGCGAGGGACTGACCGAGGTCGAGTTCGCGGGGATCGCCGAGGCCGAGGCGCGCCGGCTCGGTCACGAGGGCCACATCCGCATGCGCGGCTTCAACCAGGAGATGTTCTACGGTCAGCTGCTCGCCGGGACGAGCGGTGTCGTGCCGAGTTACCCGGACACGCCGCTCGCCGGCACCGGTCTCAGTCCGGCCGTCGCCCAGGGTCCGAGCTTCCGGCGCATCGGCCGCGGCGAGCCGGTCGTGTTCGACTTCGTGCCGGTCCGCGACGGCTACATCGCCGACTTCACGCGTCTGTTCGTCGTCGGCGAGGCGTCCGGCGAAGTGCACCGTGCGTACGACGCCGCTCTGCGCGTGCAGGCGGCGGCGGTGCTCGCGGCGCTGCCCGGCGTGCCGTGCCGGCAGGTGTGGGAGGCGGCCCGCACGGCCGCGGCCGACGCCGGGATGCTCGAGTCCTTCATGGGTCGCGGCGTCGGCCAGGTGCCGTACGTCGGCCACGGCGTGGGGCTGGAGCTCGACGAGCTCCCGGTGCTCACCGGGAGCGGCCTTGAGCTCGCCGAGGGCATGGTGTTCGCGCTCGAACCCAAGTTCGTGCTGCCCGGCGTCGGCGCCGTCGGCGTCGAGAACACATGGGTCGTCACCGGCGACGGCCCGGTGCGGCTCACGCGCGCGCCCGAGAGCCTGTACGAAGTGGCCGTGGGGGCGACGTCGTGAACGAACTCGCCCCCGGGTTGTGGACGCATGGAGTCGTGACTGAGGGCTTCCCGACGGTGTGCTCCGTCGTCCTGACCGCCCGCTGGGCGTTCGTGGTCGACACTCTGACCTGCCCGCAGGACATGGAGCCGGTCCTCGCGTTTCTCGCTGCGCGCGCCGGCGATCGTCGCGTGGTCGTGGTCAACACGCATCACCACTGGGACCACGTGGACGGCAACGCCGCGTTCCCCTCCGCCGACATCATCGCGCAGCACGCCTGTCCGCGGCTGATGCAGGCGCGTCTGGCCGGTGGCGACGAGTCCCTGAGACTGCCGCCGCCCGAGGGGGTCCCGCTCCCGTCGGTCACCTTCGGCGACCGTCTGACCTTCAGCGACGACGAGGAGTCGGTGCACCTCATCCACACTCCGGGGCACAGCGAGGACTCGCTGGTCGTCTACCTCATCCCGTCGCGCGCGCTCCTCGGCGGCGACACCATCGAGTGGCCGCTGCCCAACTTCGGGCAGCGGGACGGCATGGCGGAGTGGGTGGCCAGCCTGCGGCGGCTCAACCAGCTGCCGGTCGACGTCGTGGTCCCCAGCCACGGGCCCGTGCGGGGCAAGCGGATCATCGACGCGAACGAGCGGTACATCACCGGCGTGTACGAGGCCGTGAGGGCCGCCAAGGCGGCCGGCGTCGGAAGGGCGGACCTGGACCTTCCTCCGGACCGGTTCCTCGAGGACGGCGTGGCCGTGGACACGGTCTATCGCGAGGTGCACCGGGAGAACCTCGTCTGGGCCTGGGACGAAGTCTAGCTCGCCGACTCTCGCGCGCGACGGTGCTTGCGTTCAAAGTTGATATTTTCCGCTTATTTGGGTAAATAGACGTGATGAGACTCTCGACACCGGCCGATTACGCGGTACGCGCCGTCTTCGAACTGGCTCGGCATGAGCCGGGAACCGTGTTACACACCGGCGATATCGCCGAGGCGCAGCGCATCCCCGGCCCCCGGCTCGCCAAGGTCATCCACGACCTCGCGCGAGCGGACCTGGTCCGCACGCAGCGTGGTCAGCAGGGAGGCGTGACGCTCGCCCGCCCGGCGGACTCCATCACCGTGCGCGACGCGTACGAAGCCGTGGAGGGCCCGATACTCCTGTGCCGGTGTCACCGGCGCGGAGAACCGTGCGGAGACGACATCTGCGACACCCACGACTTCTGGAGTGGCATCGAGACGCTCCTCAATGAGGAACTCGGATCAGTGACGTTCGCGGCCCTGGCCGATTCACGGCGACGTGAATCGGCCGCATGCGGCCGCCCGCAGGCGACGAGGAGGTGACTACACCAATGGCAGAGATCAGACAGGACGTCGAGAAGGCTCTCGGCGATATTCGGCCGGCCCTCCAGGCGGACGGCGGCGACATCGAGCTCATCGACGTGCTCGACGACGGCGTCGTGCAGGTGCGCCTCCAGGGTGCATGCGCGGGCTGCCCGATGTCCCAGCTCACGCTGACGAACGGCGTGGAGCGGCACCTCAAGAACGTGGTGCCCGGCGTGGAGCGGGTCGAGAACATGGCGTGATCCTTCGGCGCGATGTGCCGAAGACGGCGGCCGGCGAGCCTCGAGGTACGGGGCTCGCCGGCCGCAACGCGTCGGTGGTATGGCGGCGGACTCACATTCGGGGCGTATACTGTCAGGCCCGTAGGTGAGCGGTCGGAGCGCGGACTGAGCCGGGCTTCGTGGCAAGGAGGTAGCTGTGAGGGGGCCGGAAGACAGGACGCGTGCCGAGGAATACCACGGCCGGCAGGCGATCAAGCAGACCACACAGGCGTCGAACGAGGAGTTCTCCGTCGATGCCGTCGTCTCCGCCGAGCCGGTGGACGCCGACCTTCGCGACCCGGCGCTCTACATCAATCGCGAGCTCAGCATGCTCGACTTCTTCGACCGTGTGCTGGATGAGGCGCGCGACACCGCGAACCCCCTGCTGGAGCGCGTCAAGTTCGTCGGCATCGTCGGATCCATCCTCGGAGAGTTCTTCATGGTGCGTATCGCCGGCCTGCGCCAGCAGGTCGAGGCCGGCGTCACGGAGTCGACCGCCGACGGATACACGCCACAGAAGCTCCTTCCTCTCGCTCAGGAGAGGGCTCTCGGCATCATGAAGGCGGCTCGCCAGTGTTTCAGTGAGCTGAGGCCGGAGCTCGAAGCGGCCGGCATCCACATCGTGGACTACGGCAGCCTCGACGCGACACAGCGCGGGGCGCTGGACACGTATTTCGCGGACCAGGTCTTCCCGGTCCTCACGCCTCTCGCCTTCGATCCCGGGAGGCCCTTCCCCCACATCTCCAACATGAGCCACAATCTGGGCGTGCTGGTGCGCGATCAGAACGGTGACGAGCACTTCGCCCGCGTCAAGGTACCCGACGCCCTGCCTCGTCTGGTGCCGGTACCCGCCGCGGCCGGCGACCCGGTGGCGGACGACGGCTCCGGCCGGCAGTGGTTCACCTGGCTCGAGCAGGTCATCGCGGCGAATCTCGCCTCCCTCTTCCCGGGCACGGACGTCATGGAGTCGCATCCCTTCCGTGTGACCCGTGACGCGGAACTCGCCATCCAGGAGCTCGAGGCCGACGACCTGCTCGAGACCATCGAGCAGTTCGTGCGCCGCCGCCGGTTCGGGTCGGTCATCCGGGTGACCATCGACGAGTCCATGCCCGGGCGGGTGCGCGACATCCTCTCCGAGAACCTCGAGCTGACGGAGACCGACCTGTACGCCGTCAAGTCACCGCTCGGCCTGAGCAGCCTGTGGGGCGCCGGCAGCATCGACCGCCCCGATCTCAAGTACGCGCCGCTGGTGCAGTCGGTGCCGCCGGCTCTGCAGGGGCTCGAGGGAGGCGAGATCTTCTCGGCCATCCGCCATCGCGATGTGCTGCTCCACCATCCCTACGACTCGTTCGATCCTGTGGTCGAGTTCCTGCGCGCCGCCGCCAACGACCCCGACGTGCTGGCCATCAAGCAGACCCTCTACCGTGTCGGGCGCAACGCGCCGGCCGTCGAGCAGCTCATGGAGGCGGCCGCGAACGGCAAGGACGTCGCCGTGCTCGTCGAGCTCAAGGCGCGCTTCGACGAGGAGAGCAACATCGGCTGGGCCAAGGCGCTGGAGCGCGAGGGCGCCCATGTGGTCTACGGCCTCATCGGCCTCAAGACGCACTGCAAGGCTCTTCAGGTCGTGCGCCGCGAAGGCGACCGCATCCGCCGTTACACGCATCTCGGCACCGGCAACTACAACAGCGTGACGACCAAGCAGTACACTGATCTGGGCTACCTCACTTCCGACGACGACATCGGCGCCGATGCCAACCTCGTCTTCAACCATCTCACCGGCGGGGGTCAGGCGACCGAGTACCGCAAGCTGCTCGTCGCTCCGGTGAACCTGCGTCAGGGCATCGCGACGCGTATCGAGCGGGAGATCGCTCACGCCAAGGCCGGCGAGGAGGCTCATCTGATCTTCAAGATGAACTCTCTCGTCGACAAGCCGATGATCCGTAAGCTCTACCGTGCTTCGCAGGCCGGGGTCAAGGTCGAGCTCAACGTGCGCGGCATGTGCTGCCTGCGGCCGGGCGTCCCGGGTGTCAGTGAGACGATCACCGAGCGCAGTGTGGTGGGGCGCTTCCTCGAGCACAGCCGGATCTACTGGTTCCACAACGGCGGAGACGACGAGGTGCTGCTCGGCAGCGCCGACCTCATGCCACGCAACCTCAACCGCCGCGTCGAGATCATCTTCCCGGTGCAGGATGCAGGCATCGTGCGGCGCATCCGGGACGAGATCCTGCCTACTTATCTGGCCGACAACCAGAAGACACGGGTACTGGCCGCGGACGGTGCGTGGGCGCACGTCTCGCCCGCGGACGGCGAAGAACCGCTCAACGCGCAGGAGTGGTTCGTCGCGCGCGCGAGGGAGATGGCGATCGACGAGAGCGAGAGGGCCTGATGCGGGTCTACTTCCTCCGGCACGGCAAGGCGCAGCCGCGCGCCGCGTGGCGCGACGACGCCGCCCGGCCTCTGACCCCGGAGGGGTCGGAGGCGATGCGGCGTGAGGCGACCGCGATGCGCACCCTGGATCTGCCGCTCGACGTCATCGTGACCAGCCCGCTGGTCCGTGCCCGGCAGACGGCCGAGATCGTCGCTGTCGCTCTCGGCATGACCGGCCGGCTCGTCGAGGACGAGCGTCTGGCGCACGGGTTCGACGTGGCGCGTCTCTCGGATCTCGTGACGGCGCACGCGCCTGCCGAGGCGATCATGGTCGTCGGGCACGAACCCGAGTTCAGCGCCACGGTGTCGGAGCTCATCGGCGGGGGAGCCGTCGTGTTCAAGAAGGGCGGGCTGGCGAGAGTGGATCTCGTCGCGCCCACACCCGGCGGCGGGGAGCTCGTGTGGCTGCTCACGCCGTCGCTCCTGGGGGGTGGATGACGATGGAGATCGAAGCCAAGTTCCTGGTGCCGGACGAGGCGATGCTGGAGCGGCTGGCGACGGCCGCGTCGCTCGCCGGCTGTGACGTCGCGCCGGGCGACCCGCGCCGCGACAGCGACACCTTCCTCGACACGCCCGACCGGCGCCTTCTCGGCGCGGGCTACTACTTCCGCCGCCGCGAGACCGGTGACGGCGTGCGGCTCACGCTGAAGCAGTTGGTGGCTCCGACCGACGGCGTCCTCCGCAGGGAGGAGCTCGAGGCGCTGGTGGCGGCCGATGTGCCGGTCGACGAGTGGCCGCCCGGGGAGTTGCGCGAGCGCATCCAGGGGCTCGCGGGCGGTCAGCCGCTCGAGCCGATGCTCACGTTGTCGCAGGTGCGCACCGCCCGGGTCGTCACGCGCGACGGTCGCGAAGTCGCCGAGCTCAGTCTTGACCGTGTGACCGCGACCGCCGGCGACGGCGAGCGCACCTGGCTGGAGGTCGAGGTCGAGGCGCGCGGCGACGGCGGCGACGATGACGTGAACGTCCTGGCCGCCGCCCTGCGTGACGACTGGGGGCTCGTGCCCGAGGGCCGGGCGAAGTTCACGCGCGCCCTCGAGCTTGCCGGGGACGCGGACGACGGGGTGCTGTTCACGACGGCGGAGCGCGGCGCCCACGAGGCGCGCGCCGCCGGAGAAGGGGCCCGTGCGCGGCGCGCCCAGGCGCTTCTCGCGCTGGACCGCGGCCTCTCGCAGGTCGAGGCGGGCCGCGTGGCAGGGCTCTCCGACCGCCGCGTGCGGTACTGGCTGGCGCGATACCGGGTCGAGGGCACCGGGATCTACGACGATGAGGCCGTCGACCCGGGGGCCTCGGTACCTGCACCGGAGGCTCGCAAGAAGCGGCCCGACATCCTGCGGACCGACACGATGACCGAGGCGGCCGCCGCCACGCTGCGCTTTCATCTGGCGCGGATGCTCGAGCATGAAGAGGGGACGCGGCTTGGTGAGGACCCTGAGGAGCTTCACGACATGCGCGTGTCCACACGCCGGATGCGCATGGCGCTCCGGGTGTTCGCGGACTACCTCGACCCCGAGGTGATGCGGCCGGTGCTCAAGGGACTCCGGCGCACCGGCCGCACCCTGGGCGCGGTCCGGGACCTCGACGTCTTCAACGAGAAGACGCAGGTCTACCTCGACGGACTGCCGGACGAGCGCGCCGGCGACCTGGACGGCCTTCTGGAGGCCTGGAAGGCCGAGCGCGACCGGCAGCGCGAGCGCCTCGTGAAGTACCTCGATGGACGCCGGTATCGGGTGTTCGTCGAGCAGACCGCACAGCTGCTCGAGGGTCCCGTGGAGGCGCTTGCCCCGCAGGCGCCGGTGGCCCTGCGCCCTCAGCGCGTGGCGCAGGTGCTCCCCGGCGTCCTCTACCGCGACATGGCCGTGGTGTGGGCGTTCGAGGGGCAACTCGGCGGTCTGGAGACACCGCTCCCGCGGTTTCACGCCCTGCGCAAGGCATGCAAGGGGCTCAGGTACACGCTCGAGTTCTTCGAGGACGTCCTCGGGCCGGGCGCGCGGCCGCTCATCAAGCGGGTCAAGGGCATGCAGGACCATCTCGGCGATCTGCAGGACGCGGTCGTCACCAGCGGCGTCCTGCGCGACTACCTCACCTGGGGGACGTGGCGCCACGCCGGCCACGCGTTGCCGGGCCCCGTCGAGGTGATCGTGGCGCCGGGTGCGGCGCGCTATCTCGCGGCGCGTGAGGAGGAGATGGAACGCCTCGTGCTGACGTTCCCGGACGCCTGGCCCACGGTGGCCGGCAGCGAGTTCAGTCGCGAGCTCGCGACGGTGATCGCGGAGATCTGACGGGCACCGCCGGAGGGTACGGCCGGACGACGATCGTCAGCGGCCGCCCCAGTGCCTTCTCGATGCTCTCCCGGCGGCGTTCAAGGGCCCACTGCTCGAGGCTCCAGTCGCCGGCCGGCTCGATCTGGAGGGCCAGCGTGCCGCCTTCTTCGCGCTGCAGTCGTGCGTGCGCGGTCGCGCCTGCGTGGCCGCCGTCGAGGTGCTCGGCGAGGCGGAGCAGCGCGCCGAGCCTCCGCACCACCTTGCGCGACCGGCGGTCTAGCCCCGAGAACGCCTCGAAACGCGGTGCCGGCAGCGCCTTGCGGTGGAAGTACGCGGTGGCTGCGATGATGGCGATCTCCTCCTGGTCGAACCCGATGAGGTCGGCGTGGCGCACCAGGTAGTACGTGTGCTGGTGATGCCGGGTGTAGCTCAGGAACGTGCCGATGTCATGGAGGAGGGCGGCGTACTCGAGCAGGTCGCGCTCCGCGGATCCGTAACGATGCAGACGCGCGGCGCGCGCGGTGTCGAACAGTTCAAGGGCGAGTCCGGCGACCTGGCGGGCGTGTCGCTCGTCGAAGGACGTGGCGCGTGCGAGCTGCAGCACGCTCCGCTCGCGCACGCTCGTCCCACGGACGAGCTCGCCGTGCCCGCCGCGCGCGAGGTGGTCGACGAGCAACCCCTCACGCAGGCCGCAGTCCTCCAGGGCCACGATGGCGTCGAGGCCGAGCTCATCCATCAGGGTCTCGAGGATCGCTGCTCCGGCGACGATGATGTCGGCTCTGGCCGCCGCCAGACCGGGCACGTCGCGACGGCGTTCGGCGGGCATGCCACGAAGCCGTTTCGCGACCGTGCGCAGGTCGCCGCGGGTCAATCGCTGGTCGCGCGCCGGGGGTCGCTCGTGCAGCATCCTGGCGGCGACGGCCGCGAGGTTGACGATTGTCCCGGAGGTGCCGTAGACGGTGGCCGTCGGGCGGCCGAGGTCGCGCAGAGTGTGCTCGGCCGCCAGCCGGACGTGGTGCCGCATCGAGTCGTATGCCGCGGCCTTGATCCGCCCGTCCGCGGCCGGCGGCGCCGACTCTGCCGTCAGGCGGATGGCGCCGAGGGAGACGGAGTCGACGAAGTCGGCGCCTGTGCGGTCCCCGATGGCTATCTCGGTGCTGCCGCCGCCGATGTCGATGACCAGGGCACGGTCGTCGACGTGTACGCGGCCGAGAAGGCCGAGGTAGATGAGCCGGGCCTCTTCCTTGCCCGAGACGACATGCACGTCGACCCCGGCGTCTTCGCGTAGCCGCCGCACGAAGTCGGCCTGGTTTCTCGCCTCCCGAGTGGCGGCGGTGGCCACCGCCACGCAGCGGTCGGCGCCGTGGTTCCGGGCGAGTCCGGCGAACCGCGCGCACACGGTGACGGCTCGTTCCATGGCGTCCGCGCGGAGCGTACGGATCTCACCGAACTCGCCCTCCCCGAGCCGCACGGTCTCCTTCTGGAGAGTGAGGATCGACCAAGTGCTGTCGGGTTCGACGCGCACCACCATGAGGCGCACCGAGTTGGTGCCGATGTCGATGAAGGCGACGGTCTGCGCGGCGGCAGCGCCGCCCGCCCCGGTCGAGGCGGTCACAGGAAGGGGGTCCGGAGCCGCATTCAGGCCCGGGCCTTCTTCCCGGACTTGCCGCCTCTGGCTTTGCCGCTCTTCGCCGCGCCGCCCTTCCCGGCGCTCTTGAGGGCGGCCTTGCGGTCACCGGCCAGCTTCTCGAGGCCGTCCTTGCGGCCGTACCTGTCGATGTAGGCCTGGGCGATCTCGCACTTCTTGCAGCCCTTGCCGCAGCAGTCCTTCCACTGCTTGCGGCCGAACTCGCTCCTCAGCTTCGTCACGTCGCGCTCCCTTCAGTGTGCCGTGCTGCACAGATACCGCGGGAGTGGGGGACGAAAACGCCGGCGAGGGGCGGCTCCGAAGGGAGCGGCCGCTCGCC
>Ga0172370_10010036_pt1 | contig 10939 bp, 3 predicted proteins | sample LakKiv5m_FD_114538 | JGI IMG/M metagenome (GOLD analysis project Ga0172370, IMG submission 114538) | Freshwater microbial communities from Kabuno Bay, South-Kivu, Congo - kab_022012_11.5m | ecosystem: Environmental > Aquatic > Freshwater > Lake | place: Democratic Republic of the Congo...
AATAACTCCATAATATTTTATTTTAAATTTAATTCGATTTTGCCAGCAGCGTGCTTATTTATTGCACGCGGATTGCGCGGATTTTCAAGCGCGGATTTACACGGATTTTTTTTTCGTAAACATACGTTTTTATCCGCGTTTATCCGCGTTGCTTGCATCCGCGTTATCTGCGTGCTATCTCATTTATTGGCACGCGGATTGCGCGGATTTTCAAGCGCGGATTTTCGCAGTTTTTTTTTCGTAATCATACGTTTTTATCCGCGTTGCTTGCATCCGCGTTATCCGCGTGCTATCTCTTTCACTTTTGTATCAAAGAACATTTTTTGCAGACGTTATTTAAAATTTTCGTGTAACAATTCAATTAAAACACTTTTTCTCAGGGGTTTTGAAAGGTATTCGTTGCATCCGGCTTCTAATGCTTTTTCGCGGTCTCCTGACAGTGCATAAGCAGTTTGGGCAATGATAATTACTTTCTGATTGAAAGTTCTTATCGTTCTGGTAGCTTCATAACCGTTCATGCCGGGCATTTTTATGTCCATCAGGATAAGTTGGATTTGCGGATTGAGTTTCAATAGATCAATGGCACTGTCGCCAGTGGTGGCGTGGAATATTTCGCTGCAATGCGAACGGAGAATTTCGGTAAGATAAAGGTCTGAAATTTCCTCATCTTCAACAATCAGTGCACTTATTTTTTCAGGGGGTTGTTCAACCTTTTTAATGTCTTCGCTCTTTGGTGCTAAAAGAACTTTTTTGATTTCATAGTAAACCGGAATAAAAAGCCTGAAAGTTGAACCAACCCCTGTATCGGATTCAACCTCAATTCGGCCACCCAACATATCAGCATAGGCTTTCGATATGGCCAATCCAAGTCCTGCGCCCTCCAGAGCATTTTTATCTTCGATATCAGCCTGTACAAATCGCTCAAAAATTGCTTGCTGCCGCTCTTTTGGAATACCAATCCCAGTGTCTTTCACGAAAAACTCCACAAACTTTTCTTTCATAGCAAATCCAAATTCTACCTTTCCTTTGATGGTGTACTTAACAGCATTTTTAAGCAGGTTGATTAATATGGAGTACAGTTTTTCCCTATCGGTTGTCAGGGTTACAATACCTTGTTCCTGTGGCTGGTGCATAATGAATCCGAGATTTTTCTTATCCACTTCAGGTTTAAAAAAGCTGTACAGAAATCCGGAAATTTCATTAAGATTAATATCAGAATACACTACCTTCACCTGCCGGGCATCGATTCTTGAAATCTCGATTAATTCGTTGATTGTATTGAGCATGCGGTTACCGCTCTTTTCGATAATGGCTAAATATTTTTGATGCTCATCGCCGGTAAGACCGGGCTCTTTCAGCAATTCGGCAAAGCCCAGGATTCCGTTCATGGGTGTACGGATTTCGTGGCTCATATTGGCAAGAAATGCCGATTTCAGCCTTTCTGATTCTTCCGCTTTTTCAAGTGCCATGTGTAATTCTTCATTGCTTCGTACCAGTTCTTCGTTCACTACTTCGTATTCTTCATTTTTAATGAGTAAATTGCGCTCGCTTTCTTCGGATTTTTCTTTGGCTTTAACCAAATATTGTTCTAATGCTTTTTGTTCTGTAATATCTTTAAACACACAATATGTTTGTTTAAACTTTCCGTCTGGTGTATATCCGACACATCCTTCAAATGAGACGTAAATAAAACTACCGTCTTTTTTTCTCATTTTAAATTGAACATCCGAAACATATCCACGTTTTTTAAACGCAGGGAAGTTTATTCTAAAATGTTCAACATAATCGGGGTGTAAGAAATCACCAAACCATTTTCCAATAATCTCATCCCTTTCATACCCAAGTGTTCTAAGCCACATCGGATTTATGTCAAAAAAACAACCATCCGCATTCAGCGATTGAAATGATAATGGTGCGTTGTTATACATTGCTCTGTATTTTTCTTCGCTCTCTTCAACTCGTTCTTTAGCCTGCGCTAATTCAATCTCGGCATTTTTGCGCTCAGTGATGTCAACATTAAAACCGTACCAGGTTATGCTGCCATCGGGTAACTTTTCGGGTGTTGACCGGGAGTAAATCCACTGTACATCCCTTCCGGGAATTTTTACCCTGAACTCGCAGGTAAAGTAGGTGAGGTGCTCAGCAGAATATTCGATATCGGCTATTACTCTTACTGCATCCTCAGGATAAATTACTCTTCCGATGGGATCAAAATTATCAACCACATCTTCGGGCGAACAGCCGAATATGTTCTTTATTCCGGCAGAAGCAATCGGAACGCAATAGGAGCCGTCAGGTTTACGGGTGAACTGAAAAATAAGACCAGGCACATTAGCCGAAAGTTTTCTAAACTCAATGTCTTTTTCACGAATTTTCCTTTCAGCCTGCCTTCCTACGGTAATATCAGTGTGGGTACCAACAATCCGTACAGCTTTTCCATTTTCATCAAAAAATGCTTCGGCCTGCGAGAGGATGTCAACCCAATGGCCATTTTTATGTTTCATCCTGAACTCCATCACAAAGCGGTCAATCTCTCCTGTGATAAGTTTCTGTTGCTGTTCCCACGATTTTTTAACATCCCCGGGTTCGGTAAGGGTTTCCCAGATCGAAAAATCATTTGGCAGCTCGTGATCGGCATAACCCAACATTTTTTTCCATCCCGGAGAATAGTAAATTTCGTTGGTAACAAGATTCCAGTCAAATAAACCTTCATTGGATGCCTTCATGGCAAGTGCGAATCTTTCCTCGCTTTTTTGCAGCGCCTCTTCGCTAAGCTTGCGGTCGTTTATATCCAATACATAGCTAATGGTTCCAATAATATTTCCATCGCTGTTGTAAAAAGGTAGTTTTGAATACACTGCCCAAATTTCTTTCTTATTCTTAAATCCGGACCATTTTATGGTTTGATTCAATACCGGTTTTCCGGTTCTGATAACTTCCAGATCGTGGTTGCGGCTTGCCCTGGCTACTTCGGTCTGTTCAACCAGGTCGAAGGAGTTTTTGCCAATAATCTCTTCTTTGGTCATCCCTACAAATTCGGCAAAAGCTTTGTTTACCTTTACAAAGTGGTCATCACAGTTTTTATAGGCAATCATCACAGGGGCTGCATCCAAAATCTTGTCGTAGTCGGTTCGTTCCCTTTCCAGTATTTTTTCGAGGTTCTTCTGTGAAGTAATGTCTGCAATAGCAGCTAAAAAACCAACCACATTGCCCGTTTTATCATACTCAGGCGAATATTTGGCATGAAGGAATACGGGGCCTTTAGGCACAGTCTTTAGTTCGATATCGTACTCAACTGTGTTTCCTGCAAGCGCTTGGTGCATGAACGTACTTGCAAAAGCGAACGTTTCGGCATCGAGCAATTCGTACACATGCAGGCCGACTATTTCACTCCGCTGCTTATCGAATGTCCTGGCAAATTGTTGGTTCACAAAAAGGTAGCGAAACTCCCTGTCAACGTGCGCTAACATCACCGGAGCATGGTCAGCAATAAACTGCAATTGTTCAGTTTTTGCTGATAATTCTTCCTCCGTCTGTTGTAAAGACTCAGAATGATTGCCTCTGCTCTTATCCTGCTTTTTCATGGTTTTGTAGTGTTAAGTCATTAAAATACAATGAATCTGATCAGTTGTTCCGAAATTTCTCCAACAGTTAATCATCTGATTTTAGTATTTACTTTTCACATAGCTATCCCCAATTGGAAGAATCAAAGATAATAAATATTGATTTCGCAATGTGTAATACGAACAATAGAATTGCGGGATTGAAAAACGAAAATAATGTGGTTGCTTTATGCGGTTATTTTTGTGGCTTTATGTAAAATATTTATGTATTAATTCAATCAAATCTCTTTTTTTCAGGGGTTTTGTAAGATAATCGTCACAACCGGCATTAAATGCCTTTTCACGGTCACCGAATTGCGCATAGGCTGTTTGTGCAATGATGATGATGTCATTGTTAAACTCCCTGATTTTTTTCGTGGCCTCGTAGCCGTTTAATCCGGGCATTTTCAAATCCATAAAAATGATGTTAATGGCAGGATTCTTTCTAACTAATTCCACCGTTTCTATTCCTGTTTTAGCATGAAGGATTTCTTTGCATTCTTTTCTGAGGATTTCGGTAAGATAATAATCAGAAATTTCCTCATCTTCAGCAATCAGTATGGTGGTTTCTTTAAGCAAATCTGCATTCGCTTTCTCGTTCGTGGCTAATGTAATTTCATTAGGTTGACTGATGTCAGCAACAGGATTTGCAGGTATTATCAATTGGAATGTTGATCCTTTGCCATCTTCAGAAACAACCTGAAGAGAACCGTTCATCATTTCAGCATAAGCCCTGGAGATAGTAAGTCCAAGTCCGACGCCTTCCATTGCTTGTCTGTCTTCGATGTCGGCTTGTACAAAGCGTTCAAAGATTGCTTTTTGCCGTTCTTTTGGAATACCAATTCCTGTGTCTTTTACAAAAAATTCTGCTTTATCATTAATTAAATTAAAGCCCATTTCGACACTACCTTTTTTGGTGTATTTCAAAGCATTTTTAATGAGATTGGCCAGGATTGCGCAAAGTTTTTCTTTGTCGGTCACGATCATCATCTGATTTGAAAGAGGCCTGGCTTCATAAATGAACCCGAGACTTTTCTTATCCATTTCAGGTTTAAAGAAATTGTACAAGTAATCCAACAAATCGTTAACGTTGGTGTGGGTTTGCTGCAATGTTACCTGGCCGGCTTCAATCTTCGAGATATCAATCAGATCTTCAATAATGTTTAGCATGCGTTGACCGCTGCTTTCGATAGTGGTGATAAACTTATGTTTTTCTGCATCCGAAAGGTCGGGTTCTTTTAAAAGTTCCGCAAATCCAAGTATTCCATTCATTGGTGTGCGGATTTCGTGACTCATGTTGGCAAGGAACGCCGATTTCAGACGGTCGCTTTCTTCAGCTTTGTTCTTGGTAATGATTAGCTGTTTTTTTTGTTCGATGAAATCGCTGAACAACTGGCCAATCATCTTAAACTCACCATGACTGGTTCTCAGTTTTTTAATTTCTGCAAGGTCCTCCGATTTCAGGATTCTGGTGACCAGTAGTAATGGTTTGCTTACCAGTTTGCGCATGGTTAAATAAAATGCCAGCAAAATCATCAGGAATGTAGCGATAATAAGCAGCGCCATAAATAGCCACTGATGGTGAAATTGTTTCAGGGCTGTAAGTTTTTTCGTAAAGACAATTTGCGCAACAGGTATTTCGTCCCAGCCAGATAACGGTATTCTGATACTGACAATGAACTTATTATCAGGAAGTAGTAGGTTGAGGTTTTTATCCATGGCGATTTGTGAATTACTTAAAACGGCAAGGTCGTCAACATAATCCTTATTCCAAATTTTAACAAGGAACAAGTATCCAGCGGGCTGTGTAAACATGTGTGTTGGGTCAGTGTCGGGATGAACAGTTGCACAACTTACCTCAACAATATCATTGTCTTTGGTAGCTAGAAAGAAATTCATAAACTTCTTTCTGTGCAATTCGTCAAGCATTTCGTTGGTAAAAATGTTTTGAAATGAAGGATTATGTTCAGTTGAATGATGAATCAGGATTTTGTCATTATTAAAAACGCAGGCATAATCAATTCTGAAAGATTTGGGAATAGTTGCAATATTGTTTTCGAACCAGACGGAATCTCTTTCCTCAATTTTGTCAACAAACTCATCCCAATAGGTGTAATCGTAACAAATTTGATGGAGCTTGGCTGTTTTGAGTTTGATAATCGAATTTATGCTATTGGTAAATTGTAATTGTGACTGCTGGTGTACTAACTTTTCCTGTTGCGAGCTGATGAAATTAAGAATAACCAGGACAATCATCAGGATTATTCCTATCATTCCCAGAAAGATCAGAATCCGGTTGCTAATGTTAAGATTTTTCATAGAGCCTCCTAAACCAGAAACATCTTATGGAGAATATTTCTGAATTATTAAACAATGTTGTTGAATTGTTCATAAATTTATATCTCCCTTTTTGGAATTGTAAAGGTAAAAACACTTCCCTTGCCCATTTGGCTTTCGACCCAGATATTGCCTCCATGTTTCTCAACAAATTCTTTGCAGAGCATTAATCCCATGCCGGTACCTTTTTCTTTGGCAGTGCCAAGTGTAGTGTATTTTGATTCCATCCTGAACAGATCGGGAATGTGTTGTTCAGGGATTCCAACACCCGTGTCGCTTACTGAAATCTCAACAGATGCCTGGGTTTCGTTCACCTCGACCATGATATTTCCATTTAACGGCGTAAATTTAATTGCATTGGCAACAAGATTGCGCACGACTGTATCGATCATATTTCTATCTGCATAAATGAAGCAGGATTGCTTGTTTTTTGAAATCATGGTTATGTTTTTTGTTTTTGCCACATTCTCGAACAGGCTCAGGTTTTGATTCACAATGTCATTCAAGTCGATTGTATCGGGATAGAAATCGATTGTTCCGCTTTGTGTACGGGCCCATAGCAGCAGGTTGTCGATCAGATTGCAGGCATGTTGTGACGATTTCTGAATACTTAGAAGATATTTTTTAATTTGCTCTTCCTCCATCTGGTTGTAGTCGTCAACCAATAATTCTGAAAACCCCAGAATAGTGTTAAACGGGCTTTTAAGATCGTGAGCAATGATATTAAAGAATTTATCCTTCGTTTCGTTAATTTCGGCCAATTCCTGAGAGTATTTTTCGAGCTTTTTAGCAGCCAATTCCCGTTCGGTAACATCGCGAAGTACTCCTTCGTGATAGATTACTTTTCCATTATCATCAGTAACAAGCCATCCATGGTCTTCAACCCAGATTTTTGAACCATCTTTTTTCCGCAAAGGATAGATGGCTTGTTCTTCATGCTCCTCTTCCAGGATGGCGCTTTCGCGATCCGACAAATCAAAGTACAAATCCTTTTTAATGTCCACTGCCAGTAATTCTGATTTGGAATTGTAACCGAGTATTTTTACCAGGGCTGGGTTTATTTCAACAAACCTTCCTTCCGGTGTACTTCGGTAAACACCGTCCTGCATGGTGTCTATCAAATTTCTGTATTTGGTTTCACTTTTCTTTAACGCCTTTCCAGCGTTTATTCTTTCCGAAATATCCCTGATTGTACCCAACCCTGCAAGATTACCCTCGTATTGAAAAGTTCTGCCATTTATTTCAACATCAATCAGATGACCCTTTTTATGATAAATCTGTGTTACGAGATTCCTAATTTCGTGGTGAGTAAATCCATATATCAGATGGTTCATCAGCTTTGTTATTTCAGTTAGAGGAACAAAGTTTTTAAATGATTTGCCAATCATTTCTGAAGGTTTGTACCCTAAAACGCTGGTAATCCTTTCATTTACGAAAAGCAAATTACCCATATTATCCATGATAAAAATGATATCGATGGTTGAATCGGTGATGGTTCTGTACTTTTCTTCACTTTCGATAAGATCATTTTCAATTTTCTGGCGCCACGAAATGTCACGACATACCCCAAAAAGGGCTGTGGTTCCATCCCATACTCCCAATGTAACCTTGGTTTCAACAGGAATTTGTTTTCCAGTTTTGGTAAGAAGCGGGATAGGGCAAAAATCAATAATCCCGGCAATCATGGCATGTATCAGGTCATTGGCTTCTTTCCGGCGTTCTTTCGGGTGAATTTCCAAAACCGATAATCCATTAAGTTCTTCTTCGGTATATCCCAATTTTCTTTGGGCAAATACATTCGATTTCAGAATAATTCCTTTTTCGTTTAAAATAAACAGGAAATCTTCGATGGTGTCGAAAAAGTTGATGAAATTTTGTTGGCTTTCGCGGAGGGTCTTTTCGGTTCTTATTCTTGCAACAGAGCCACCAATAGCCAGCGCAATCGATTCAATGGCCATCAGTGTTTCTGAAGTAAATTTATCAAACTTACGGGAAGCAAGGTTAAAGGCTGCAATAGCTTTTCCATTATAATGTATTGGTAAAATGATTGTTGACCTGAACCCTTCTTTGAAATAAAGTGGATTTTTTCGTTTCACTAAATCCGGATATTTAAGATAAACAGGTTTGCCTTCATTTACAAGTTTTGCATGGTGCGAATCAGGTTCATAAAAGCTGGAGCTACTCACAAATTCATCAGAAAGGTTGTAATGTGCAGCAAGGTTAATGCAACTGGTACCCGGGTCGATCAGGTATATTCCACCACAATCGATTTCCTGAATCTGGCATATCGATTCTATCACAAATTGCATCGCTTGCTCCAGATCGCTCATACTACTGATCTTCACAGTAATGTCGTGCTGAATCTTTAGGTTGGTATAGTAGCTGTTCTCCCGTTCCACTTTGTTATTGGTATGATTGAGGTTTGTTTCCATTGAGTAAAATTAGTTAAAATTTTTGTGTCAAAAGTTGCAACAATTCATTCATTTATTGACAATTACTTTATTACCACGATTCCGTATTTTTCCAGCTTTTTCATTAAAGCATCTGATTTCAAAGGTTTTGTCAGATAATCGTCGCAGCCGGCATCGAGGGCTTTGCGTTCGTTACCGCTCAAGGCAAAAGCAGTAATAGCGATCACCGGAATATCCGGTCTGAATGATTTTATCTGACGTGTGGCTTCAAAACCATCCAACAGCGGCATCTTCAGGTCCATTAAAATCAGTTTAATTTCGGGTTGATTCTTGCAAAGTTCCACTGCCTGAATCCCATTTTTAGCCCGAAGCAAATTTATGTTTCGTTTCCTGAATACACTTTCAAGATACAAATAGCTTGATTCATCATCTTCAACAATCAGAATTACAGGATGATCTTTCATTTCACCTGCCTCCAAACCGGGAACATCTTCAAAAATTTCTTTTTGACCCGCATCAACAGGCAATGTGAAATAAAATGACGAACCCACCCCTTTGACCGAAACAACACGGATAGTTCCTTTTAAAAGATTAACTAAACCTTTCGCAATCGAAAGGCCAAGACCACTACCTTCGTGTTGCCGGGTTCTGGAAATATCTTCCTGAACAAAATTTTCGAAAATCCGGTTAAGCGCTTCCGCACTAATACCAATGCCTTCATCAGTTACGTGAAAATGTACCAGATTGTCTTTGATGTTAAACCCAAACGTGATGGTGCCTTTAAGGGAAAACTTAATAGCGTTATCAACGAGCTGACTTATTACCTTTTTCACCAGTTCTTCATCCTGATTAAACGGAAAATTGGCATCCTTATCTGTAATTTCCAATTGCAGATTCAAATTTTTGGCCACGCTGAAAGGTTCAAAGTTGTCGTAAACATCCATCAATGTTTTTTTCAAAAAGAATGGTTGAGGGATTATATGCAGATTTCCCGAAACAATGAGCGACATATCCATGTAGTCGTTTATTGTGTCAACCAGTCGTTTACTGCTGGTATGCAAAATGTCAAGGCATTGTTCTATCTCCGATTGAGTGATTCCGGGTTGCGAAATGATGTCGGCAAAACCAAGAATTCCGTTCAGTGGTGTGCGCACCTCGTGTGAAATGTTGTTCAGAAAAGCGGTTTTCAACTGGTCGCTGGCTTCCACCTTTTCGATGGCTTTCTTAAGTTCTGTTTCGATGTTTTTTCGCTCAGTGATGTCGATTCCGAAAACAGCAATATTTATTATTTTATCTTCCTGGTTTCTGACGGGTGACAGGCTGATGTAAAAAATCCGGCCACTTTGTTCAAGTTCGTACCTGACAGGTAAATTGGTCAGCAACATCTCTGCAACTTTTGTTTTGCTGTATTTGCTGTTCCTTTCAGGCAAGATATCAAAAATATTGGCATCGGTTAATTTATTTACCGGGGTATTGAAAAGCCTTGAAAATTCACTGTTGGCTGTAATGATCCGCCCATCGGTATCAATAAGGAGTATTGATTCGGTAGAAGCATCCATAAAAGCTTTTATTTCCGATTCACGCTGTCGTGATGTGTTTTCGGCCTCTGTTCTTTCGAGCCACCGGCTCAGGAGTTGTGCAGCATTCTTTATCATATTTTGTTCTTCTGCCAAAAATGATGCATCACGCTTAAGATACATGGTTATTTTACCTTTTGGTTGACCAAAGAGATTGATCTCTTCAACCATTTTACCAACGTTTCTTTCTGCAGAAGAACCTTCATTAAAATATTTAATATTATCAATTTCAATTTCGGGAAAAACCAATTCAGGATGTTCCATCCCATTTTGAAGATGTCCGATAATTTTTCGATATAAAATGTCAGGATTTTGTACCGTGCGTAATTCATCGTTGATGCGGTTGAGGCAGGTTAATTCTTTAACACGCTGGTTTAGTTCGGAAGTGCGTTGGCTGACACTTTGCTCAAGAAAATATTGCCGGTTTCGCTGAAATGAAACAAATAGCGAGAGGATGATTGTAATAAGGAGTCCGGTGGTTAGTGAAAAGGTACTGTTAATAATGGGATATGCCCTGTGAAAAGCCGGTGTGGGTTTTGCCACCAGTGCAAAAGTTTTACCGAAAGCGAATAAAGGAATAAGTCGCGAAAAGTACCTGCTGTCATTTTTTGACTGTTGAAGCGAAAGATGTTTATTTTTTTCCGGATTCAATGGTAGAGAGGCTATCAAGTGGGGCTTATCGCTGGTGAGATCGTAAATGCCTGACTCAAAATATTCTTTGTGCTGCCCCGATCCTTTTAGTGAGTTTTCTAATGTTTTTTGCAAATTAATTATTATTGCTACTACCCCAATGATGGTGTCACCGGAAACCATTTCTGAATAATATTCAGGTTTGAAAACAGATTTTGTTACAAGCAGATAGCATTTTTGATTTTCAGGATTAAGTGTAAGGAAAGAATCGGAAGCAGTCACCAGATTAGTAAAAATCGATCTCAGTATTGCTTGCCAAACAATGCTGTCGCAAAAAAGGTTTTTATTTAAAAATTTATTATTAACTCCCTGTGGTATTGAA